>OODG01000715.1_pt1 | contig 24003 bp, 24 predicted proteins | sample 1671621 | NCBI WGS metagenome assembly OODG01 (sample SAMN06348175, study PRJEB24527) | human gut metagenome | biome: human gut; feature: ankylosing spondylitis patient; material: feces | host: Homo sapiens | place: China | collected 2015-10 | reverse complement strand
CCCGCCGTTTTCAATCAGGAAGTCGGCAAACCGGCTGTTCTGGTAAATGTCGGAGAAGGGGTACTGGGAGTAGAGATAGCCGGCCTTCTCGGCGCCGAAGGTATCAGAGAACAGTTCGATAAACAGATCCTCAGCACTGCTGCCTGAGGCGGAGCGGTAAGCTGACATAGAGATCACCTCACAATCAATATCCAAGTTTTTTCAGATGAGTTGAGACACTTCCGGGTGTTCTTTTCAAGATGTTTGCAATTTGCCAGATGTTATTCTTTCTCCGAAAGTACAAGTCGTAGAGTTTCTCGCTTTCCTCTCTGGACCACGCTTTCCCGGTATTGGGGTATTGAGTTTTTCTACGTTCTTTTTTCTCCTTTTGAGCCGCCTCTTTCTCTTTTCTCTGCCGCTCCAAAATAGAGGCATAGGATTCAAGGGAACAATGCTCCAATACCGCCTTTAGCGCCTCCTGTACCACCTCGTTGGCGCAGCAATCTGACGGTGGAAGTGCTCTGCCTGTGAGAGGGTTAATGCCGATGCTCAAATTTTCCACCATGGTTCTGGCCATTAAATCGTCTTTTTCATCCATCAGAAGGCTCCTTTTCCCGCACTTCTTTCAAAAGGATTTTCTTTGCAAATCCACCCCGTTTGGCAGCCTTGTCTGCCCGTACTTGTTCTAACTCGTCCAATGTCCAGCCACGGGCTTTTACAACAGCCTGCATAACTTCTAAGAGGTCAGCCAATTCTTCCAGGGATTTGCTCTCCTGATATTCCGCCAGTTCCTCGTTCAGCTTCTGGTCCAGGAGAGCTATGTAGTCCTCGTTCGACAAGGTTGCGGAAACGCAGGTTTTCCCATCTGCTTCGATAATCTCCGGAATACGATCCCGCACCAGCTTATGATAGGCTTTAATAGGCATCCTTTAGCCTCCTCAAAATTTCCTCATCCGCAGGGCAAAACGTAAATTGATCAATTTCATTCACTGTGATCCAGCGGATATCATTGTGTTCCAGCTTCTGAGGGGTACCTTCCCGGATAGCGGCATGGAACAGCGTCAGATGGACCGTCAGATCGGGGTATTTGTGGACCACATCCATGAACACCTCACCCACATCCAGCGTAACGGCCAATTCTTCCTGGCATTCCCGGATGAGTGCCTGTTCTTTTGTTTCGCCTGGCTCAACCTTTCCGCCAACGAACTCCCAAAGAAGTCCTCTGGCCTTATGGGCCGGGCGCTGACAAATCATAAATTTGTCCTGATCCCAGATCAGGGCTGCTACTACCTCTGTCATTTATCCCACCACCAATTTGTTTGTCTTCTTCAAAAACTTCGCTGGAATCGGTCGATCCAGCTGCCAGGTGATATTCATGGGTCTGCTTCCGTCATGCTTCACATAGTTTGCTGTGCCCAGGAAGGTATAGGCCGCAGCGCTTCCTGTGATCCGGTCTGCCTTGAACTCCCGGACAAACAGCAGCACCTTGCTCCCGCGCTCCCGGTGATGAATGTACCGCTGCCCAGTGGGAGAGTCTACCGCTGTGGTGCTCTGGCTCTGCCAGTGAAACAGATTTTCGTTGATGGAGTAATCGTGATACATGGTGGTGGGCGAGTAGTCCTTATCCGCCTTGTTCAGCGTCACAAAGAACACGTCCAACTGCTTCTCCGGCAGCCACTTGACCCCCTCGCGTACGGTCGCCGGTTTCAGGAAATCCATCGCCACCAACAGTTGGTCACGGGTATAGGTGCAGTGGAGGTCCAGCGGGCAGTCAAAGTCCAGATCCACCGGCTCGTCAATGAAGTCAATCTGCTCATACCGATAGCGGAGCAGATCCAAAAGCTCGCCCAGCAGCACGGGACTATCCGAGAGTGCACACAAGTTGTCCATTACCTCATCGGATGCCAAACTCTCCGCCGCCTTACCCCAAACAGTCACATAGAACATCTGGAGCATCCGCTGTTCCAGCTCACCCAGCGTCGCAAAGTCTACATCGTCCAGATGGGGCAGTAGATCCAGCAAAAACCGGATCCAGCGCCGGGAGTCCACAACAGCAAATCGTCCGAATGCTTTTGTGAGGACATCCTCCAGCGGTTCGTTAAAGTCCGCAATCACATCCGCCCTGGCGCAGATGCGGGAGAAGGAGGAAAATTTATAAATTGCCCTGGGGTCCAAATGGTAATAATCCAGGAAGTTTGCCAGGGTCAGTTCCAGGCCACTGTCCTCAGTAAAGCTGGCAACCCGGGACACCAGCCCGGCGGTATTGCCGTAGGATGCGCGAATATTATCCAAAATGTACTTAGCGGCCTTCTTTTCCAGCTGTATGTAGCAGCCCTTGGGGGCGGAGACAAATCCATCCTTGATCTCCCGAGTAACACTGTGAGTTGTATTGGACAACAGGGCGGTAAACTTATCCTCAAAGTTATACCGCTTATTAGCCTGACCGATAAAGTCCAGCACAGTGAGGCATTCCTTACCCTCCGCAAGCCGCAGGCCACGCCCCAGCTGCTGAAGGAAGATAGTCAGGGACTCGGTGGGACGCAGGAACAGCACCGTATTGACCTCCGGGATGTCCACGCCCTCGTTGTAGATGTCTACCACAAAGATGAAGCGAACCTCGCCGCTGACCAGTTTCCCTTTGGCGGTTTTTCTCTCCTCATCGGAGGATTTCCCGGTCAAAAAGATGGACGGAATCCCGCGGCCATTGAAATAGCGGCACATAAACTCCGCATGCTCAATGGACACGCAGAAACCCAAGCCCTTGACCTCGTCGATATCAGTCACATACTTGAGAAGCGAGGACACCACCAGATCGGCGCGGCGGTTGGCCACGGCGCCACTGAGGGTGTAGAGATTGGAAAGCTCATTTTTGTCGTAGAAGCCAGCGCTCCATTTCAGGGTGTTCAGATCTACCGTGTCGGTAACACCGAAATACTGGAAGGGACACAGCAGCTTGCGGTCGATGGCCTCGGGCAGCCGGATTTCTGCGGCAATTCGGTTGTTAAAATAGGGCAGCACACTCTTGCCGTCCATACGCTCCGGGGTGGCGGTCAGGCCCAATAGGATCTGAGGCTTATAGTAGGACAGCAGCTTCTGATAGGTGGGCGCTGCCGCATGGTGGAACTCGTCCACAACGATGTAGTCATAATAATCCGGGGCGGTCTTGGTCGCGAAATCCTGCGAGTTGAAGGTCTGAATGGACAAAAACAGGTGGTCGATTCCCTCCGGCCGGTAGCTGCCCACAAACAGTTCCCCGAAGTTGGCGTCCTTCAAAACAGCCCGGAAGGTGTACAGGCTCTGCCGCAGGCTCTCCTCCCGGTGAGCCACAAAGAGCAACCGGCAGGGCTTTCCGGGGTGTTGCTTACAAAATCGCTTATAGTCCAGAGCGGAGATCACCGTCTTACCAGTACCGGTGGCGGCCACTACCAGGTTGCGGGTATAGCCCCGGACGGTGCGCTCCGCCTCCAGTTTATCCAGAATTTCCTGTTGGTAGGAGTAGGGCGCAATATCCATGGTATACACCTCGGCGTTGTTGGCGTCGAAGTATTTTTCCGCTTTCAGCGCCCGGGCCAACCGCTCCTTCTGATCCTCGGAGTAATACTCAAATTCGTTGGAATTCCAGTAGCTCTCGAAGGTGGCAGAGATCTTGTCGATAGTCTCTGGCAGATCCCTCTTGGTAACCTTCACATTCCACTCCAAGCCGCTGGAGATGGCGGCGTTAGACAGGTTGGAGGAACCCACATAGGCGGTGGTAAAGCCAGTATTCCGGTAAAAGACATAGGTCTTGGCATGGAGGCGGGTACGTTTGGTGTCGTAGTTGACCTTGATTTTGGTGTTGGGCAGCTTGCGCAGTTCCTCAATGGCCTTCACATCGGTGGCCCCCATGTAGGAGGTGGTGATGATCTGCAGCTCGCCGCCGTTCTGGGTGAACTCCCGCAGCTCGTCCATCAGGAGCCGCAGGCCGCTCCACTTGATGAAGGACACCAGCATGTCGATGCGGTCAGCGGAAACGATCTCCTTTTTGAGCTCTGTGTACATCTGGGGCTCATGAATGGCCCCGGTAAACAGGCTGCTCTGGGCGATGGAGGTCTCTGGCCGACTCAGGTCGGCAGCCGTCTTGCCCACTGCCAGCCGTGGATCTTGCTCCTGTAAAAGCGCAAGAAGCTGCTCTGCCCGTTGGTCGACGCTCAGCGCGGCAAAGTCAGCTTCTTGGGTTGTGTTCTGGATGAGAGCTACGATCTGGTTAGCCAGGCCAATCTGTGTAGAGATGTCTCCACCGTTATCCAGCACATTCTCGAGGCCCTTTTGTACCACATCCGCCAGATACTGTGCCAATACCTTGGAGGCCTCCACCTTGTCAATGGGCGCAACCGATTTGCGGGCATCAGGAATCTCCGAAAGCTCGCGGTTCAAGGCAGTATTGATGACTTGCTCGTAGAGGCCAGGAGACAGCATTATAATTCACTCTTCCTATCTTCTCTTTGCAGATGTATATTGTACTTAGTATAACTGAAATCCCCAAATCCGACAAGGACTTATTGGCAAATATCCACAAAGCTATCCGGCTTTGATATATCCTGTTTCTCTTCATTGGAAATCAGTTTGGAATTATATTTGTCCAATAAGCAGGATTATTCTGCAGGACACCATCTGTCAAAATAGAAAGCGGATGATTCAAATTATGTACACTTTCTCAATAAAGGGCAAAACAACATCCATTTTCCCGAGTTTTGAAGCAAACGCACCTATTATCTACCTCAATACCTTCTCCAACGAAGGGCAGAAGGTATACGAGGCCACGCAGGCCGCTAACTGTCCACCGTTCACACTGGTGGCCATCAGTGATCTGGACTGGAACCATGATATGGTACCCTGGGACAGTCCACCTGCCTTCAAAAATGCCGAGCCTTGCACTGGTGGTGCGAACGACTATCTGCGGCTTCTGATCGACGAGATCATCCCAACGGCAGAGAAGAAGATTACTGGCGTGCCGCTTTGGCGTGGGATCGTCGGGTATTCTCTTGCTGGACTGTTTGCCTTGTATGCCATCTACCGGACGGCTCTCTTTTCCCGTGTGGGCAGCATGTCCGGCTCTCTCTGGTTTCCAGGAATGAAGGAGTATATCTTCTCACATGAGCCAAAGCGCTGGCCGGACTGCGTGTATTTCTCCCTGGGAGATAGGGAGAGCAAAACCAGAAATCCAGTTCTGCGGAGCGTCAGGCAGAACACGGAAGAGCTCCATTCCTTCTATCAGGGCAAGGGGATCGAAACGGTGTTTCAGCTAAATCCGGGTAACCACTACAATCATGCGGTGGAACGCACAGCTGTGGGCCTTTGTTGGCTCCTGAGTAGGTGAGGTAACTCATCCTCTCGCCAGGCGTTATTCTTTGTATAGGCGTGTTAAAAAATTGATACGCCTGACTCGAAAAAGCCTCTTGCTTCTCTGCCCCGACAGAGGTACAATACCCCAAACTTAAACATGAAAAAGAGCCCTTCTGGACAGGCGGCGGCAGCGGATACCGCACCTGGTCAAGAAGGGCTCTTTGACCACATGTTTGACCACAGACAGCGCCGGAGCACTCGGAAACAGTGGAATTAAGAGCGGCAAAGAGTGAGTGGAATGTAGCGGAAATGGTTAAAAACTATTAGAAATCACCAGAAAAAATTTAGTTCAACCGTTTGGGAGCAAGATGCCGGGAGTTCGAGTCTCCCCACTCGGGCCAACTTCGCCAGAAAAACCGTCTAAAATGGTAGTTTTCTGCATTTATCGCTTGATTTTATTTCCATTTACCAACCGTGGAGGTGTAATATGGGTGTAGCTTCTGTTTCCGAGTATATGGCATCATTAAATGAAGAGCAATAGCGACCCATCAACGCATTTATTGAATTTATGAATGCGGAATATGCCCAGCTGACCAATAAGATTTCCTTCTCTATGCCCATGTGGCTGGTGGGGAAAAAGATGAATGAGGGATATGTGGCGGTCTCCGCAGCGAAAAATCATTTCTCCATCCATTTTTCTGATGAGGAGTTTCTAAATCATTTAGCAGAGAGTCTTCCAAACTGCAAAAGGGGAACGCGATGCATCAATATCAAATACGGCGATGAGAAGTCCCTCTATGCAGTCAAAGAAAGCATCAGCGATTTTCTGAGGATCTATCACTCTGAAGGGAGTTCCTCCCTATGAATGGCACGGAGAAAATCGGCTGTTGTGGCGCGTACTGTAAGACCTGCCGTGAATTTGAGAAGACCTGCAAGGGCTGCAAACTGGGGTATCTGGACGGCTCCCGGGATTTGAGCCGGGCCAAATGTAAAATGAAGAAGTGCTGCCTGACCAAAGGTCACATCACCTGCACAGATTGCGAGGAATATGACCGCTGTGAGATTATTCAGGCGTTTATCAACCACCTCGCCTACAAATACGCCAAATACAAGCAGGCACTGGAATTTATTCGCGACCATGATTACGCTGCCTTCATGAAAGCAGCTGAAAATTGGAAAAAGCCTATGGTAAATACCCCGAACAGGACAACTAAAAAGGCAGTAGCGCCCGCTGAACATCCACGGATTTCAGCCGGCGCTATTCTTTGTATATGCATATTAAAAACTGATATGCCTGATGTGTTCATGAAGCAGAATTGGGCGCAACAACCAGTTGCTTTGCTTTTTGCTCCTGCTGTGATACAATCTCAGGCAAGGTGGTGATCGACATGGAACCCAAAGAAATCCTTCTGGAACTGCGCACCAAGCGGGGACTCTCCCAGGAGCAGCTGGCGGAACAAGTACATGTGACCCGGCAGGCGGTTTCCCGCTGGGAGACCGGCGAAACAGTGCCCAATACAGAAACCTTGAAGCTGCTCTCCAGGCTGTTTGATGTCTCCATCAACACCCTGCTGGGTTCGCCCAGGCAGCTGATCTGCCAGTGCTGCGGCATGCCCCTGGAGGACGCCAATATCAGCCGGGAGCCGGACGGTTCCTTCAACGAGGAGTACTGCAAGTGGTGCTATGCCGACGGGAAATTCGTTTACACGAGCCTTGAGGAACTGCTGAATTTCCTGGAAAGTCATATGTCCAATGAAACCTGGCCACCGGAGCAAGTCAGAGCCTACTTTGAAACTCAGTTGCCAAAACTGAACCACTGGAAACAGCCCGAGACATGAATACATCCCTCTGAAATCTGCGGTTTCAGAGGGATGCATTTTTTGCTCTGTGTCATTCAAGATAGGATAGCCCGAATTTTACCAAAATGCAGGTTATCTGATTTGATCCAGCTGTCCTGATTGAATGGCATCCAGATTAGCCTTGATCCGCTCCTCCGGCCAGTCCCACCAACGCAGTTCCAGCAGCGTGGCAATGGTGTCCTCAGAAAAACGCCTTCGGATTGGCTTAGCCGGGATACCGCCCACAATGGTATAGGGCGGGACATCCTTCGTCACGACGGCCCGGGCACCGATGATAGCTCCGTCACCAACCGTCACCCCCGCCAGGATGACTGCCTCGTAGCCGATCCACACATCATTTCCGATGACAATGTCACCCTTGTTGTCCCAGGCGTTGGCCACCTGACTCCGATCCAGTCCCCACTCCTCGAAGAAGATAGGAAAGGGATAGGTGGAGAGGGATTGCAGGCTGTGGTTGGCGCTGTTGAAGAGGAACTTTGCCCCACAGGCGATGGAGCAGAACTTGCCGATCACCAGCCGGTCATGGTTGACAGGATAGTGATACAGCACATTGTTCTTCTCAAAGTCAGCGGGGTCATGGACAAAGTCGTTATACATGGTGTAGTCTCCCACAAGGATGCTGGGATCCGTCACGACTTGGTTGAGATAGACCGTCTGAGTATCTCCTGTTCGGGGATAGATGTTGGATGGATTCATATTCTTTTCCTCCTCTTATTTGTTTCGGCTGCCCTCTCTCGAAGGCTCACGCACCAGCCTCTTCCGTTCCCAAACTCTGCTTTTGAAGTAGATGAGCCCAACCAGAGCGGGCGGAATGGGCGAAAGGGCCTGGCCCAGATAGATTCCGGGGAAGCCCATGGAAAGGGAAAAGGCCAGTAGCCACCCTACTGGCAGGCGCACCACCACCGCGTCCAGCAGGGCATTGACCATGGCCACATGGGCCGCGCCCACACCGATGGCAAAGGAATCCAGCGTGTACATGGCGGCATAGACCAGGCTGTTGACTCCACAGCACAAGCGCAGATACAGCACACCCACCCGGATCACCTCCGGGCTGGTGCTGTCAAACAGGCGGATGAGAGGCTCTGCCAAAAACTGGACTGTCACCAGTACCGCCGCTGTGACGGCAAGGTTCAGCAGCAGGCCGGACCGCACCACCTGACGGGCCCGCCGGATCTGGCCGGCTCCCACGCACTGGCCCACCATGGCGGTGATAGCTTGTCCGATGGCCCAGCAGTGCATCCCGGCAAAGGTGTTGATCTTCAGTCCTACGCCGGAGGCGGCAGCCACCGCGGTGCCAAAGGAATTGAGCATCCCCGTCACCAGCAGATAGGCGGTGTTTACCACCACCATCTGGGTGGCAGTGGGCAGGCCCACCTTCAAGATGGCCAGCAGGATTTCCCGGTGAAACTCGCTTTTTTTGAAGGAAAAGCCCAGCTGGTGCCGTTTCAGATATGCCAGCGAGCCCACAAAGGAAACGCCTTGGGCAGTGATCGTGGCCCAGGCCGCGCCTGCGGTGCCCATGGAACACGGCCCTACCAGCAGTACATCCAGCAAGACATTGAGAATCGTGGCAACTCCTACGAAAAAGAGCGGCGTTTTAGAATCTCCCAGGCCCTTCAGAATGGAGCAGACCGTGTTGTAGCCAAAGACAAATACGGTCCCCCAGCAGATGATCTCCATATAGCCGCAGGAATCCGGATAGGCCTCTGCCGGAACATCCAGCGCCCTGAACAGAGGCTCATAGACGGCAAGACCGAGCATAGTAATTACGACGGAGGACGCCAGCGACAGGAGGAACAGCATTCCGGTGGTGTCACGCTGTCCCTTTTGGTCGCCCGCCCCCTTGTACTGGGCCACCAGAACGCTCCCGCCCATGGTCAGGCCGATACAGAGGGAGTTGATGATGAAGCACAGCATGGAGGCGTTGCTGATGGCAGCCAGGCCGATCTCGCCCACAATTTTCCCCACCACCAACATATCCACCACATTGTAGAGGGCCTGCAGCAGGTTGGCCAGAAACAGCGGGAAGGCGAACCAAATCAGTTTTTTTGGCACGCTCCCGGTCAATAAGTTTTGTTCTTGGATCATATAATATCTTCCTTTCAAAACGAAAGAGGGCAGCACAATGCTGTGCGCCCTCTGCTCCATCGCCCCTGAAATGGGCATAACAAAAGGCCGCGGACAAAACATCGTCCGCGGCCCAAAATAAACTATCTTGCCCTGTCAGTCTGCAAAAGGGTACAAAAACCAAAGGCAGCGATTTTCTGCCCTGGCCTCCCGTTTTTACAACTTGACAGTCCGAAAAGGCTCCGCACAATGTTTTGTGGTATCCATTTGTACGGAGCCGAACTCAATACAGAATTTTCCGAATAACATCGTGCTCACCTCGCTTTCTTACCATAAATATTATACCAAGTGCTGTTGCCTGTCAATGTCTGTCTGGCGGCCTGCCATTGATCGGTCAAAACGCTAAACGCATCACGCCAGAGACAACAGGTGTATCCATCTGTAGCACCGATAATGGCATGCATAGAACAGATACAGGAACCGCCAATACTCCGGTTCGGAAAATTGCCACGGGTGATACGTCAATAGAAAAATATTTTCCTATCTCTTATCTTTTTCAGCAGACAGCACTTTTTATCTATATATAGTATGTTAAAGGCTAATATACCTGGTGTCAATCATCATTTAATTTTCTGTGGGAAGATAGCACAGGTAACTGTCATCATTCTAATTATGGGCGGCCAGAGTCAAGAAAAGCGAGTATCTCATTAAGATGGAACAACATCCTACCAATTATGCTCCTGCGTGAGAAAGCTTTCCCTGAAAAAACGGTCCTACTTTTCAAACAGATCCAGCAGATACCCGTATCCCTCGGCCTCCATTTTGGCGTAGGGGATGAAGCACAGGGAGGCGCTGTTGATGCAGTAGCGCACGCCGTTGGGGGACTCCGGGTCGCCGGTGAACATGTGGCCCAGGTGAGAATCCCCGGCCCGACTTCGGACCTCGGTGCGGTGCATCCCATGGCTGTCGTCTGGGAGCTCCACCACAGCGGGCTGCTCGATGGGCTTGGAAAAGGCGGGCCAGCCGCAGCCGCTCTCAAACTTGTCCGTAGAGGAGAACAAGGGCTCGCCGGTGACCACATCCACATAGATACCCTTTTCGAATCGATTCCAGAATTCGTTGGCAAAGGGGCGCTCCGTGCCGCTCTCCTGGGTGACGTGATATTGCTCGGCGGTCAATTTGTCCCGAATGGTTTCCGCCGCAGGCTTCTGATAGTCACCGGGGTCGATGCGCAGCTGGGAGAAAAGCTTCATCTCCTCCAGAGGAATGTGGCAGTAACCGCCGGGGTTTTTCTCCAGATAGTCCTGGTGGTAGTCCTCCGCCGGGTAGAAATTCACCAGCGGGCCGATCTCCACGAAAAACGCCCGGCTGCGGCTGCGCTCCATGTCCGCGATGCGCTCCACCGTCTCCCTGGCCTCGTCGTTGGTGTAGTAGACACCGGTCTGGTACTGGCTGCCGATGTCGTTGCCCTGGCGATTTTCCACCGTAGGGTCGATGACGTAAAAATAGGCCAGCAGCAAAGCGTCCAGGCTGACCTGTTCCGGGTCGTACTCCACCCGCACCGTCTCCCGGAAGCCGGTGTTTCCGGCGCACACCGTGGGATAGTTGGCGTCGGCCTGGCCGGTGCCGTTGGCGTAGCCGCTCTGGGCGTCGATCACACCGGGGATGGACTGCATGAGGGCTTCGATGCCCCAGAAGCAGCCTCCTGCCAAATAGATGACGTTTTCTGTCGTATCCATGTAAAACTCCTCCTCTCCGGACTGTATGGAAGGATGCCCGATTTGCGCGGCTTGATCGACACCTGTCTCCGGCGGCCCGCTGGGAGCAGCGGCGCAGCCGCTCAGCAGCAGCGCCGAAGCGGTCAGGAGAGAGAACCATTTTCTACCCATGCTTCCGTAACCTCCTTAAAAAGCGCGGGACCCGGATGGTTCCCGGGTCCCGCGCATCGCAAAGACTTGGCTGTGTCTGTTTCCGGAATGGCAGTAGACTCGGGAGCTCATCTCTTCCGGTAGCCGCACTTGGGGCACACGCCGTTCTCATTCAGCGCGATGCCGCACAGAGGGCAGCGGTCGATCCGGTTGTGGGTCTCGAACTCCGCCGAGGCCGCGTTGACGCCGCTGGTGAAAGTGATCTTGGCGATGTTCAGCTTGTCCTTCAGCAGATCGTAGACGATCTTGATCATGCCCTCCACGGTCAGTGTCTCCTTGGTCACCACCAGGCGGCACTCGGGATAGGCGGTGGCCAGCTCAGTCTGGAAAGCGGGACCCTTCATCTGGTTCTGGGGGGTGCCGTTCCGGATGCCCTGCTCCTCATAGACCTTCAAAACGGCGGGCAACAGGGGATCGTCCTCTCGGAGAATCAGGGCGTGGTCAAAGTTTTTCAATACAGCCCAGGCGGTTTTCTGGATCTCGTTGCAGGGGAATACCATATTGACACCGGGTTCAATGGTATCCTCCACCTCAATTGTGAGAACGCCGGTGTGGCCGTGGAGATACTGGGCCTCGCCCTTGAATCCGTAAAAACGGTGGGCGTACTGCAGATCCAATGTGGTGATGCTTCTCATAAAAAACCTCCTTGTGGTCAAAATGAATCAGGGTAAAACCCTGTCTGTCATATTGAACTTCTTGACATGTTGTATGATACCGAAAAGGCAGGCTTTTGTCTGTGATGAGATCACTCTGGGAGTAATTTTGTAAAAATAATTTTCCGGATGAAATCAGAAAGCTCCCCCAGATTTTCTCCAGCCCTCGGTTGACAGTTACCTTCCCCGTCCCTTATACTGAGGGCACCACGAGGAGGACGCGCCATGAGCTTTGAAACCCATTTTCCCATCTGGGATCAACTGCAACCCCACCAACAACGCCTGCTTCTGGATTCCCTGACTTTCCAGTTCGTGAAGAAAGGCGCCATTCTGCGGGGTGGTGGCACGGACTGCACCGGGCTCCTTCTGATCCGCACTGGACAGCTGCGGGCCCTGGTCTACTCGGAAGAGGGGCGGGAGATTACCATTTACCGCCTGTTTGACGGAGATCTGTGTCTGTTCTGCGCCCCCTGTGTCATCCGCACTATTCAGTTTGATGTGACCATACAGGCAGAAAAGGACACGGAGTTCTGGAGTATCCCCTCCGGGGTCTATCAGAGGCTGATGGCGGAGTCTACAGCGGTGTCCAATTACACCAATGAACTGATGGCCAGCCGGTTTACCGAGGTCATGGGCCGGATGGAGCAGTTCATGTGGAAGAGTATGGAAAAGCGGGTAGCCACCTTTCTGCTGCAGGAGGCCTTAATTGAGGGGACCTGTGAACTGAAAATTACCCACGAGACCATTGCCAACCACCTGGGCTCCCACCGAGAGGTGATCACCCGCACACTGCATGACTTTCAGAGCGTCGGCACAGTGAAGCTGTCCCGGGGCCTTGTGACCATCCTAGACATGGAAAAACTGGAGACGCTGGGATAATAGCGGATACTTCCGGGGAACAGACCAGGCCAAGTAAAAAGGGGAACATATACCGATACGGCGGAATACCGCTGGGCTATTGGGGGCTCCGGTTCTGGTGTTCACCCCGACGGAGTGCGGATTGGCTGGCGAACAACCTTCCCTGTGTATGCCCAGGTGAAATGCCGGGCATACCTGGAGGCGGAGAAAACCGCAGACGCGGATATGCTTTTATCTGTCCCACCGTCTATAGTGGCCGGCCCATCATCCTGGCAAGCTTCTTCCAGGAGACCGACATGAGCATTTGCCTGCCGAAGAATTGCTTTTCAGATGAGAAGGCCAAGGTCCCGCTAGTGGCCTGCCACACGCCGGGATATCGAAAGAACCTTCGTTCAGCAACTTATAGAAGGAAGAGCCCCGCACTCTCTGACCATATATTTATCCCCAGAGCAGCTCGTACCACACGGAAACGCCACAATAAAGAGTGGAAAAAAGCGTGAAAAACAGATCAAAGGTAACCGCAAAGCAACAGAAATAACACAAAAAAGCAGTTTTCTCTCTTTGCCTAATGCGTGTTAAAAATTGGTATGCCTGTCTCCGTCTGTAATCTACGTGCTCTCCGGATAAAAATGGATTTTGTCTGTGGAGGAAACCACATCTATAGGGTGTGGTATATTTCTGCGGCCTTTTCGCGCCTTGCGTCAGCCTGTCCAAGTGACAAGGTGGCGCAGGGCGTTTTTCTATCTTTGGAAAGGCGTCAGAGGTGCCGATATTGAGGGTTGAAGGGGTACGGGGATAAAGCTGAATCATAAACGCATTGATTTTACATATACGCCTGGCGGGGAATTTTTTACCTTCCCCGAGGGCACCATGCTACCTATTATCTTCGATATGGAGCAGGTTGGGTTTGAGGATGCCCAGGCTACGCCCCGCCTTCTGGCAATCCGGGAGAAGTATGTGAGCGAAAAGCCCCGTGCGGGCTACCGCCCCCTGGGCCTTTCCGACAGTTCCCAGGGCACCTACAAGGGAGAGCAGTTTCTTGACGCGGAACAAATCACCCGGAACAAGCTCTATATCTACACCAGAGCAGAAAGCACAGGCTTTGAACGCCGCATTCTCATGAAGCGCGTAAATGACAACTGGAAAATCGATACGGTACAGGAGCGGTTGGTCGGCTGGCAGCATGTGGGATTGAGAGAGATCAATATGACTTGGAAATTGAAAAAGCCAATTCGGTCAGTCTGTGCAAGCTATTTGGCATGAACACCTTTCAAAAGGAGAATCTGCCATGCGTAAGGAACTGTATAAGGTACTCATTGACGGCCTTGAGAATTTGTGTGCCTGTATTATGACTTCATCAGTCGTTGTGACGGAGATGCGTGGCCGGAATAAAAGGAGTCGTGACAGATGTACATCGGCAAATATTGGGGCAACTTTATTGGAGGCCCCGATGACAGTCTGAACCTTGTGGCTTTTGGGGAATACCAGAAGATCATTGACGCCCTGGAGGTCATTCCCAACCAGGAGCGCACTACTCCGATGAGATTCAGGACGAGGCATACCTGTTCATTCCCTTTGACGAAGAAACCTATCAGGCCATGGCAAAAGTGATCGAAGAACGCTTCATCAACTGGCCGGGTCAGAAATTTGATGAAGATACTTTGGAGCCTTCCGATTTGGCCCAAGCCATGATGGCGTATCTGGACTGCGAATGTACCTATTTCCCTACCATGAAGGACGATGACCCCATCATGGCAGCTTACAGTTATGCCAAGCGGGACAGCACCCATGAAGGCTTTGTGCCGGTGCTCATCAAAGTGGACGAAACCCTGTGGGAGTGCCTTATCATGAATTCCGACCCGGACAGCGATGGCAAGGATGACTACGCCTTCGATCCGGACAAGGTGGCGCAATACCGGAAGAAGATGCTTGCCTCCCCCCTTCACAATTTTAAAACAATATCCAGCAGCTCACTCCGCGACATTTATGAGCCGCATCGCTGAGAGAAAATTTTTTCTTCCTCCCCTACAATCCTTGACATTTAAATATTTCCAGCATATACTTAACATTGTTAACTAAAAAAGAAGGGGCTGAAACCGTGGAGTGGACGGATATGATGCATTATCAACAGCAGATGCAAAAGATCATGCGCTGCCTGCTGCCTGCGCGTAAATCTCTGCTGACTGCCAGTGAATGTGAGCTTTTGGCCCATCTGTATTTGCAGCCTGACCAAAATACCCCCGTTTTGCTCAGTCAGAGCAGCGGTATGAAAAAAGAAGCCGTCAGTCGCTGCTTGAAGTCCCTTTACGAAAAAAACTGCATACGCAAGGAGCGCCAGACCACAGATGAGCGCAGTTATCAGCTCTTTATGACAGAAACCGGTCTTGCCGAATTGAAAAAGGGATATGAGAGCATTTTGCAGCCCTTCTATGATCTGTGGCGCAGCTCCGGCGAAGATTTTGAAGCATTTATGTATTACGCTGACAGGCTCGCCACACATATTGAGAAAGGACAGGATAACCCCCGTGACCATGAGATTTTATGATGCGCTGCAGCTGGACCCTTCTATCTTAAAGCGGAAGATCGCAGCTTGTGATACAAAAAATGAAAAAGCATATTATTGGATCGCCATGGCAGTGCGCTCTATTCTGATCGTAGCCTTTGCCATCGTATTTATCAGCCTGCTGTCCGGTATCTTCGGCTCCGAAAACACACCTTTGGCGGTGGCAATGTTCTGCATGATGCTGGGCATTCGCTTTGTCAACTTCGAATACTGTATTGGCGACTCCCTCGTAACCCTGGCCGCCGTATTGGCCATTCTGGTATTGATACCCAGCGCAGCAGCGGTGCTCCCACCCATTCTTTTAATTCCGCTGCATTTTGCGTCTTTTTTTGCCCTGCTTTACATGACCACCCAGCGGCCGGAAATGGGCAACGGCGGTTTATATAGCTTCGCTTATATCTATCTGACAGGCAATCCCGTGTTTGGTGAGGCTCTCATCCGCCGCGGCCTTTTGGCGTTGGTAGGCTATTTGATTTGCGGTGCAATTCTAATTGCAAAACACCGTGATCAACACAAAAGCACCCGTTTTTATCATGTGATGCAAAAATTTGATCTTTCTTCCCCCGTCCACTTGTGGCAGCTGCGCATGGCCCTTGGCGTGAGTCTGGTGCTGACCGCCGGTCAGGCATTTGGCGTAGAGCGCTTTATGTGGATGGGATTTGCCTGTGCATCGCTGCTGTCCGAGTATCCCTACTCCGGCAATACATCTGTCCGCTTCCGCCAGCGGATCATAGGTGCCGTGGTAGGTTCTTGTGCATTTTGGGTGCTTTATCTGGTCACACCGGAGGCTTTTCATCCGCTGATGGGCCCGTTAGGCGGGCTATGTCTGGGATTTTGCACTGATTACCGATATAAAACAGCTATGAACTGCTTTGGTGCTCTGATGCTGGGCGCCGGAATCTACGGGCTGCAGGAAGCTGTAATTCTGCGCATTGTGGATACTTTCCTGGGAGTGGTATTCGGCTTGGTATTTGCCGCCATTTTCCACCGACTGGCAGCAGTCAGACTTCTCCCCTCTTTGAAAAAAGAATTATCAGATCAGGAAAGCGGCCATTTCCCGACTCCATAAAACTGCAGAGGCTATACCCAGCGGATTCCACATCACAAATCAATCGGGCGCCAACGGGCGCCCGATTTTTTTATCAAACTTTGGCAATGGCGCCACAGCACCCAGGCTACATATTTGAGGGGATATTAACCTGCCTGTGGGACGAACTGGATATCCGTACACTTATCCGCAAGTGTTACAGAGAATTTCGGAAAGCAAGGAAAAAGCAAGGTTTTCATTCCACGCAGCAAGGCAATTCTGTGGTATGATAGAAAAACCTTGCGGAGGTGAGACTATGAAAGCAAGCCCTATCGCCCACCGGCGTGTACTTGATTACGCATACACAGACATTGACACACTGTTCCGGGATTTTCACATTTCTGACCAAGGCTACAGCGATGAACAAGTTGAGGAAAGTCGCATCAAATATGGGAAAAACAGTTTATCAGGCCGGGCCTCTGATACGGTGCTCTATCGATTACGACGCGCCTTTCTGAACCCATTCACCATCATTTTATTTGTTCTGGCATGTATTTCCTTTTTAACCGATGTGGTATTGGCATCCAACTTCAGTCGAAATATCACCACGGTCGCCATCATTCTATGTATGCTGCTCATAAGCGGTGCCGTACGGTTTACCCAGGAACTGCGGGCAAAACGCGTAGCAGACCGTCTGACAGGGATGATTGCTTCCACAGTTCTGGTGCGCAGGAACGGGAAATGGGTCCGGGTATCCTCTACTGAGCTGGTGGTAGGCGATCTGGTTCGCCTGTCCGCCGGAGACCGTGTCCCGGCAGACATCCGGCTGACTGCAGCAAAGGATCTGTTTGTCTCGCAGTCGGTCATCACAGGAGAAAGTGCAATCCTGGAAAAAGATGCCCGTACCCTTTCATCAGAACAGGTTCCATCCTACGCAGGATATCGCAACCTTGTCTTTATGGGCTCTGCCCTCACCGGAGGCAACGGGGAGGGTGTCGTATTGGCTGTAGGTGAGGACACCGTTTATGGCGGCTTTACGTCGGCAGAATTCTCTCCCAAAAATGGATTTGATCAAGGTGCCAATTCCATTGCGTGGGTGCTTATCCGCTTTATGGTCGTGCTGGTTCCGGTGGTTTTGATTGCCTGCGGCTTGACGAAAGGCGATTGGATCTCCGCGTTCCTGTTTGCGCTGTCTGTTGCTGTCGGCTTAACGCCGGAAATGCTCCCTATGGTCATTAACGCTTGTCTGGCCAAGGGCAGCGCAGCCATGGGAAAAAAGCAGACTGTGGTGAAAAACATCAACGCCATGCAGGGATTCGGCAGCATGGACGTCCTGTGTGTGGATAAAACCGGCACCCTAACCGGAGACAAAATCACCCTGGAATATTACATGGATATCCTGGGCAACGAGAGCACCAAAGTCCTGGATCTCGCCTATTTAAACAGCCTTTATCACACCGGCGTCAGCAATCCTCTGGACAGCGCCCTTCTGCAATCCCGCCATATGCCAGGCCGCGAGCTCTATTTTCAGGAATTAGCTGCCCAATACCCAAAACTGGACGAGCTGCCCTTTGACTATGAGCGGCGGTTTGCCAGCGTTCTGGTCAGGAACGGCGAAGAAAATCTTCTGATCATCAAGGGCAGTATTGACGAAGTATACCTACGGTGCAGCAGCGTGGAATACAAAGGCGAGCGCCACGCTATATCTGGTGAAGGAATGGCAAGCGTCCGCGCCATTGTGGATGAAATGCTGGAAGACGGGATGAAAGTGCTGGCAGTGGCCTATCGGCCGCTGAAAGCGGCGACACTGTCACAAGATGACGAGCATGACTTTATCCTGCTGGGATATCTGGCGTTTTTTGATGCCCCCAAGGAAAGTGCCGCCGGGGCGATTCAAAAATTGCAGAAGCTCCATGTAGGGGTACGGGTACTGACCGGAGATCACCGGGATATCGCGATCTCTGTCTGCCGGAGACTGGGCATCGACACCACACAAACGCTGACCGGCAGAGAACTGGAGCAGTTGGACAAGGATGAACTTCCGATAAAGATAGAACATACCGCCCTGTTTGCAGAGTTGTCTCCCAAGCAAAAAGTGCAGGTCGTGCAGCTTTTACGTTCCAACGGACACACCGTGGGCTTTCTGGGGGACGGCATGAACGACCTGCCGGCCATTGTAGAGGCGGATGTAGGCATATCCGTGGACACTGCAGCAGAGGCCGTCAAGGAAGGGGCGGATGTGATCCTGTTGAAAAAGGATCTGAATGTGCTGGAGGCAGGAATCCAGGAGGGCCGGAGGGCCTTTGCCAATGTGTCCAAGTACATCAAAATCACCGCCTCCTCTAATTTCGGCAACATCCTTTCGATTGTGATTGCCAGTGTATTTTTACCCTTTTTCCCCATGACCTCGTTGCAGCTTTTGCTGCTGAATCTCCTCTATGACATTCTGTGTCTGGTTTTGCCTTGGGACCATGTGGATGTGGAAACTGGTTCCCAGCCCCTGGAGTGGTCCGGCAGAACTTTGGGCCGCTTTATGCGCTTTTTTGGCCCGATCAGCTCCTTCTTTGACATTCTGACCTTTTCTTATTTGTTTTTTGTCCTGTGCCCCGCAGTCTGCGGCGGGAGCTTTTCTTCCCTGATCGGGAGCGGAGAAGAGCTGCACTTCATTGCCCTTTTCCAAACCGGATGGTTCCTGGAATCCATGTGGACCCAGGTGCTGATCCTGCATCTGCTGCGCACACCCAAAGTGCCCTTGCTGCAAAGCAGGCCCTCTCGTCCGGTGATGCTGGTCACCCTGTTGGGGACCCTGTTCTTTACTGTCCTGACCTTCACCCCTGCCGGAACCCCACTGGGGCTTACCACGCTGCCCCCCATCTATTTTGCTTTCCTGGCCATTGCTGTTTTATTGTATCTGCTCTGGGTCACAATGGCCAAGAACTGGTATATCCGCCGCTATCATGAGCTGCTGTAAGGAAGGAGGAATCTGTGATGAAAAAACATATTGGATTTATCGCACTGGATTTTTCCCTTGCACGCTGGCTTTCCGATACGCTTCGCACCGCTCCCCAGACCCACTCCGCCCAGGAACTGTTGGAAGGGCTGGGGGATCTGATGAACGGCAGCACGGAGTCTCTGATGCTGGAGCTGGGAGAGAGTGCACATGAGGCCGTGACAGAAGACACCCTCCGCTGCGGTGGTCTCTCTATCGACCTAAGGCTGCGCAGAGTCAGCCGGGACGGAGCAGAGATTTCATTAACGCCAAAGGAGTTCGATATCCTGTATTTTCTGGCTCGCAACCGGGGAGAAGTATTTACCAAAGAACAGATTTACCAGGCCGTATGGGAGAGTGATTACTTATTGGATGACAGCAACATTATGGCTTTTATCCGGAAGCTGCGAAAGAAAATCGAGCCCAACCCCGATGCGCCGCAGTATATCCTGACCATCTGGGGCATCGGATATAAATTCAGCGACAAACTATAAGGTTTAATTCTTACCAAATCGCAAGAAAAACGCAAGGTTTTGGCCCTGTGATTTTTCTTGCGGTTTTTTTATACTCATCCAGGACGCAAGAAGGGAGGGAACAACATGGATTCTGACGGCAGTCCTCAAAGGTCGGTGCAGTATAAAACACATGGAGTTCCATCTCCCTATGGACTGTATCGCCTTGAACACACGCAAGGAGGTAAGAAATGATGAAGAAAAAAGAAAATCGCCTTTTGGCTCGCCAGGCCGTACAGCAGGCTGTCCTCCGCGACGAGCAAAATCGCCGCATCCAAGAAGCCGCCTCTACCCCAGTCAATGTACTTTTGAATGAGCTGCACGCTCCGCTGAGCGGACTTGCCCCGGAGGCCGTGGATGCCAACCGTGCAAAATACGGCAGCAATAAGGTGACTCACGAAAAAAAGAAATCTTTGCCCCGGCGGCTGGCAGGTGCATTTGTCAATCCTTTTACTGCCATTCTGCTCTGTCTGGCTCTGGTGTCCACCATGACAGACATGGTATTTCCCTATCTCTCTCTGTTCGGCAGTACGCCAGAGGACTTTGATTGTTTAACGGTAGTCATTATCCTGACCATGGTCATTATCTCCGGTACCCTCCGCTTTGTCCAGGAATCCAGAAGCGGCAACGCCGCGGAAAAGCTGCTGGCCATGATCACAACCACCTGCACAGTCACCCGCAAGGGACAGGAAAAAGCGGAAATCCCCATGGATGAGCTTGTGGTGGGTGATATTGTCCATCTGTCCGCCGGAGATATGATTCCCGCCGATGTACGCATTCTGGAGGCAAAAGACCTGTTTATCAGCCAGGCCAGCCTCACCGGAGAAAGTGAACCTGTGGAGAAGCTGCCTCAGACAAACCAGGAAAAAGAAAGTATAACCGACTATACCAACATAGCTTTTATGGGCAGCAGCGTGGTTTCCGGCAGCGCCCTCGCCGTGGCCATCTGCGTGGGAGATGATACTCTTTTTGGTTCCATGGCCTCCTCGGTGGCGGGAGAGGCCACAGAGACCAGTTTTACCAAGGGAGTAAACGCCGTCTCCTGGGTTCTCATCCGCTTTATGCTGGTAATGGTTCCTCTGGTATTTTTCATCAATGGCATTACCAAGGGGGACTGGTTGGATGCCTTTCTCTTCGGTATCTCCATCGCCGTGGGACTGACCCCTGAAATGCTGCCCATGATTGTGACCACCTGTCTTGCTAAGGGGGCGGTTTCCATGAGCAAAAAGCAGACCATCGTCAAAAATCTCAACTCCATCCAGAATTTCGGGGCCATCGACATTCTGTGCACCGATAAGACCGGTACTTTGACCCAGGACAAGGTGGTCCTGGAATATCACCTCAACGTAAACGGTGAGGATGATACCCGGGTCCTGCGTCACGCCTATCTCAACAGCTATTTCCAGACCGGCTACAAAAATCTCATGGACCTGGCCATTATCCGCAAAACGGAGGAGGCCGAGGCGGAGGACCCCCGGCTGGTGGACCTGTCGGAGCACTATGTGAAGGTGGACGAGATCCCCTTTGACTTTGCCCGCCGCCGCCTGAGCACCGTGGTACAGGACAAGGCCGGGAAAACTCAGATGGTGACCAAAGGCGCTGTGGAGGAGATGCTCTCTATCTGCTCCTTTGCCGAGTGTGATGGTAAGGTCCAGCCTTTGACGGGCAATGTGCGTCAGCAGATCCTTCAGACGGTGGACAGCCTTAACGACAAGGGTTTCCGGGTGCTGGTCATTGCTCAGAAGAGCAACCCCTCTCCTGTGGGGGCGTTCGGAGTAAAGGATGAATGTGACATGGTGCTCATTGGCTATCTGGCCTTCCTGGACCCGCCCAAAGAGTCCACCGCGGACGCCATCCGGGCCCTCAAGCACCATGGCGTGACCACCAAGATCCTTACTGGTGACAACGACAAGGTGACCCGCACTATCTGCAAGCAGGTGGGGTTGAAAGTACGCAACATGCTGCTTGGCTCCGATCTGGAGGCTATGAACGACGCTGAGCTGGCAAAAGCGGCAGAGTCTACCGACGTGTTCGCCAAGCTCACTCCGGACCAGAAGGCCCGGGTCGTATCGGTGCTGCGGGAAAGCGGTCACACCGTCGGCTTTATGGGTGATGGCATCAATGATGCCGCCGCTATGAAGGCTGCCGACATTGGTATATCCGTAGATACTGCGGTAGATGTAGCGAAAGAGTCGGCGGATATCATTCTGCTGGAGAAGGATTTAATGGTCCTGGAGCAGGGCATCATCGAGGGCCGCAAGACCTATGCCAACATGATCAAATACATCAAGATGACGGCCTCCTCAAACTTCGGCAATATGTTCTCCGTTCTGGCCGCCTCTGCCCTGCTGCCCTTCCTGCCCATGATGAGCGTACACCTCATTTTCCTCAATCTAATTTATGACCTGTCCTGCACTGCCATTCCCTGGGACAACGTGGACGAGGAATTCATCGCCAAACCCCGGAAGTGGGACGCCTCCAGCGTGGGTAATTTTATGCTTTGGATCGGGCCTACCAGTTCCATCTTTGACTTTACCACCTATCTCTTTATGTACTTCGTTTTCTGCCCCATGTTTGTCTCCGGAGGCGTACTTTTTCACGACCTGGCCTCCCATTTCAGCGGTGCAGAACTGGCCCTGATGCAGGCGAAGTATATCGGCCTCTTTCAGGCAGGGTGGTTTGTGGAATCTATGTGGAGCCAGACGCTGGTCATCCACATGATCCGCACGCCCAAACTGCCCTTCCTCCAGAGCCGAGCCTCCGCGCCTTTGACCCTGCTCACAATAACCGGCATCACCGTGCTGACGGTGATCCCCTTTACGCCCTTTGGTGCTGTGCTTGGATTTGTTGCCCTGCCTGCTGCCTACTTTGCTTACCTGATTCCTTGTATCCTACTCTACATGGTATTGGCAACCAGTCTGAAAAAAGCTTATGTACGCCATTACGGTGAATTACTTTGATGACAGGAGGAATTTATATGACCTGGACCAATCTGTGGATGGATTTATTTGGACGCACGTCCTTTTGCGGAATTGACATGGGCTTCTGGGTTGCCTTGTCTGCCGTTTTGTTCATTGTAATTTTGATGAATGCAGTGTTTTGGGGGATAAAGCCCAAAGAAAAACCTGGAGAAGCGGAAAAATAAATATTCTCTTTATGGTTACAGCCGCTGTTCTTCCGGCTCCCCCACGTACATCTAAAAAAGAATACGCCCCTGAATTTTCTTGATTTCAGGGGCGTATTCTTTGCCTATTACGTATTAAATGCTGTTATACCTGATGAACAGAAATTGGTTTGTCACAAATCATTTCCCCAGAAGTCTCCACTTCCAGTTGTTCTTTGGGCTGGCCGATGTACTGCCGGGACTCCTGGAGCCGCTGCTCCATTTCCATGATTTCTTCCTGGATTTGCCGGCGGCTTTTTGCCCGGTTCATCTGCAGGAAGAGATGGTACCGCTCTTGCAGCGTTTCAACCTTAGGCGGGAATATAATCGTCTTATCCCCTATCTGACTCCCCTCCAACTCGTTCCGACAGATCTCATCGTCCATGACCGCCATATAGAGCGCATATCGGGTGAACTCCTTGAGCGGCATGCGGATCATCCAGCGCCAACGAACAACGGAGCCAACGACACCTGCCAAGCCACCCAGGATCGCAATTTTGTGGCCAGTCTTCATACTTCTTTATCCCCCAATGTTCTGAATCCTGCGCCCGGACTTTTCTTCTATGAAACGGCAGAATTCCGGAACACTGCCGCCTTCCACTGCCGCTTTTTCAATTGCCATGGCATGGTTCATTCCCATCACCAGGATAAGATAGTCCTGCGTTTCTGCCAACGCAAGGATCTTATCGTACTCCCACTTGGACTCCGCTGCAGCAGTCTTCACAAGATAGTAGTCAGGATAAAACATGGTATCGGCAAAATCTGTACCGGGCAGAGCCTTGCGCTTTGCAAAATAGCCGTTTAGGGCGTCCTCTTTCCAGTTGATCAGCAGCAGCGCAGCGATGACCACACAACAGAGTACCGTCTGCGAGACATTCCCCCACGACATCCAGAGGGATACCAAGAGAAGTCCAATGATGATCCAGGCATAAAAGCGGAACCTGCGGCTCCTTTCGGCTCGGACCGTCTTTCGAACTGCCCGCGCCATGGCAGTCAGCGCTTTTTGATCGTATGTGGTATGACAAGTGAATTCCATAGTACCTCCCTGGCCGCCGCGGCCGCCGGACTGGCTGTAGCTCTCCC
>OODG01000704.1_pt1 | contig 24231 bp, 20 predicted proteins | sample 1671621 | NCBI WGS metagenome assembly OODG01 (sample SAMN06348175, study PRJEB24527) | human gut metagenome | biome: human gut; feature: ankylosing spondylitis patient; material: feces | host: Homo sapiens | place: China | collected 2015-10 | reverse complement strand
ATAGGTGTTCCGCCGGTGCCGACGGTTGGGAATGCGCGGCCTGCGGTCGGAAAGATTCGAGTCGGTTCAGTGCGGCGGCGGTTCCGGGGGGATCGCTGTCAGGGGTACGGGATCTGCAACGGCGGGATGCCGGAGGGCGTCCCAAGGGGTAGGCGTATGAAAGTCCTCATCAATCTGCAATGGTGCAAAGGCTGTGGGGTGTGCGTGGCGTTCTGCCGTTCGGGTGCGCTTTCGCTGGACGGGGACGGGAAACCTGAATATGCCCCCGCGCTGTGCGTGGGCTGCGGCCTGTGTGAGTTGTACTGCCCGGATCTGGCGGTGGAGTGCCTTGGGGAAGACGGACCGGGCGAATCCGGGGAGGGCGCATGAACGGCGAAAAGGGCATTCTGTTTACTCAGGGCAACGAAGCCTGCGTGCGTGGGGCACTCTATGCGGGGCTGCGTTTTTTCGCGGGGTATCCGATCACCCCGTCCACAGAGGTGGCGGAACTGCTGTCCGAGGAGCTGCCGCATGTGGGCGGCAGGTTCATTCAGATGGAGGACGAGATTTCCTCATTATGCGCCGTGTGCGCGGCGTCGGTGGCTGGGGACAAGGCCATGACCGCGACCGCTCATGCAGGAGGCCCTTGGTTACGCGATCATGGGGGAAATCCCCTGCGTGGTGACCAGCGTGCAGCGCGGCGGGCCGTCCACGGGCCTGCCCACGAAGGTGGCGCAGGGCGACGTGAATCAGGCACGGTGGGGGGTGCACGGCGACCATGCGATCATCGTGCTGACCGCTTCTTCGGTGCAGGACGTCTTTGCCATGACGGTGGAAGGCTTCAATATGGCGGAAACCTACCGCACCCCGGTGATCCTGCTGTTCGATGAGGTGGTGGGCCACATGCGCGAGCGTCTTGATATGCCGGAACCCGGCGAACTGCCCGTGGTGGAGCGGCTCCGTACCTCGGTGAAGGCCGGGGTCAACTATTACCCCTACCTGCCCCGTGAGGACGGCCGGCTCCCCATGTCCGACTTCGGCGGGGTGCACCGCTACAATGTGACCGGCCTCTACCATGACATCTGGGGTTTTCCCACGGAACAGCCCGAGACTGTCAACAAGCTCCTTTATCACCTTGTGGACAAGATCGAGGCCAAGGCCGCCGAAATCGCCCGCTGGAAGGAATACTTCCTCGACGATGCGCAGCAGGTGTTCGTTTCTTACGGCAGCGCGGCCCGCAGTGCCCTGCACCTTGTGCATACGCTGCGCGGGAAGGGCATCCGGGCGGGCCTGCTGGAATTGCAGAGGTGCTGGAGATCCTGCGCAACGACTATGTCATCTGCGCCCTCTGGCCGTTCCCGGCGGAACTCGTGCGCGACCGCACCGAGGGGGCGCGCAACGTCTACGTGGTGGAAATGAATATGGGGCACATCATGGCGCAGGTCAGGCAGGCGGCCTGGAAGCCGGATAGGGTGTTCCTCGTCAACCGGGTGGACGGGCAGCTCATCACGCCCACCGACATCGGCAAGGTCATGCGCGTGATCGAAGGAAGGGGGTTCTGATATGGCCATCCGCTCGTTGATCCGGGAACGCTTCTTTCCGCACCTGTGGTGCCCCGGCTGCGGCCACGGGCACGTGCTCAACGCCATGCTGCACAGCGTGGACGATCTGGGCTATGATCCCTCGTCCCTCGTCATGGTGTCCGGCATCGGCTGTTCGGCCCGCATAGCGGGGTACGTGGACTTCCACACCATGCACACGCTGCACGGAAGGGCGCTGGCCTTCGCCACGGGCATCAAGATGTCGCGGCCCGACCTGCACGTCATCGTACCGATGGGCGACGGCGACGCGCTGGCCATCGGGGGCAACCATTTCATCCACGCGGCGCGGCGCAATATCAAGCTCACCGCGATCGTCATGAACAACCGCATCTACGGCATGACCGGAGGACAGATGTCCCCCACCACACTGCTCGGCATGAAGACGGCAACGACGCCTTACGGACGTGACGCGCATCTGAACGGCTTCCCCTACAAGATCGCCGAGATGCTCGTACACCTCGACGGCGCAACCTACATTACCCGCCAGAGCGTACACACGCCCGCCAACGTGCGCAAGTGCAAGAAGGCCATACGCAAGGCATTCGAGAACTCGCTCGCAGGCAACGGATACTCGATGGTAGAGGTCGTATCGACGTGCAGCAGCGGTTGGAAGATGTCGCCCGTCGAGGCAAACAAGTGGCTGGAGGAGAACATGCTGCCCTACTATCCGCTGGGCGATATCAAATGTTCGCAGCTCCCGCGTTAATTGTCACGTGCAAGTAAGAGTAAAGCATATATGAAAGAGACGTTGATTATAGCCGGTTTCGGCGGACAAGGCGTGCTGTCGATGGGCAAGATACTGGCCTATTCGGGAGTGATGCAGAATTACGAGGTTACGTGGATGCCGTCATACGGCCCCGAGATGCGAGGCGGCACGGCAAACGTCACCGTAATACTGTCGGATCGCCGCATATCGTCGCCCATAGCCAACGACTACGACTCGGCCATCATACTCAACCAGCAGTCGATGGACAAGTTCGAGAGCAAGGTCAAGCCCGGCGGCATACTTATATACGACACAAACGGCATCACCCATGCCCCCACACGTACCGATATTGAGATATGGGCCATAGACGCAGCTGCCGAATGCGCCCGTACGGGCCGTGCCAAGATGTTCAACACGATGATCTTGGGCGGCTACCTCAAGGTGCGCCCCATAGTGGATATGGATAACGTGATGACGGGACTCAAGAAGTCACTGCCGGAGCGTGCATGGCCTCTGCTGCCTCAGAACGAGGAGGCAATACGTCACGGCGCCGAGATCATCCGCCGCATACGCTAACACCCCGCCACGAAGCGATAGGCATTATCCGCTGCCCGTCCAAAAGTTGTGATGCACGCCCACGCAGGAGATGGCCATCAAGACGTGAGGAGCGTAGAACGGAAGACTTAGCGCCAAGAAGTGAGCCTAAGAGTGTTCATATTCGCGTATCCGTCGGCCCGCATCTGGGTGCAATGGTATTTTAATACGGCAATAGTGGTTGCAGTGCAATAATTTTCGTATTTTTGTAACCGGTATAACAGAAAATTGGTCATTATCGGGCCTGCGCCCGCAAATTTCGAAGCAACTATGAATAAAAGACTGACGGTAGCCTTGGTGGCACACGACAACATGAAACACGATCTGGCCGAATGGGTCGCGTGGAACTGGGAGAAACTGCTCTCGCATCGTTTGGTATGTACGGGTACTACGGGCCGTATCGTTGCCGAGACGCTCATGGAGCGCCGCAGCAAGGATGCCGCCAATTCGCGCTTCGACATAACCATGCTCAAATCGGGTCCCTTGGGCGGAGACCAGCAGTTGGGCGCCATGATCGCCAACGGCGACATCGATATGCTCATATTCTTCTGGGATCCCATGTCGGCACAGCCGCATGACGTCGACGTGAAGGCTCTGCTGCGTGTAGCTACGCTCTACAACGTACCTACGGCCATCAACCGCTCGTCGGCCGACTTCCTCATCTCGTCACCGCTTATGGGACACGAGGAGTACACCCCCGTATTGAAGGACTACACTTCATATATCGAGCGCAGCCTCAAATAGAGGCAGACACCTCGAGCGACATATCCCCGTCCTCGCCGGACGGGGATTTTTCATTTCCGTACATACACAGCCGCCAACGCATATCAACTTCATGCCGCCGAATGATGATACATGCGCGGATTTCATTTGTTTTGCACACGGGAATTACTTATTTTTGCTATAATAAAAACACCATACGATGAGTAACAGCCAGCGTGTTGCCGCCGCTCTGGCCGCGGCGACAGATACCGTAGCCATGGAGATCGGCATCGGTATTCTCGACCGCCTGCCGCACATCTTCGCGGAGGCATTTCCCAATAAAAAGGCTCTGGTCGTCGCCGACGACAATACATGGCGTGCCGCAGGCCGCGCCGCATACGAATACCTCACGGCCGCAGGTATCGCATGCGACGAACCGTATATATTCTTCGCCGACGGCCTGCATGCCGAATGGCACTATATAGAGATGCTCGACGCACGTCTCGCGGCCACCGACGCAATAGCCGTAGCCGTAGGCTCGGGCACGATAAACGACCTTTGCAAGCTCTCGTCATACCACAACAACCGCCAATACATGTGTGCAGCCACGGCCGCCTCGGTCGACGGATACTCGGCATACGGAGCCTCGATAACATACAAGGGCATGAAGCAGACCTTCACCTGCCCCGCCCCGCGCGCCATCGTGGCCGACGTAGGAGTCATGGCCGCAGCACCCGCCGCCATGACGGCGGCAGGATATGCCGACCTTGCGGCCAAGATCCCGGCCGGTGCCGAGTGGATCATCGCCGACTTCATCGGAGTGGAGCCCATCCACAAGGTGGCATGGCATATCGTACAGGACGGATTGAAGGAGTCGCTCGCAGACCCCGAAGGCGTCGCGGCGCTCAAACCCGAAGCCATAGAACCATTTGTCGAGGGGTTGATGTTGAGCGGTTTTGCCATGCAGGCTGCGCGTTCGAGCCGCCCCGCCTCGTGCACCGACCACCTCTTCAGCCATCTGTGGAACATGCGTAATCATACATATCACGGTGTCACGCCATCGCACGGATTTCAGGTCAGCGTCGGCACGCTCTTCATGTGTGCCATGTTCGACCGCATGTATCTCACCGATTTCACGTCGCTCGACGTCGACAGTTGCGTGGCCGCATGGAAGAGCCTCGACGAGGTGCGGCGCGAGGCCGAACAGCTCTTCCGCGGCGAACCCTTCGAAGAGCTGGCCGTAAAGGAGGTGACGGCAAAATACAACGACCGCGACGAGGTGCGGCGGCAGCTGCAATGCGTCAAGGACAACTGGCCGGAACTCAGGTCTCGCCTGCAGTCGCAATGTTATACGTATGACCAGATGTACCGTATGCTGCATACCGTCGGGGCACCTACGCAGCCCGAGGATGTCGGCATCTCACGCTCTCGGATGAAGGCCGATGTCCCATACATACGTCAGATACGCCGTCGCTACGGTCTGCCCGACCTCGGGCTTCGCGCCGGCCTGCTCGACACATGGGTGGACAGCGTATTCGGCCCGGGCGGCGTGTGGGAGATAAAATAACCTCTTTACCGCACACATGACATCACAAACACAAATCCAAAACCATACTGACCAATGAAAAAGATCCTGTTACTGATTCTCGCATCCGTTGCCGTATCGCTGTATGCCCGTAGCGCGGAACCCGAAACCGAAGATTTTGTTCCATACTACAAATACCGCGTCTACCTCAAGGACAAGGGACGCCGCACGGCATCGCTCATGAAGCATCCCGAGCGTTACCTCTCGGCCCGCTCCATCGAGCGTCGCGCAAAGCAGGGTCTTGCAATCGACTATACGGATCTGCCCGTAAACGCGAAATACATACGCGACGTAGCCGCTACGGGTGTCGAGGTATTGCTCCGCAGCCGCTGGAACAATACGCTCGTTGTGCGTTGCGAGGACACCACAATGATGGAGGCCGTGCGCGCACTGCCATTTGTCAAGGAGGCCGTGCAGGTGGCGCATTACGAGAAATCGCCGCTCAACATAGACAAGAACCGTCTCGACCGCCTCTCGCAGGAGCCGCACGAGCCCGATACGTCATACTACGCGCAAGGGGTGTTTCAAATAACGTCGCTAAATGGCCTGCCACTGCATGAGGCGGGTTTCCGCGGTGAGGGTATGTGCATAGCCGTCATCGACGGCGGTTTCCTCAACTCCGACACCATCCCCGCAATGCAAAACACCCGTATCGTGGGAACGCACAACTTCGTGATGCCCGGCGTATCGGTCTTCGACTGGAACAACGACCACGGGCAGGCGGTACTCTCATGTATGGGGACAAACACCCCACACGTAATGGTCGGCACGGCACCCGAAGCCGAGTATTGGCTTCTCATATCGGAGGACGGGAACTCGGAACAGCCCGTCGAGGAGGATAACTGGGCTGCCGCCATAGAGTTCGCCGACAGCGTCGGCGCCGACGTGATAAACAGCTCGCTCGGATACGGATCGTACGACGCCCCTTACGGTAAGATTCCACCATACGAATATAACGGACGCACACGTCTCGTATCGCGCACGGCATCGATGGCCGCCTCGAAGGGCATGGTCGTGTGCTGCGCCGCCGGCAACTCGGGCGAGGAGATACTGAGTACCATTGCAGTTCCGGCTGATGCCGACAACATCATCACCGTAGGCTCTGTCGCCACCATATACTCTAAACAAGGAAAAAGCCGCGATGTGATGTTCTTCTCCTCGCGCGGCGGGTCGTACGACGGACGAATCAAACCTGACGTCGTATGCGAAGGACTACAAGTCATCGGCAGCAACGGCACACGCACATTCTCATACGGCACCTCGATCTCGTCACCCGTAATGTGCGGCATGGTAACGAGTCTGTGGCAGGCGCTGCCCGAGCTGACAGCCTCGGAGATTATCGACATCGTACGCCGCAGCGGCAACCATGCTGACGAGCCCGACAATACATGGGGATACGGCGAGCCCGACTTCGCCAAGGCGTGGGAGATGGGCAAGGCCCTCGCCGCAAAAAAGGATTGATGCACCGACCATAAACAGATACGTCCCGACCTCCACCACGGAAGTCGGGACGTTTTATATGTCCGCCTTATCACTTGCTACTCGCAGTGATAGGAATCCAGATCCTTCAGTCCGAGCAGCAGGTCGTGGTTGCTCATGCGGCGTTTGCCAGCCATCTGCATCGAAAGGATATGCACCACACCGTCAGCACACGTCACGGCGATACTCTCGCGACCGTCACAGATGATGCGGCCCGTCTCGCCAACATTGTCTTCAGGCTCGAAACGTACCTCGAATACCTTGGCCGAGGTCTGCTCCTGCGTCCCATCGTGCATACGGCTCAAAGCCATCCACGCCGCGGGATATGGTGAAAGTCCGCGTACGAAGTCGACGATACACCGTCCCGTCCACTGCCAGCATATACGGCAATCATCCTTGAAGATCTTGGGTGCGGGGCGCAGCGTCGTCTCGTCGATATCGGCCTGCTCGATGGGCTTATAATCGCCCGAAGCGATCTTGTCCACAGTCTCGGTAACGAGGCGGCACCCCTCGTGCATCAACTTGTCGTACATCGTACCCACAGTATCGTCCGCCCCTATCGGCATCTCCGTCTGAGCGATTATCGCCCCCTTGTCTATTTCGTGATTCAGCAGGAAGGTCGTCACGCCCGTACGGGTCTCGCCGTTGATTATGGCCCAGTTTATCGGAGCGGCACCGCGATACTGAGGCAGAAGCGAGGCGTGCAGGTTGAACGTCCCGTAACGCGGCATGGCCCATATCACCTCGGGCAGCATGCGGAAAGCTATCACAATACCCAGATCGGGCTGCAAGGCCCGCATCGCCTCGACAAACTCCGGCGCCTTGAGCCGTTCGGGCTGCAGCACGGGCAACCCCAACTCGCGCGCGGCGACCTTGACGTCGCTCTCGTGCAGTTTCTGTCCGCGTCCGGCGGGTTTGTCGAGAGCCGTAACTACGGCCACAACATTATATCCCTCCTCTACGAGCCGCCGCAGCGACGGCACCGCAAACTCGGGCGTTCCCATGAATACTATGCGCAGTTGCTTTCCTGTCATGATATTATATTGATATAGATAGTTGAAACGATATTTTTCGAGATGTCGTATATGGTCCACAAGCGCCTCATTGCGCTATCTCTAACGGCGTCGCACGCGACGGCCCACTGACGCTACCCATCCCCCGACACGCGATGTGACGGGCTCCAGTCGCTGTTTTATCTTGAGCCACTTGCCGTGATACCAGTCCGTATCGAGCAGCGACGAATCCTTCGTACCCTTTATCATAAGATACACCGCTATGGGCGAAAGTACGAACGTCGAGATCCACATACCCATGAACGAGCTCCACGTACCCTCCTTTGCCATCTTCTCGCCCGAGATGCTGATGATGTAATATATGAGGAAGAAGGCTATCGAGATGACGATGGGCATACCCAGACCGCCCTTGCGTATGATGGCCCCGAGCGGCGCCCCGATAAGGAAAAATATCAATACCGACACTGGCAGCGCCAGCTTGCGGTGCCAGTCGGCCTTACTGCGGTAGAGCTGGTTCAGGGCATCCTTGGCGGCAGTCTCGTCGAAGGAGAAGGCGTTACGCGAATTGAGCGATATGGTTCTGGCCGAGTTCCACAGGGCACTGCGCTCACGTACGCTCAGATGGCCTATGGAATCCAACAGGCAGGCATCACGGAAACCGCTCTTGTCCTTGCGCAGCGAGTCGGGCAGATCCAGCACCTGAATGTCGCGTGCGAAAATGTTGTCCCGCAACAGCGGCTCATACGACTTGGCCGTCATGCTCACCACGGCGTCATCCAGAGAATCGATATCGTGCTGCAGTTCGACTATGGTCTTTGCCTGCGAGCTGCGTATCATCTCGTTGTCGTCCGAACGCTGGAAGTCGAAACCCTCCATCGGGATTTTGGCCTCCTGAATATCGAAACGGTCATGGCGCAGGCCGTTCTTCGTGTACCACTGGTTGTTGCGCGTCTGCTCATAGTTCTCGCCGTCGTAGAGCGTGACGTGGAGGAACTTCTTGTCGGGCGTAAGACGTATGTAACCGGTCTTTGCTATGGTGGTTGTCATGTTGCCGTTGGCATCACGGTTGTCATATATGAGTACCCCCGAGAGCAGTCCCGTCTGCGGGTCCTGATGCTCGACACGAATGCTCATGTTGTCTATACCGTCGAAGAAGAGCCCGTCCTGAAACTCCAGCACCTGCTTCTGACGCCGTATGTCATATATAATCATCGACATCTGCTTGTAAGCGTACGGCACCAGATTGTTCACTACGAAGAAACTGCCTATCGAGATGAATACGGCCACTATGATCAGCGGCTTCATGATCCGCATGAGCGACATGCCGGCCGACTTCATCGCCAGCAACTCGTAGTTCTCGCCCAAGTTTCCCATCGTCATGATCGCCGCCAGAAGCATCGCCAGCGGCAGGCCCATCGGGATCATGTTGATGGTTGCATAGCTTATGAGCTCGATAATGACACCCGCATCGAGACCCTTGCCCACAAGCTCGTCGATGTAACGCCACACGAAATTCATCATCAGCACGAAGGTGATGATGAAGAAGGTCATGATAAGCGGCCCGAGATAGGATTTGAGTACCAGCTTATGTATGGTTTTGAGTCGCATCGGCCGATTTCTTGCTACGCAAAGTTAACAGTTTTACCACAATCAACGCTATGGTGAGCGTAAATATTATGCTTGCGCCGGGCGGCACCTCGAGATTATAGCTTATGAACAGGCCGACGACAGCACCCGCGACGGCCAGCACGGCAGCCCAGCGTGTGATGGCGGCATAGGATTTGGTCATGGCATTCGCCGTGACTGCGGGGATCGTAAAGAGCGACAACAGCAGCACGATACCCATGACACGTATCGAGAGCACGATCGTGAGGGCCACGATCACCGCCATGATGTACGACGCAGCGCGTGTGGCTATACCCTGACTTGCGGCGAAGTCGCGGTCGAAGGCCAGATACATCACCGGACGCCACCACAACACCGCCCCCACGATGCAGAACAGCGTCAGCACACCGAGCGTCGCCACGTCGCGGGTAGTGACCGTGACGATGCTGCCGAACATGTAACTCGACAGATCGCCCGACGTATATCCGGGCGTGAGACTCATGAACAGGGCTCCGACGGCCATACCCACCGACCATATAATGCCTATGGCCGAATCCTCGCGTATGCGGCCGCGGTCACCCGCCCACTCGATGCCGAGAGCCGAGAGCACGGCAAAGACCATGGCTCCGGCTATCGGGTTGGCCCCCATGTAGACCGCAATACCCAGACCGCCGAAAGAGGCATGCGTGACGCCCCCGCAGAGAAAGACCATACGCCGCGCCACCACATACGTGCCGACGATGCCGCACGTGATGCCGGCAAAGACGGCCGCAAGCAATGCGTTCATCAGATACTCGTAGCGGAATATGTCGTAGAAAAAATCCATCTCGGGGCTGCTTTCGCTTTTTGACGAGCGCAAATTTACTTCAAATATCGGATTGCATCAAAAGTTTTTACATTTCCGGCAACTTTTTATAATTTCGCACGATATTTCGACCGTATAAAACCAAATCGTACGACATGGAAAAACGTCGTGTCAGCTTCCATACGCTGGGCTGCAAAATGAATTTTTCGGAGAGTTCGACCCTTGCGCGCATCTTCGAGCAGGGAGGATTCGAACGCGCCGCATCGTGCGTCGACGCCGACGTATGCGTCATCAACAGCTGCTCCGTAACCGAACATGCCGACAAGAAGTGCCGCAACCTCATACGCCGCATACACCGCCTCAACCCCAATGCCATAATAGCCGTCACGGGTTGCTACGCCCAACTCAAACCGCACGAAATAGCCGACATCGAGGGTGTCGACATCGTGCTGGGCAACAACTACAAGGGGGATCTGTATCAACGTGTGCTTGAGCTGGCGGGCAAGGGACGCGCCAAGATATACAGCTGCGACACCGAGTCGCTCACACGCTTCTTCGCCGCCTTCTCGTCGGGCGACCGCACGCGCTCGTTCCTCAAGGTGCAGGACGGGTGCGATTACAAATGCGCATACTGCACCATACACTACGCCCGCGGCTCGAGCCGCAACATGCCCATAGCCGACCTTGTGGCCGAGGCGCGCACGCTGGCCGCCGCCGGCACCAAGGAGATAGTCGTCACGGGTATCAATACGGGTGATTTCGGCCGCACGACGGGCGAGAGTTTCGTCGACCTTATACGGGCTCTCGACACGGTCGAGGGCATAGAGCGTTACCGCATATCGTCCATAGAGCCCAACCTGCTCACCGACGAGATCATAGAGTTCTGCGCCTCGTCCCGCAAGTTCCAGCACCACTTCCACATACCCATCCAGAGCGGATCGGACCGCATTCTGGCCGCCATGCGCCGCCGATACACCTCGGCACGCTTTGCTGACCGTGTGAACAAGGTGCGCGCGATGATGCCCGACGCCTTCATCGGCATAGATGTCATCACGGGATTCCCCGGCGAAAAGGAGGAGGACTTCATGCAGACATACACGCTCATGGAGCGCCTCGCACCGTCGTTCCTGCACATATTCCCCTTCTCGGAGCGTCCCGGCACCCCCGCCGTCGACATGCCCGGCAAGGTGCCGGCCGCCGTCTCGACCGAGCGCGCCGCACGTCTCGAAGCGCTCTGCGAACGCCTCCACCACGACTTCTGTGCGCGGTATGTCGGGACACTGGCCGACGTTCTCTTCGAGAGTACCGTACGCGGAGGCATGATGTCGGGATATACGGGCAACTATATCCGCGTGAAGGTACCCTACCGCCGCGACCTGATCAACCGCATCAGCCGCGTAAGGCTGCTTGAGGTAGACCCCGCGGACGAAGCCACCGCCGAGATTCTAGAGTGAAAAGAAATACTGAGGGGCTGTCGGTCGAACCGTGTACATATCGACACGTCCGGCAACCGGCTCTGCATGATACACGATAACGGGAATAATGAAGAAAATAGTTGTAATTATACTTTGCCTTTGCTGCCACATCGCCGCGGCACAGAACATAATGAAGGTCGAGCACCATTCGTTCAAGTCCTCGACGTATCACGATACACGCTCCTTCAGAATCGCGCTGCCGACATTCGCATATCCCGATACGAAGTACAATGTATTGCTGGTTCTGGATGCGGATTATATGTTTGACGTCATAGCATCGAGTGCAATCTATCTGCAGACGTTCGACTATATTCCGCCCACGGCCGTAGTAGCCGTCGACTACTCCTCACCCGGAAATCGCAACGACGTGGGATATGACATCATCAGCAACAGTCTGAACGAGAGCGGAGAACTTTTCTACAAATACATAAATACCGATCTGGAGGATGAGATAAAACGCCTAATCCCGACATCGGGATTCAATACGCTTGTCGGGCACTCCTATACGGCAAGCTATCTGAACTACTGGATCGGCAACGACAACGATCTTATCAGCGCCTATATACTCTTCTCGCCGGAAGAGATGCAGCAGATTCCTGACTCCGCGCCGCAAGATAACGACGCCAAACCCATCATCCGCATAATCACGGGCAAGAACGACACGCAGGAGCGGCAGGACTTCGGCCGCCGCCTCTTCGAATCGTTACACAAGAAACACTACGACGTCACGCTGGACACGGTCGAAGCCGATCACATGTCGGTGATTCCGACCGGAAGTACTCTCGCCGTGAGCCGCCTGTATGACAGATATTACAACATAGACAGCGTATACGATATCATGGACCGTTCCGACGAGCCGGTTTGGGAAACGTTTACGCGCACCAACAGCCACAACATGTCACGCTACAGGCAGCAATTTCCGGCTTCGGGCTCGTTTATCTCAGCGTTTCTGTGGACTGCCATACAAAACGACGATAAAGAATCGACCTCCAAGCTGCGGGAATATTACGGGAAGGCTCTCGAAACCGGACAGGCCGATCCCAATGCCTTGGGCGTCATGGGCGATTTGATGTGCAAGATCTCTTTGTGGGAAGAGGCCGACCGTTATCTGCAGCGTTGCCTGAACCGATACAAAGAGTTGGGGCAGGAGCACGAGACATTGTATTGGAGAAGAGTCTACGCGTTGAAGGTATTGCCCGAACTCGGACAATACAAGAAGGCTTGGAAGATATTGGAAGAGGGCAAGAGAATATACCCCGACGACAAGGCGATATTCTCATACTATCAGGGCGTACTGTCTGTAAACAACAAATTCCGCATGGCCGATGGCGTAAAACAGCTGGCCATAGCGATTAAATATCCCGACACGCTCTCCGCCAACTTCATAGACGTAGACGAGGCGAAAAAGCTGCTCGAAAAGGGTGAAGCATTGATCGGCCAATCGGAATAGAAGAACCCCGAGCATGCAATATATTACGTTCCACTATTTGAAGTCGGAATATGTTTGCCCGCTTTAGAGGATATGTCGGAAACGGTATTCCGCGATTGCATACGGACATGCCTCTCGGCATATTCCCATACGCGGGACGTATCGGACGCGACAAATGCAAACCGCTTTTACGGTCTATCCTTGCACACTGATTTTCGCCATATTTCACTAATTGGAAGGCTCCTCGGCATAATCGGACTGAAAACTGCGTTTTCATTTGCTTCTGCCCCCGCTTTTTCGTATATTTGTACGAAAGTATGCATTGGAAATTATGACAGGTATTCGCAAAAGAGTGACTATCGGTTTCTTGAGCATCGTCGCCCTGCTATTCTTTTCGGGGCTGGTGTCGCTCTTCGAACTCAGTCACATGAGCAACGACATAGAAGCAATCCTCGACAGCAGCCGAAAGAGCATCGAGATGTCGAAGAACATGCTCGACGCCATACACAACAACGAACGTTCGGTCACCTACTACACCGTCCTGCGCGACAGTCTCTATGCCGACTCGTGCCGCACGTCGCTCGCCGACTTCGACTCGCTGCTGCGGCAGGCCCGCAGCGACGTATCGGCCGAGGCACAGTCACGCTTCGACTCGCTCGACCTCTACACGGGACTGCTATACGAGACCCTCACCACGGTGCTCGACGGCAACGCCCGGCAGAGCGTCATACCGTTCGACGGCCGCCGCTGGTACAACACCGAATATGCCCCGCTCTATGACCGCATAACAGACGAGATAACAAAAGTCATGGGATCCGTCCAGAGCTCGCTCAACCCCCGCGCCGAGCGACTGAGCCGCAACGCATACCGTTCGGTCACACCCGTATTCATATCGCTCGTGGTGATGATCGTCATACTGCTGTTGTTCTACTACTTCGTCATGATATACACCGTCCGACCCATAATCGAAATGAACAAACGGCTGGGCGACTACATACGTTACAAACTGCCATTCGATGTCAAGGCCGAGTGTCAGGACGAGATGCGCGAACTGAAGGAGAAGATCGCATCTATGGTCAACAACCCATCGAAGATGAAATAGACGGGCAAGTGTGAACATGTGCCGTGACAGGACACTGAAACTATTTTAAGAGATGAGATTCAACGTCGTTATACGATATATTGGCATGGTGCTGCTTCTGGTGGCGGCATTCATGTTGCTGTCGGCGGGCATCTCATATCTGAACAATGTCGACACGGCCTATTTCCCGCTCCTGATGTCGTCGCTGCTGACGCTGCTAATGGGGTGCTTCCCCATGATCTTCGTGCCGCGCAGCGACCACATAACCAACAAGGAGGGATACTGCATCGTCGTCGGCGCATGGATCGTATCGAGCATCGTCGGAACCTTCCCATACCTGATGTGGGGCGGCGAGTTCTCAATAATAAACGCATGGTTCGAGAGCGTCTCGGGATTCACCACAACAGGGGCATCGATCCTCAACGACGTGGAGGATCTGCCGCAGGGACTGCAGTTCTGGCGCATGACCACATGCTGGATGGGAGGTATCGGCGTAGTGATGTTCGCACTGGTGATACTTCCAGCCATAGGCAAGAGCAAGATGATGCTCTCGAACGTCGAACTCTCGTCGATGGCAAAGAGCAACTTCCATTACCGCAGCCAGACCGTCGTACGTATCGTGCTGGCCGTCTATGTAGGGCTTACCGCCATAACCACATTGGCTCTCAAGCTGGCGGGAATGCGGTGGTTCGACGCCGTGGCGCACGCCATGTCGGCATGCAGCACGTGCGGCTTCAGCACCAAGAACCTGAGCATGGCATTCTTCGACTCGCCCGCAATGGAGATTATCCTCATCGTAGCCATGGCTCTGGCCGGAGTCCATTTCGGCGTCATATACGCCACCGTCAGCGGCCGCCCGAACAACCTCTTCCGCTCGGAGATCACACGGTTTTACTTCGCCGTGATAGCCATAGCGAGCGTGGCGGCCGCCATAAGTCTCAGCGTAGGGGATGTTTACCCGTCGTTCCTCACATCGCTGCGCTACGCCGCATTCCATGTGGTGTCGTACATAAGTACCACTGGATTGGCCACAGACGACTGCAATACATGGACAGCCTTCTCGATAATGATACTCATATTCTGCTCCATCGTGTGTGCCTGTGCCGGCTCCACGGCCGGAGGTATGAAGATGGACCGTCTGGTGCTTGCAATAAAGATGATACGCAACCGTCTGCGTTCGCAGCAGCACCCCAATGCCATCTTCCGCACAAAGGTCGACGGGTTGCCGCAGGACAGTGACATGCTGAACAGCGTGATGGTCTTCGCCGTGGCCTACATGATGATAATCGTCATCGGCACTCTCATCAATACCATGCTCGGCTGCGACCTCATGACTGGCTTTTCGGCATGCGTTGCCTGTATGGGAAACGTGGGTCCGGGTTTCGGCGACGTGGGGTCGATGGACAACTTCTCGATGATGTCGAATGGCGTGAAAATAAATCTAACGCTCCTGATGCTGTTGGGGCGTCTCGAAATATTCGGATTGATTCAACTATTCTTTATACGTTGGTGGAGATGATTAAACGAGGATTGTTCGTTTGCGGAATAATAGCGATGCTGTGCGGCACACAAGCCGTATCGGCTCAGGATGTCACGGCCCGCATTTCGGGTCTTGAGGGTAACGAGGAGTATATGGGTCTGTTGCGCAACGACGCACAGCTGCGCAACCGTGAGGATTCACTCATAGGCGTCATCCGCTCCGTGCGCAGCGCCATGGCCGCAAATGCCGAAAAGCGCGACTCGCTGGCGCAGCTGCGCTCCGATTCGCTGCTGCTGATGCTTTCGGATACAGAGAATGCGGTCTTCTCGCTGCGCATGCAGAAACTCAAGCTTGTCGACCGCATAAATGCCATCGAACAGAACTTCGTCCTCTCGAACATGGGTGATACGGGCGGGCAGGCACAGAGCGACAGCGGCAGCAGCTCGTTCCTCACAAACCCCTATTTCGTCAAGAGCATCGATCCGGATGACTACAAGGAGTTGCTGCGTGTGCAGAAGATGGAGGCCGAGACGCAGGATTTCGTATCCGCATACATGAAAAACTACGAGAAGATCAAATCGCTCTACGACCGATATATGGTTGCCGAGACGGAAGCCGACGCCGAAGCCATCTATGCCGAGCTGTCGGCAGCAATGGATGACAACATCGTCGTGGAGAGGCGTCTGTCGAAGGAGTGGAGCGAGATATACGACCAGAAGACATACGTATACTCCTATTTCCTCGAGAAGGAGAACCGCGAGGATCTGCTCGACCTGACGGAGAACATGATGACCAAGGCCTTGCAGGAGAAATTCGAGGCGAGCGAATACTACGCCTCGGAAGCCGTAGCCAACTACTGCCTGCAAAAGCCCATCGTCCTCAACTACGAGATGTACGTCGCCAAGCTGCTCAACCAGACGGCAGCCATAGACTCCCTGTCGAACGTATCGAAAAACGTACGCCAGATCGACTTCCGCATACCCAAGATCGATGTGGCACGCCGCTCGTTTGTCGATTACGAGGCTATCGAGTTCAGCGCAAAGAGCCCCTACAACACTTCGAACCCCATACCCGAGTGTGTTGTGTATGAATACGGCACCATATACCGCATACTGCTCGGGAACTACAAGTACAAGCAGGCGGTGTCGATATTCCGCGGGGCATCGCCACTGTTCATCGAGGAGGACGAGGACGGACGTTTCAACTACTATGTCGGAGGCCTTCGCACGCGTGCCGAGGCCGAGGCTGCAGTTGAGGTACTCAAGAAGAAGGGATTCCGCGACCCGCAGATCGTCGAGTGGTGCGACGGCCGCAAGACAAACCTCTCGGTGCAGAACGAATCGGCACAGGTGGTATTCCGCGTTGTGATCAAGGGCGGCACGCTGGACGATACCGTACGCGACGTCATCACGACGCTGGCATCGGGATGCCAGATATCGAAGGTCTCGGAGGATACCTTCATCGTCGGAACATTCGACAGCCGCGCGATGGCCGAACGTGTGGCTCAGGCCGTTACGAAGTGCGACGCCAATCTTTCGACCGAGATCACCGAAATAGACACCGCACCAGCCGAAGAAGAGACGGCCGAAGAGTGACGTAACATAAAGAAAAGATATGTATTGCCACCCTATCGTTAAACCCACAAAAAACAGATAAACTGCTATGGGACTTATAATATTTCTCGTTCTTCTGGGCGTATTTTTCCTCGTGGTGGAGATGATGCTCCTGCCGGGTGTCACCATAGGCACCATACTCTCAATCATAAGCTATGCCGTCGCCGTATACATAGGCTTCGACCGCTTCGGCATCACGGGCGGAGGCATCACGCTGGCCGCCGTCATAATCGTGTCGCTCGTGGCTGTTGTCATTTCGCTGCGAGGCAAGACATGGCGACGTCTGTCGCTCAAGCAGAGGATCGAATCGTCGAGTATGGAGACTCCCTCGGATACGGTCAAGGTGGGAGAGCGCGGCACAACACTTTCACGTCTCTCGCCCATGGGAAAGATCCTTATCGACGGCCGTGTCTATGAGGCCAAGTCGATCGACGCCTACATCGACCAGCGCAGCGAGGTGGAGGTCGTGGGATTCGAGAACTTCACCGTTATAGTCAAGCGTACGGATGAGGCAAAATAGGACGGCTGCAAACACCGTCAGAATATTCCGCATGTAGCAACAAAGCTTACGAGCACAAAGGAACGAAACGTGTAAAACAATCATCAATCAAACCAACATAAGACTATGGAACTGCAACTCGGATTAATCGCTGTGGTAATCGTATTGGGCCTCATAGCCATCTGGCTCATATTCTACTTCATTCCCGTGGGCCTCTGGTTCTCGGCACTGGTGTCGGGCGTAAAGATCAGCCTGCTGCAACTCATCCTCATGCGTTGGCGCAAGGTGCCGCCTTCGGTAATCGTATCGTCGATGATCGAGGGTACGAAGGCCGGACTCAATCTCGACCCCAACGAACTCGAAGCACACTACCTTGCCGGAGGTAACGTAACCAATGTCGTACATGCGCTCGTGTCGGCACAAAAGGCAAACATCGTCCTCGACTTCAAGATGGCCACGGCCATAGATCTGGCCGGCCGCGACGTCTTCGAGGCCGTGCAGATGTCGGTCAACCCCAAGGTCATAAATACGCCTCCCGTTGCGGCCGTAGCCAAGGACGGCATCCAGCTCATAGCCAAGGCCCGCGTCACGGTTCGCGCCAACATCCGCCAACTCGTGGGCGGCGCCGGCGAGGAGACCGTGCTGGCACGTGTCGGCGAGGGTATCGTCTCGTCGATCGGTTCGGCCGACTCACACAAGATCGTCCTCGAGAATCCCGACTCGATATCGCGCGTAGTGCTCGAGAAGGGCCTTGATGCCGGTACGGCCTTCGAGATACTCTCGATAGATATTGCCGACATTGACGTCGGAAAGAATATAGGCGCACAGCTGCAGATGGATCAGGCCGATGCAGACAAGAATATCGCACAGGCCAAGGCCGAGGAGCGCCGCGCCATGGCCGTAGCCCTCGAGCAGGAGAACAAGGCCAAGGCACAGGAGGCACGCGCCAAGGTTATCCTCGCCGAGGCCGAGGTGCCGCTGGCTATGGCCGAAGCCTTCCGCAACGGCAATCTGGGCATCATGGACTACTACAAGATGAAGAACATCATGGCCGACACGCAGATGCGTGAGACCATATCGCGCACCGACAAGAAATAATCGGGCGCAGCAAGCCCCAACATGACGGCCCCGACCTTACAATCGATAAGGTCGGGGCCGTCGGTATCTGCAGCCGAAGAATATCAATAGACCTTTTCGGGTACGGTCTCCCCTTCCGGTACACCCTCTATCTCATCACGCCACTTGATAGCGGCATGCGTACCGTCACAATAGGGTTTGTTCTCCGAATGGCCGCAGCGGCACAGCACCACACGGTTGCGGATCTCGTAGGGCGTGCCGTCGGCACGTTCAATGCGTATGCCGCCCCTTACCCACAATCCGCCGCTCGAGTTCATCGCTATATCCTCTATCAGCGCCAGCTCGGGATCATAATGCGGTTCGAAGGGTTTTCCCGTCTCGTTGTCCCAAGCCATAAGACGGCTGCCCGGACACATCGAGGCCTCACGTATGGCCAGCTTACGCTTGCGCGGATCGTCCGACTCGGCCACAAGCGCCCATGCGCGGCCGTCGGCATCGCAGAAACGCGCAAAGGTACAATAACGTTCGTTGTCACTCATCGATACTTTCGGACCCTCGGTCACCTCCACCGCCTCGAGCAGCGGCGAGACGGGAGCCTTCAGTTCCGAATCCCACACCACGGATGCATGCGTACCGTCACAATAGGGTTTACGGTGCGACGCCCCGCAGCGACACAGGGCCGTCGGCTCGCTCTCCGTAGAGAAGTGGCGTCCCTCCTGAAAATACCAGCTCGCGCCGCGGTCGTTCGACATGATGAACTGCTGAGCCAGAGGCGGACGTCCGAATACAAGGTACGGACCGCGCTCGGCAATCGTAATACGGTACTTTTTTGCGGCAGGAGTCGATCCTGTCATAATTTTAGCGTCAGACATATAATAAATGTATTTTCGGTTCGTTTGCACAATAGGCAATAATTGTTCCTCGAATGAGATTCCCACAATGATTCTTTGACGGGGTTTGCCGTTATGGGTACATTACATTATGGGAATTATGAATATGGGGATGCGCCTCGGCTAAGACAAGTCTGAAAAACTACGGTTACCGAGTTGTCCTTGTGCCCGGCTTTCACTATATTTCCATAATATTGGATGCGCCTCGGCATAGCCAAATCTGAAAAACTGCGGTTATCGAGTTGACCTTGCGCCCGGCTTTCACTATATTTCCATAATATAGGATGCGCCTCGGCATAGCCAAATCTGAAAAACTTCGTTTTTCGATTTGTCTTTGCGCTCGGCTTTCACTATATTTGCCCAATATTTTAACCGAATATAGACAAGACAATATATGAAGTCTCTTTTTCGAAACCTTTTCGTTGCAGCCGTATCAGCTGCGGTATCTCTTGCGGCGTTATGGTCATGTACGACAAACGAAAAGTATGATTTCTCGTTCACTCTTCCCGGACATATCGTAACCGAGTTGGAGAGTACGGTCGTCATACCCATCACGGCACGCAATATAACCAGCGTATCGGTCACCTCGACACCCAAGGGCTGGACCGTCGAGGATGTCGATCTCCAGAACTGGACCGTCACCGTAAAGGCTCCCTCGGCATATACGGCCGATGACCCTACCGTCGAGGAGAACGGAACGCTCAAGCTCTCGGGTTTCACCCCGGCGGGAACATCCGTGACGGCATCGTCATACCTCTCGCTGCTTAACCTCGAAATGGATCTCAGCGACAAGTATTCAAACTGTTATGTCATCTCGCAGAAGGATACCCGTTACACCATCGACGTGACGCACAAGGGCGAAAGTTCGGAGACATTCACTCCCGACAAGGTCGAGGTGCTGTGGCAGAGTGACCGCGAACTGGTCAACTATACGAGCTATTACGCCGACAAGGGTACCTTCACCTTCTTCATATCGCACACCGACATCACAGACGACAAAGAGAACGTGATCGATTCGGTTACCCCCGACGGAAATGCCGTCGTTGCGGCATACGACTCGGCGGGGAACATTATATGGAGCTGGCATATATGGATTACGGGATCGGATGTCGAGTCGACGGCCATAACGACCTCGGCAGGCGTATTCATGGACCGCAATCTCGGAGCATACCACAACAGCGACGGCTCGACCGACACGGACGACATATTCAAATCATACGGTCTCTACTACCAGTGGGGCCGCAAGGATCCCTTCATCCGTCCCGTCGACTACAACTTCTCGAACAACGAAGACCGTACCGTATATACCGGTTCGGGAACGACCAAGCGTTTCTCGTACGTCGATGCCGAGAAAGGCAGCGATGTCGGAACGTTGGAATACACAGTCAAGAACCCCATGTCGTATGTACTCGGGTCGGCCGACAACGACTACGACTGGCTCTACACCTCGCATGACGACAATCTCTGGTCATCGGAGCAGAAGAGCATCTACGATCCCTGCCCCCGGGGCTGGCGCATCCCCGACGGCAATGCCTTCGTCGGTATGGACATCGACCAATCGGAGGATCTATCGGAGCTGGGAGACATACGCGGCATGTACGGGTGGCACTTGGTAGACACCGCCACCGGCACCAAGATATTTATGCCGGGAGCCGGACGCCGCAGTTTCGAGAACGGCAAGCTCACCAATGTCAACAACTACGGATATGAGAACACCCCCATGCCGTGGGTCGGATACTATTGGACCGCAGGCATAGCCACCTCGGACAGAAGCAAGGCGCAGTCTATGTTCTTTGATCTGAACACCACGCGTGCCGTAAACAACCGCTACGAGCCGCAGAAGGAGATGTATCGCGCCAACGCAATGCAGATCCGATGCGTAAGGGAAGAATAATCCCCCACGCCGCAATATCGTTCCCGCCAATGACAAGGGGCCGCTGACTAAGGACAGCAGATATCAAGATATTTAGGATATTAGGATATTAAGATATCAGGGATAAGGATCCAAATATCACATAGATAAAGAGATCATTCATCATAAAGGACGTCTCTCCATACGGGGAGGCGTCTTTATTTTAATACGGCCTATGACGATCTCGGCAGCATCCCTACCCCGCAACTCATGTACGAACAATACCCGTATATGCACGAATAATACCCACAAATGCACATTAAATGGCTGACTGCGGAAATTATACGCTCTCCAGCCGGGACAATGGTACGACACTTGCGACACCACTGCCAAATATATCTCACCTAACATCTTGAAATTATGCAGATACAAACAGGAAAAGGCAGTGTGTCGCTCGCCGTGGTCATCGCCATCTGGTCGGTTTCGGCCGTGGTGTCGCTGCCCGGGCTGGCCGTGTCACCCATAATGGGCGACCTGAACAAGATCTTCCCGCATGTGAGCAATCTCGAAATACAGATGCTCACGTCGATCCCCTCCGTGCTGATCATACCATTTATTCTGTTGTCTGGGCGGCTGTCGGTCGCACGCAACAAGATCGCACTGCTGCGTGCGGGCCTCGCCATATTCTTTATCAGCGGCGTGGCATGTCTCTTTGCCCGCACAATGACACAGCTCATCGCCGTTAGCTGCATCCTCGGCATAGGCGCCGGAATCGTCATACCGCTCTCAACAGGTCTTGTCGTCGACTACTTCACGGGCGACTTCCGCGTGCGGCAGTTGGGCATAAGCTCCGCCGTGAACAACCTGACACTGGTATTGGCTACGGCATTCACGGGCTACCTCGCAGGCGTGGACTGGCACCTTCCGTTTCTCGTATATACGCTTCCCGTCGTGACGCTTCTGCTGACGGCATGGCTCCGACGCGTGCCGCCTGCACCCGAGCCGCCGCAGAGCGACCAATTCCGACAGAAGAGCATCAACCGCGGACGTCTGGCCGCACTTATGGGGATATACTTCTTCATCACCTTCTCGGTGCTGGTGATAACATTCTATACGTCGTTTCTGGTCGAGAGCTACAAATTCAGCGAGTCATTCTCGGGACTTGTCATATCGCTATTCTTCCTTGCCATAATGGCCCCGGGCCTCATGCTGAATACGCTCATAAAGTATCTCGGACGCAGTCTCAACGTCGTATCGCTCGCCATGATAAGCATCGGGCTGCTCGTAACGGGGTGCCTGCACAACCAGCCGGCCATGATTGCGGGCGCCATGCTCGCAGGTCTGGGATACGGAATCATGCAGCCCCTCATATACGACAAGACGGCAATCATATCGCCCCCGCAGACCGCTACCCTCTCGCTGTCGTTCGTCATGTCGGTAAATTATCTTGCGGTGCTTGTATGCCCGTTCATAGTCGATCTCTTCGGGCGCATGTTCCACATGTCGCACGACAACCGTTTTCCGTTCGTGCTGAACGCCGTACTCACGGCATTCTTCGCCGTATGGGCATACGTCAAGCGTGACGACTTCGCCATGGGCATGGACGAATCCTATGTCACGGATAACAAATCCGCAAGCCGCTGACAACATACATCCCGATACACATAACCTTCTTGCCGGGAGAGCCGAATACCGAATCGCGCTCTCCCGTCTCTTTTACCGAGGCATATATACTTTTACTCTGGCCTGTCTCATTTAAGATCAATATTACAATATCGTCTCCGAAGCATATATCACACCCTCGATTCCAGCCAGATGGCACAGAAAAAGCCCTCCGCTTCGAAGCGGAGGGCCGTATTACGAAGGCCGTCAACCCTAATTGTCGGCTTGCATAAGTTGCTTGAGCAGCGATATGTTGTATGCCGCCTCCTTCACACCGGCCTTCTGCGCCTGCTGGAAGAGGCTCATCGCCTGCTGGTAGTCGCCCTGCGACATGGCCAGAATACCGCGTGAATTCATCGCCTCGGGCATTGTCGAGGGCACGCCCTCAAGATATGCCGCAGCCTGCGTATAATTTCCGTTGGCCATGGCCACATTGGCCGCATTGACACGCGACTCAGGCGACTGGGGATAGGTCTGGACGGCGATCAGTATGATGTCGTTCCACTCCTTGCTGCCCTTCTCGAAGGTCAGCGCCACCATATATATCTCGGCCGGGCTCAACTGTACGGGGTTCGTATAGACAAGTTTCTTGGCCTCGTCGACCGTATACGGACGCACGTTGTAATTGACCGTATAGTCCGTAACACGCAACTTGGGATACCACGTCCGCAGCATGAAATCATACTCGACGGGGAAGTGGCGGCGTATCTCGTCATTCTTGTTCTCGGGTTTGATCGAGGGATCGTCTATTACACCGATAATGCGGCGATAGTCGTTGATGCAACTCTGCGTGAGCATCTGCTTCAAGGCATCCCAGTTTGCGGGCGAAGAGTCTACCGTGATGAGCGACGCATCGACAAGCTTGTTGTTTACAAGGTAGTTCTTTACGGCAGCCGCACGGTTTGCCGCCAACTTGACGTTGTTTGCGTACGGGCCCTCGGGCGAAGCGTATCCTATAAGGTGTACCGACGTGATCTTGTTGTCGGCATTGCCCGCAACGCCGCTGACCGTACTGCGGATCTTCTCCATCTCGGCCTTGTTATCCATGTACGACGGATCTATCTCGCTCTTGTTCACAGGGAAATATACGGCAGCCGTACCTTG
>OODG01000684.1_pt1 | contig 24522 bp, 19 predicted proteins | sample 1671621 | NCBI WGS metagenome assembly OODG01 (sample SAMN06348175, study PRJEB24527) | human gut metagenome | biome: human gut; feature: ankylosing spondylitis patient; material: feces | host: Homo sapiens | place: China | collected 2015-10 | reverse complement strand
CAGGCGCTGGACGCCAAGATCGACCAACTGCTGCCCTACGTGGCCTCACCGGCAGCTTCGACGGTGCTGGTGCTTTGCTACAAGGGGAAAAACATGGACCGCCGCAAAGCGGTGTACAAGGAGATCGCCAAGAAGGGGGTGGTATTCGAGAGCCCGCGCGTGTACGAAAGCGAGATTCCGACCTTTATCAAGGAGCAGTTGGCGCGGTACGGCATCTCCCTGACGGGAAAGGCAATGCTGATGCTGGCCGAGAGCTTGGGGACGGACTTGTCTCGGATCGCTTCCGAAGCGCGGAAACTGTCCATCGTACTACCGGCGGGAACGGAACTCCGCCCGGAAACGGTGGAAAAGTACATCGGTATTTCGCGCAACTTCAACAACTTCGAATTTCAAAAAGCGATCGCAAACCGCGATGCGGCCAAGGCTTTGCAGATCGCCGAATACTTCGCTACCAGCAAGGATTCCAACCCGTTGTCGAGCATTGCAGTGCTGTTCGGTTTTTTTTCCAAACTGATCGTGTACCACAATCTGGCAGACCGGTCGGCGGGCGCGGTGGCGGCTGCCCTGGGGGTCAATCCGTATTTCGTGCGGGACTATACACAGGCGGCGTTGCAATACAACCTGCGGCAAAGCGTACGAGCGGTAAACGGTTTGGGAGTCGGGGCCGATGATTACCTGATTAAACCATTTTCTTTGCGAGAATTGAATGCCCGAGTTCAGGCTCTTATTCGTCGTGCCTATGGTGATAGCACGATGAAACTCAAAGTCGGAGACCTGGTGTTTGATCTGTCGACAACACAAGTCTGTCGTGGCGGCAAACCTATTAAGTTGAATCCGACCGGTTTAACCATCTTGAAAGAATTGATGCTAAGAAGTCCGGCTATTGTGAGCCGAAGCCGTCTTGAAGCTCAAGTCTGGGGAGGGACCGCGCCGGACTCTGATAGTCTGAGGGCTAACATCTATCTTTTACGCCAAGCAATTGACAAAGCGTTTGATAAAAAATTGATTCACACGCATCCGGGTTTGGGTTGGTCCATTAATGAATGAGGCGGAAGATGCATAAACCGTTTGGGCTGGCACAGCGTATTTTCTTAGGATTTGCCTTTCAGCTTTTATTAATTGTGGGGATCTATTCGGTGGCGATGATGCAGTCGACCGAATTCATGGAAAATGTTCTTGTGAGTGAAATGCTTCGCGAAGAACTTGAAATGAGTGTGCAGGAGCTCAATTCTCATGAAGAATTGCAATTGCCGCCCTCAATGAAAATATTCAGCAATGACCCTCGGCTTGATCCTATCCCGTCTAACCTAGCCCGTGTGCCGGAGGGGTTCTCCGATTTTCTGACGGATGAGTCCTCATTTTTCTACCGACTTGAATCCGGACGATACTCTTATATCTTGGTGAGAGATCAGTATGATTTCGAGCGCAGCGAGCGGATTTATGATGTTGTCATCTTAATTTGCAGTTTATGCGTCTTAGCCGTTGGTTTGTTTTTCGCTTGGTGGTGGGTGAGACGTCGTGTGATCAAACCGGTGCATGATCTGTCCGCACAAGTACGAACCATTGCGGCAACTCGGACCTATCAGCCGTTGCAAGGCAATTTTGCTAATGATGAAGTCGGGGAACTGGCTCGAATTTGCGACAATGCTTTAAAGCGCTTCCATGAAGCTTTGTCACGTGAACGACTTTTTACCGCAGATATCAGTCACGAGCTTCGCACACCGCTGACGATTATCCAAACCAGTGCAGAATTACTGTATATGAAGGGCGCCAACGTCGGTGAAGCAAAGCGCGATGAGTTATTAAAAAGAATTTTGGGATCTTGCCAGTCGCTTCAAGATCTCTTGAATATTTTCTTAAATCTTGCCCGTAACACCTCTTTCGAGATTCAGGAAAGTGATACGGTTCACGATACGTTAAATTCGATAGTCGAGTACTACCGCCCTAATGCAAAAGCCAAAGGACTGGAATTGACTTTTGAAGTCAACGACAATTGCCCGGGATTTTATTCGCCGGTTGTGATCGGTGCCCTAGCCGGCAATTTAATTAAGAACGCCATTTTGTATACCTCAGAAGGGTGCGTGAAGGTGACGGAAACGGCCACAGGGTTTGAGGTGCAGGATACGGGTCCCGGCATCGATTCTGAAAATAAAGATCGTATCTTCAGTCCGCATACACGGGCAACCGATCAGCAGCAGGGTAGCGGCATGGGCTTATCCATTGTTAAGCGGTTGTGCGATCGCTTTGGTTGGAAGGTTGAATTAGTGTCTCAGGGCTCGCAAGGGGCTTGTTTCAAAATTGTGCTCCTGACCGGAAAGCAGGTGCAACGAGTCGATCAGGGTCGTTAACCGATGAGATGCCTGCGCATTAAAACGGTCAGTAGCAGAAGTGAAAGAAGCGAGAAAATGGCTCCGGCGGCAAAGGTGTAAGCCGGGCTATACAGTTCCCAAAGAAAGCCCGCAAGAAGTCCGGCCATTAAAGTCGCCAAGCCGGACAGAAAGTTAAAAACACCGAAGGCGGTCGCTTTGAATGCGCTCGGAGCAAGCTTAGCGACCATCATGGAGAAAATACCTTGTGAGGCGCCCAGGTGTAATCCAAAAAGCGCGACACCGACGGCAACCGCATAAGGTGTTTGCCACAGCGCGAAGACACAGTCTGAGGCGATCAGAAAGAGAAGACCTAAAGCCAGGAGTTTTGACGACGGAATGCGATCGGCCAGTTTACCCAATGGGTAGCTCGAGGCGGCAAACACAAGATTGCTTCCGACCAATATGAGCGGAACGAGGGCCGCGGGTACACCACTATCAGCCGCTCTTAAAATCATAAAAGCGTTTGAAAAGCGAGCCAGGGAAAAAACGACTCCTATGACTAATAGGCACTTAAAAGCTAAGGAAGTCTGTAGAAAAAAGGCTTTAAATTTGAGTGGTTCTTTAACGCGTTGCTTTTCTGTTTCAACGTTTTCTACACCGAACAGAATGAGCGCTAGGCAACAGAGCCCCGGAATTAAGGCAAGCCAGAAAACGGTTCGGTAATTTTCCGTGAAAAACATCAAAAGGATTGTAGCCAGAGCGGGACCGATAAAAGCGCCGGCAGCATCCAAGGATTGACGCAACCCGTAAGCCGCGCCTCTGACAGATTCCGCAGTGACTTCGGCCACTATAGCGTCTCGCGGCGCACCACGAATGCCTTTGCCGATTCGGTCAAAAAATCGTGCCGCAAATACGACCGGCATGCAAGTCGCCAGTGCGAAGAAAGGTTTTGAGAGAACTCCCAAGGCGTAACCGGTAAATACCAACCATTTTTTCTTACCGAACTTGTCGGCAATGACACCTGAAAAAACTTTACTGATTAGCGCCGCAGATTCGCCGATCCCCTCGGTCAGACCGATCCATACAGCGCTGGCTCCCAGTGTCGTGGCCATAAAAAGCGGCAAAAGCGCATGGATCATTTCAGAAGAAATATCCATAAGCAGACTGACAAAGCCCAAAACCCAAACGGTTCGAGGAATGCCAGAGTCGGACTGTTTATTCAAACGGAAACGATGAAAAATAAACATCTTGATAACGCACTCCTTCTAGGATTGTAGCGCTGATCAAGATATTGATTTAGTTGAAAAATGCGTCGAAATAATGAAGGCAAGGTTTCTGAAAATGGCGTAGCTGATGGAAGCGATGAGCCACATAAATAACCAGTCCTCGGTGGCGATGAACCAACGATGGCTTTGAAGAACGTCACCGTTGAGAAATAGGCTCAATATGGTCAGAACAAGGCTGACAAAGAAGTATTGCTTGGACTTTTTTGGCCGCGTATCCCAAAAGAAAAAGAATAAAACTATCGGAAGGTAAACTGCATTGACGCCAAAACCGACGCATTTTGCCAATAATCCGACACTTATGGCGAGCAGCGCATAAATGGATCGAAATGTATCCGTTCAATTAACCTGAACAAAAGGAATGTCGCGTTCAGCATTGACAGAACACCAACAGGAAGCGCAGATATCAGCAAAAGCCAAAACAAAGCCTGCCCACAAAATAACGCTGTCAATGCTTTTCGAAAAGAGGAAAATGTTGCCGCAGTCGTCTATCCAGTAACAGGCATCCACAAAAAGAACGGGATCGCCGTGAAACGCCAAAAAGGCCAATTTCCCCCGGAAAAAAATGGGGAAGTTTTGAATAACAAAAGACATTAGGGATTGTTGCATTTTCTGACCTCTAGCCATCATTTTTATGCAAGCCATTATTTGACGGGTCAGGTAAAAATCGCGTTAAAAAGTCAGGAAATAATTGTTACGCAATGTTCTTCAAGGCTAGACCTCTTAATAGAAAAAATAGTGAGGCGCTTTCAATAAGAGATCTAAAAGAACATGGCAACTAATTGAATTTAAGTGTTTTTTATCGTAAAAACCGGCGAGAAAGTTTCAGGTCCTTTTTGTTGCTCGGTACAGTTACTTGGGCTATTAACTTTGACGCTAATGCTGTTTCTTAGTCTTCAGTAAAAGCCTCTTGTCTCGTTTTTTGCCACTTTGGCAAAAACGTGACAGCCAACAGAGCAAAAGCCATGATGAGTAAGAAAGCGGAAATGGGACTTGTGAAAAATACTGTCGCGTCTCCCCGGGAAAGAAGCATTGCGCGGCGCAGATTTTCTTCCATCATCGGCCCCAACACAAAACCCAGGATCAACGGGGCGGGTTCACAGCGCAGCTGATAGAAGATGTATCCCAATAGGGCAAAGGCGGCCATGAGCACGATGTCATAGTTGTTGTAGTTGATGGAATAGACACCCACCGCACAGATAGCCAAAATGGCAGGGAAAAGGAAGCGGTAGGGGACTTTTAAAATCTGTACCCAAAGGCCGGCAAGAGGCAGATTCAAAACCACTAAAAAGAGGTTGCCGATCCACATGGAAACGATCAGTCCCCAGAAGAGGTCGGGATTGGTGTGGATGACTTGGGGGCCTGGGGTGATGTTTTGAATGATAAGAGCTCCCATCAAGAGTGCCATCACAGCGTTGGAGGGAATTCCCAACGTGAGCATCGGAATGAAACTAGTCTGAGCGCCCGCGTTGTTGGCGGCCTCAGGTCCCGCAACGGCTCGGATATTGCCTTCACCGACTGGTGTTTCATTTTCAGTTTTTATACGCTTTTCAAGGGTATACGAGGCAAACGAAGACAACATGGCTCCGCCTCCGGGCAGCAATCCCATGAGACTGCCTAACAAAGTACCGCGGGCAATGGCTCCTTGGCTTTGAGTAAAGTCTTTTTTCTCGGGCCACGGTGACTTAACAGCGATGGTGCTGTATGAGCCTGATCCGACAATCGCCTGGAGGTTTTTAAGAATTTCCGCCACGCCGTAAAAGCCCATGGAAATGACAGCAAAATCGATGCCGTCTTGAAGCGTGAGGGTGTCAAGTGTAAAACGCAATTCCCCCGTGTTGATGTCTGTGCCGACCAATCCGAGCAACAGCCCGACAATGACCATGGCGATTGCTTTTAAAATGTCGCCGTTTGAAAGGGCAACGGCTCCGACAAGACCCAAGACCATCAGACTGAAATACTCAGTGGCGCCGAAGTAAAGTGCCACTTCAGATAAAACGGGGCTGGCCAGAGCAATTAAAAGTGTGGCCACGGTGCCTGCGATGAAGCTTGCGACAGCGGCTATCCCTAAAGCGCTGCCGGCGCGGCCTTTACGGGCGAGCTTATAGCCGTCAATACAGGTGACAAGCGATGCTGCCTCACCCGGTATGTTCATCAAAATAGCCGTGGTGGAGCCTCCGTATTGGCTGCCGTAGTAGATGCCGGCAAGCATGATGACGGCCGCGGTCGGATCAAGCGCATAGGTTAGCGGAAGTAAAAGCGCGAGTGTGGCAACCGGTCCTAATCCCGGCAATACTCCCACGAGTGTGCCGATCAATACACCCACGAAACAATAGCCGATATTGGCAATGGTGAGTGCGCTTTGAAAGCCTAAGGCAAGATTGGTAAAGAGATCGGTCATGATCACTCCCACGCTGGCAATAGGTTGATTTCAAGACCGATTGCACCGACAAAAACAGCCGTTACCAGAAGGTCAACAACGACAGTCAGAATCAGCGCCTCACGAATGCTTCTTTGCTCGGAAGCAAATGAAGAAATAAAAACCAAAACGGATAGGGCAATCCAAAGCCCCGCGGGTTCAAGCAAAAAGGCAAAAGCTAGAAGAGCTATGCCAATTAAAAGAACTTTTTTCAGAGCAAAGCGATAAATGATTTCATGAGACTTTTTTTCAGAAAAAGTTCCTCGGATACTGATCACTAAGCCGATAAAAATGAGGCAATAACCTAAAAGGCGAGGGAAGTAACCGGACGCCATGCGGGCGGCCTCTCCCATGGGTAAATGGTTTGAACCCAATACGAAAGCCAGGCCAATAGCGGCAAAAAAAAGTCCACCCACTGTGTCGCGGGCCAATCGAGCATGAAGCATGAATAGTTAGATTTTCAACGCACTGAGAAACGAGCGATATTTTACCTGTTCGTTTTGAATCCATTCGTTAAATTCTTGCGGCCCCAAAAGCTTCGCTCCCCCCGAGAGTCTTTCAAACGTATGCATAGTTTCGTTTGACTCAAGAGTTAAACAAATTTCTTTAAATAGGTTTTCTCGGATTTCGGTTGGCGTCCCTTTCGGAGCCATTAGGCCAAACCAAGTGGATATATCGCAGTCAATACCTAAAGAAGAAAGCGTGGGGGCTGGAATCCGTTTATCTGCCGTGCGGCTTGTTTGCGCAAGCACCCTGACTCGACCGTCTTCAATAGCGGGGCGAGCGTTTGCGAAATTATCAAACATGATGTCTGTTTCTGCCGACAGCAATGAAAGCTGCGCGGCCATGGCGCCGGCATAGGGCACATGAACGGTCTTAAGACCTCTGGTGTTTAATAGGGCATTGGCAATATGACCCGCCGATCCTGTACCGCCGGAGGCGCAATTGAGCTGATTGGGGTGCTTTTTGACAAAATCGATAAAGTCTTCGGCTGAATTAATCCCCCGCTTTTTCATGGTTGCCGGGGTCATGATCAGGACATTGGGGGTATCGCTTAAAAGGCAAACCGTCTCAAAATCTTGAGGCCTATAGGGCAAGTCATTAAACATCAGCGGATTAACCACCAGTGTGGCCAGTGCCCCGACAACAAGCGACTGTCCGTTGGGTTGGGCATTTTTAACTTCCAACATGCCACGGGCGCCGGCGGCTCCCGGACGGTTTTCAACAATGATCCGACCTAATTTTGTTTTGAGTTTATCGGCTAGGAGCCTAGAGCAGGCGTCAAGAGGGCCTCCCGCAGGATAAGGTACAACAATCCTCATCTGCTTAGGTTTTGCCCAAGCAGGTAAGGCGGCAGCAGCTAGTGTCAGAGCAAATGAACGTCGACTGAGCATCTTTAAAAAGGATTTAATTAACGAAGTTTATCCCATTTGAAAACGAAGTTTTTCAATTATGGACTGTTAATGCTCGAAACTTTGTGTTTTAATTCTTTGTGTGATTAACGAGCTTACAAGCGATGTCGTCTTTTGCTGAATTTTTCTCCACTTCTGCCGGTATGTTACTCAGGCGCTGGGAATTAGCCCAGATGGATGCTCTTTTGGCAGAGTGCGCGGGCGAGACGGCACTTCAGCTCGGGGCACCCTACGGCAGCTTATTGAGAAATGCTTCCCATGACAGCAGGCTTTTAGGAGCGAGAAACTTTTTGCAAACGTCGCAAGCCTGTGCCAATGTTCGTTTGGATTTTGACTCGTTGCCTTTTAGAGAGTCCACTTTTGACTTAGTGGTTAGCGTTCACGCGTTGGAGTGGTCTAAAAATCCCTCGCAATTTTTTAGCGAAGTTTTCCGCGTGCTTGCGCCGGAAGGCCGATTGATTGTGCTTTGCATAAATCCATGGGGCCCCTGGTGGGTGAGAAAGAAAGGAAAACTTTTTGAGTGTCCGACCGAGACATCGTTTTCTCCTTTAAGCGTTACCCAGGTTAAATCATTTTGTGAGCGCTACGGCGTTGTGGATCGAGGCCGTTTTGGTGTTTATTGCCCATCGTTAAGTGACAATCCTCAGCATTTGGCACGGTGGGGGTGGTGTGAGAAAGCTGGAGATCGTTGGTGGCCTGCGCTAGCCAATGCCTTCATGTTAAGTTGTGTGAAAAAAGTCGAGAAACCTGGGTTGATTGGAAAATTGATCCCGGAAGGTGGTCTTTTGAAAAAGAATTGGGCTGGTCAAACCATCGCAACGCGAAACCAGACCAAAAATTTTTAATGCCATTGATTTTTTCACGTAAAATTACGTGAAAAAATCAATCTATGTAATCATGCTCATTAATCGTAATCTTTATCTTCAGCGTTTGGTTTCTCGAATGCATAACGGCATGGTGAAAGTCATCACCGGTATTCGTCGGAGCGGAAAGTCATTTTTGCTTTTTGAAATTTTTAGACAATACCTTTTAGATCATGGTGTTAGTGCCGATCATATTTTAGGTCTTCAACTGGATCGTTTTGAAAATCGTCGTTACCGAGATCCGGAAGAATTGCTTGCTTTTATAAATGCTCAAATTGTTGATGATGGTCGGTATTACATTCTGCTTGATGAAGTTCAGATGTTGGAACATTTCTCGGAAGTTTTGAATTCATTCTTGTATAGAAAAAACGTTGATTTATACGTGACGGGAAGCAATTCAAAATTTCTATCTACCGATGTTTTAACGGAATTTAGGGGGAGGGGAGACGAAGTTCATATTTTCCCACTCTCATTTTCTGAGTTTATGCAGGTTTACCGTGGTGAGTCCGCTGATGCTTGGTTGGAATACGCGACTTATGGAGGATTGCCTCAAGTCGTTTTGATGTCTGAATATGAACAAAAATCGGGGTTTCTCAAGCGGCTTTTTGAAGAAACTTATATTAAAGACATTATTGAACGCAATGGAATTTTAAAGACTCAGGAAATAGAGGATGTGGTTAACATCGTGGCTTCATCTATAGGATCGCTCACCAATCCTACAAAAATAGCGGACACTTTTAAAAGCAAACTTAAATCATCGATTAGCCCGAACACGGTTCGTTCTTATATTAACTGCCTTAAAGAGGCTTTTTTGATTAGCGAGGCTCAGCGTTTTGATGTCAAGGGCAGAAGGTATATTGGCTCGCCGACGAAGTTGTACTTTGAGGATGTTGGCCTTAGAAATGCTCGGTTGAATTTCCGACAAATGGAAGAAACGCATTTGATGGAAAACATCATCTATAACGAGCTGAGAATGTGGGGATATTCTGTGGATGTTGGTTCAGTAAATAAAAGACAAATGCTCGAAGGGAGGAACTTAAGTCATCAGCTTGAGGTTGATTTCGTTGCGAATTTGGGCAATCGTCGGTGTTACATCCAATCGGCATTGAGTTTGCCCGATCAGCGCAAACGTGACCAGGAAAAGGCTTCGTTATTGGCTATTAAGGATGCGTTTAGAAAAATTATCATCATCAAGGACGGACTTGAACAAGGCTATGATGAGGACGGTATTCTGTACATCAATTTAAAAAAGTTTTTGTTGAATCCTGAAGCTCTTTTAGAATAGAGATTGATTTATTTGCGTAAATTTACGCAAATAAATCAAAGTGCTAAAAATGAATAAAAATCGAAAATTACAAATTTGGACAGACGGCGCTTGTAAAGGTAATCCTGGCCCCGGTGGTTGGGGAGCCTACCTCGTATGGGGAGAAAAAGCGTTGGAACTTTGCGGCGGAGAAGTTGAGACAACCAACAATCAAATGGAATTGACGGCGGTTATTGAAGCTCTTTCGGCTATTAAGCGTCCTGTGCCCATGGTGGTGAGTCTGGATAGCCAATACGTGAAAAACGGAATTTTGGAATGGATGCCCCAATGGAAAAAGCGTGGTTGGAAAACGGCGGCCGGTAAACCGGTGAAAAATATTGAGCTGTGGCAAAAGCTTGATCAATTGGTGAGCACTCACGACATTGAGTGGAAATGGGTTAAGGGACACGCGGGAGAACCTGGCAATGAAAAGGCCGATGAACTCGCCAATCGCGGTGTTCCTAAAAAAGCGTGAAGGATAGAAAACAAATGGCAAAAACTTACAACCGTCAGGTTGCGTTGGATACCGAAACGACCGGTATGGAAATTGAAGCGGGAAACCGTTTGATTTCTATTGGCTGCGTGGAGATTGTGGGGCGCTCGATCACAAAGCGCACGTTCTACAAACTCATTAATCCAGAGCGTGAAGTTGAGGAAGGCGCCGCAAAGGTTCACGGCTATACGTGGGACAAGTTAAAGGGCAAGCCGCTTTTTGTCGACATCGTGGACGATTTCCTTGCTTTCATCAAAGGCAGTCAGCTGATCATTCACAATGCGGCTTTTGACGTGGCGTATCTCAACATGGAATTGGAACGTCTGGGTAAAGGGCAGGTGACGGATTACTGCGAAAGCGTTCTCGATACTTTGCCACTAGCCAAGTCGCTACGTCCGGGGCAGCGCGTGAGTTTGGATGCTCTGTGTTCGGCCTATGGCATCAATAACACGGATCGTACGTTGCACGGCGCCTTAATTGACGCAAAACTGTTGGCTCAGGTGTATTTGGCCATGACTCGCGGTCAGGAGTCACTTGATATCACATCGGTGGATATGAAAAGTCTTCCGCCGATGCCGGATGTGACTAAGCTTCGGGTGGTCAAAGCCAGCGCTGAGGAGGAAGCTCTTCACGCGGAAACGCTTAAAGCGATTGAAAAGGAAAGTAAGGGTAATTTGGTTTGGAAGACCGAAGAGACCTCTGTTGCTTGACTTCCGATATATCTATTAGAGAGTTACAAAATGTCACTTTAGGGCCGTAGTGGCCCTAATGTGCTTTCAGGTTGCATTCGGTAACATTGGTCTGTTAAATCATTGAGAGTTTTGCGAATAATGCAGTTAAAAACCGTTTTTGTTATTTCAGTTATAGCTGCCGCGGTGCTTGCCGGTTGCGGTGATAAAAAAGCATCGGTTGAGCGAGCCCCCATTGAAGTGGCGACCATGACGGCAACGCCCACGACGGCGTTTCGTTGGGTGGATACTTTCGGGCAAACGGAAGGTGCAGAAGAAGTTGAGGTGCGTGCTCAGGTTTCCGGAGTCTTGCGTAAGCTCAATTTCAGAGAAGGCGAACGAGTCAAGGCCGGGCAAACGCTTTTTGAAATTGAAAAAGATCCCTATGAGGCCCAATTAAGACAGGCTCGCGCTCAAACACAACAAGCAAAAACGCAATTGATTAAAGCTCGTCGGGATGCTAAACGAGCTTCAGAACTCATTAAAGTCAACGCCGTGAGCCGTCAGGAGTATGACGATGCGCAAAGTGCACTCGCGGTGGCTAAAAGCGCCTTAGCCTTAGCCCAGGCTCAGGAGCAGAATGCGGAAATTGATCTTTCCCATGCAATGGTTCCCGCGCCGGTTGACGGCATTGCCGGTAAAAGTGAAGTCAATATCGGTTCATTGATTTCAGCCGGTACAACACTTTTAACGTCTATCACACAACCCGATACGCTACGCGTTTCGTTTGCAATCGGTGATAAGTCGCTTGCCGGAGCAACACTGACCAAAGATAATCTGGTTCGAGTCTTTTTGCCCGACTCCAAAGAATTTTTACCGGCTAAGTTGGATTTCATCAGTCAACAAGTCGATGCAAATCGCGGCACGCTGAGACTGCGTGCGGTTTTGCCTCCCACGGATAAATTCCTTCCCGGCCAGTATGTTCGGGTTCGGCTTATGATGGGTGAGTATCAAAATGCCTATCTAGTGCCGCAGGGGATTGTGCGTCAGAAATCCGACGGCACTTATTCGGTCTACGTGATGGAAGAAGGTGTGGCGCGCGAGCGGGGTGTTTTGCTTGGAAACTGGGAAGGCAAAGACTGGATTGTCACTGGTGGCTTAAAGCCGGGCGATAAAGTGATTACCAATCAGATTCTGCGGCTCAGAGAAGGGATCAAAGTGAAGGAGAAAAACGCTTCCGAGCCTCAGAACGCCGCCACCGGGGACACCAAGCAGTAGCCGGAGGACAAGATGCTGTCGCAATTTTGTATCCGCCGTCCGATTTTTGCATCCGTGATGTCCATATTGATTGTGCTCGCAGGCTTGGTCTGCGCGCGCATTTTGCCTCTGTCTCAATATCCGGACATTTCTCCTCCAAGTGTATCCATTTCAACAAGCTACGAAGGTGCCGACGCTCAGACGCTTGCTCGTACCATTGCCGCTCCGATTGAAGATCAGCTCTCGGGTATTGAGGGGCTGCAGTATTACACCACTTCTTTGCGCTCTAACGGTGATGTGCGCATTTCCTGTACGTTTGAAGTCGGCATCGATCCGAATGACGCCATGCTTGAAATCAATAACCGTGTGCGTACAGCCGAAAGACGGCTGCCCGAGACGGTTCGTCAAAACGGCGTGACGGTGAGAAAGCGCTCCGAAGAAACCCTTTTGATGATGGCGTTAACATCGCCCGACGGGTCGATGAATCCCACGCAAATGGCCGACTATGCGACGCTTAACATTGTCGATGACTTAAAGCGTATTCCGGGCGTGGGCGACGTAAGTATCTTCGGTAACGTTCAAGGGGCCATGCGTATTTGGCTCAATCCCGACAAAATGGCTCTGTTGGGTGTGACGGTGGGTGACGTTGAAAATGCCGTTGATATTCAAAACCAACAGTATGCGGCCGGCCGCGTGGGCGCAGCGCCGACGGCTCCCGATCAGCAGCTTTTTTACACGGTGACCACCGAAGGTCAGCTTTTAACTGAAGAGGAATTCGGAAACATTACGATTCGCTCCGATGGTCCCGATGGCATTATTCGCTTAAAGGATATCGCTCGGGTTGAAGTCGGTAAACGCAGCTACGATTCCTACAACCTTTTAAACAGTGCGCCGGCTATTACCGTGGCTGTGTACCTGCAAACGGGTGCCAACGCCATGAGTACGACTGAGCTTGTGAAAGAGCGCGTGGCAGAACTGGCTCAGCACTATCCAAAAGGCCGCATTACCCACACCATCACGGACGATACGACGATCTTTGTGTCTGCCTCATTGCACGAGGTGGCAAAGACATTGGTTGAAGCCGGTCTTTTGGTGCTCCTTGTCGTTTACCTTTTCTTGCAAAGCTGGCGCGCAACCCTCATTCCGATGATCGCGGTCCCTGTCTCTTTGATTGGGACGATGGTGGGATTGTGGGCGTTTGATTTTTCGCTCAATACGCTCACGCTTTTTGCCATGACGCTAGCCATTGGTATTGTGGTCGACGATGCCATTGTGGTGCTTGAAAACGTCGAGCGCATCATGGTCTCTGAGGGGGTCTCAGCGCGGGTGGCTGCCAAACGGGCTATGAAGGAAGTGGCCGCTGCCCTGGTGGCTATTGTGTTAGTGCTCTCGGCAGTGTTTGTGCCGGTTGCGTTTTTGGGCGGCATGGCCGGTGAACTTTATCGTCAGTTTGCTGTGACGATCACGATTTCCGTCGCCCTTTCAGGCTTTGTGGCCTTGACGCTCACACCTGCGCTTTGTGCCATTTTGCTTAAACCCCGAACCAAAGATCCGGCGAAATTCTTCCAACGCTTTAATTTGGGCTTGGGACGCTTTACGAAGTTATTCCAACGCCTGGTGGGTTTGGCTCTTCATCATCGAGTGGCAAGCGGCGTGTTGCTTTTAGCGGTCATGGCGGCCTGCTGGCAGATGGTTCAGATTACACCGACCTCTTTTGTGCCCAGAGAAGACCAAGGGGTTGTTCGTTTAAGTCTTTCGTTACCGGAAGGTGCTTCACAAACCCGTACCGAGCGAGTTTCCGATGAGCTGCAAAAGAAAATGGGTCAAATCGAGGGGGTGGAATCCGTTTTGACCTTGACGGGCTTTGATACGGTTGCCAATGACACACGACAAAACGCCGCCACTTTTGTGCTGAAGCTTAAGCTTTGGGACGAGCGTAAAAACACGGCCAATGACGTTGTGCAAATTCTCACGAAGATGGCCGAAGACATTACCGAGGGCAGAGCCACGGCTTCAACCCCGGCGCCAATCAGAGGTCTGGGGTCTTCGGGCGGTTTCTCGGGATTTTTGCAATCTCGAGAAAGCGATGATCCGGTTCAGTTGCAGCAAGTGGCCGATAACTTTATTGATGAGTTGAGCCGTTCGCCCCTTTTAACCGGTGTTCGTCACACGGCCATGGCCGAATCGCCCATGTTATTGGTCAATGTTGACGAAGCAAAGGCCTTGGCCATGGGCGTATCTATTTCAGACATCTACGATACGCTCTCAGCCTTTATGGGCAGTACCTATATCAATGACTTCACGCGTAACGGCAAAATTAATCGCGTAATTATGCAAGCGGACACCGACTACCGTATGAAGCCTGAGGATTTGGGGCGCTCATGGGTAAGAAACAACGTCGGTGAAATGATTCCGATGTCTACATTGGTGTCTTGGGAGAGAACATCAGGTGCTGAGACCATGTCGCGCATGAATGGCTATCTTGCCGCGCGCTTTATGGGTGAGGCGGTTCACGGGGTGAGTTCCGGTGAAGCCATCGCGGAAGTGGAACGCATCGGAGATGAAATGCTCCCGGAAGGTTACGCTATCGGTTGGACCGGTCAAGCCTTCCAGGAAAAGCGTTTAGGAGCTTCAGCTTCCACTGCTTTCATTTTCGGCATTATTGTGGTGTTTCTCATTTTGGCTGCTCAGTATGAGCGTTGGTCGTTGCCGATCGCCGTTGTGCTCGCGGTGCCATTTGCCGCGTTGGGGGCGTTGCTCGCAACTTATTGCCGGGGACTCTCGAACGATATTTACTTCCAAATCGGTTTATTGGTATTAGTGGGCCTATCGGCCAAGAATGCCATTTTGATTGTGGAATTTGCCGCCCAGAAGTTAGAGCAGGGTAAGAGTGTCTTTGATGCTGCCCTTGAGGCAGCCTCTTTACGGTTGCGTCCGATTTTGATGACCTCTTTTGCTTTCATTCTTGGTGTGGTGCCTCTGGCTTTGGCTACCGGTCCCGGTGCGGCTGCTCGCCAATCCATGGGTACCGGTGTGTTAGGCGGAATGTTGGTTGCCACATTTATCGCCATTATCTTTGTGCCGGTCTACTTTACTTGGTTCGTCTCTAAGAATCCGGTACGGCGAGATGATGACGATGAGGATGAACGTGCTTCACCTTTCTTGAGTCATCCGGAAAAGCCGGAAGAACCAAGCGACGGCAAATAAAGAGAGTAAGAGGCCCGTGCGAGTGTACGGGCCTTCTCTTAGGAAAATTCTATTTCAGAGGCTTCTCGGTCGACAGACTTGTTTTTTTCAGAAATTAACAAAGCTTCAAAACTATAACCAAATGGTTCGCAAAAAAAACGCCAAGTAGTGCGTTAAAAAATTGCCAAATGGTTCGGAGAAAAATCGTCAAATAGTTCGTTGATTCTGAATGAATTGCAACAATGTTATTCCAATATGTATTAAATCATGTATTAGATCATGTATTAGACCATTTATTTTTTAATACATGTTGGAGTAAATAATAGACGTATAAACATAAGTTAAATTGCAAAATAAACGTTTAAAAACAAGTTGTTGGAACTTTCAATTAACATGTATTGTCCTGTATTGTTTGATGTATTAAATCATGTATTATTTCATAAAGGCTATAAAATGATACAAGTGGGCGTTGTTAAAGTCGGCTGTTGCCGGTGTGATCTCGATAAGAAATATCCTTCCAAGAGCGTTCATTAAACATTGAGCCTTCAATTTTCCGGTTTAGGCTATAAATTTGAATGTGGAATAACATGAAAAAAAGGTCAAATGGTTTGTTAAAAAAATGTCAAATGGTTCGTTAAAATATCGTCAAATGGTTTGTTAAAAAATTGCCAAATAGTTTGATTACTAAAATTATGAAACAAGAATATCGTCAAAGAGTTGTGGATAAACTCTTAAAAAGGAAACTCCAAGCAATGGGGGCTGTTTTAATAGAAGGACCTAAACTGTGCGGAAAATCAACAACGGCCGTACAGCAGGCAGAAAGTGTTTTAAACATGGAACCGGGTCCCACCTTGAGTCTAGCGGCAATTAACCCAAAATTATTGCTTCAGGGAACGACTCCTCGACTTATTGATGAGTGGCAACTTGCTCCGCAGCTTTGGGACGTCATTCGTAGGGAAATTGATTTACGAGGAGGAGAACCAGGGCAATTTATTCTTACGGGGTCAGCTGTTCCCGTTGATTCTCGTCAATTAAAACATTCAGGAACCGGTCGTTTCAGCTGGTTACGAATGAGACCAATGACGCTCTTTGAATCCGGAGAATCTAATGGAACAGTCAGTTTAAAAGATTTATTTGAAGGACAACTCAACATAGGGTCGAATAATGTCTTGGATCTTGAGCGGATAGCTTTTGCGGCATGCAGAGGCGGTTGGCCTACAACGCTACGTTTGAAAGGTGAGTTGGCTTTAACACATGCCTTTGAGTATGTTGAGGCGCTTATAAAACGAGATATTTCACGTGCAGATGGAGTGAGAAGAAACCAAGATGTTACTCGGAAATTGTTGCGATCGTACGCTCGTTATCAAGGTTCACAAGTTTCGGCTCCAGAATTAGCAAAAGATCTTAATGGGATTGTTAACGATAAAACGGTATTGACTTATTTAAATGCTTTAAAAGAAATTTTCGTTATAGAAGATTTACCTGCCTGGAATCCAAATTTAAGGTCAAAAGCAGCTATTCGGCAATCGGATACCAGATATTTTGTGGATCCATCAATAGCGGTGGCAGCGTTGAGTGCAGGACCTAAAGATTTGCTTTTTGATACTAAAACATTTGGCTTTATATTTGAAACGTTGTGTATCAGAGATCTACGAGTTTACGCTGAGGCACTCGATGGAAGTCTTTTCCATTTTCGGGATAGAAATGGCCTTGAGTGTGATGCTGTTTTGCATCGTAGAAATGGAACGTATGGACTAATTGAGATTAAATTAGGTAGTGAGAAGGGAATTGAAGATGGAGTTGATACTTTAAAGACCTTGGCTTCAAAAATCGATACAACGAAAATGCAACCTCCGTCTTTTTTGATGGTTTTAATAGCAAGTGGAGAGTACGCCTATCGACGAGAAGATGGTGTATTGGTTGTCCCCATTGGATGCCTGAAAGATTAAAAAATCGTCGGTTTTGTCAAAGTACGTTATCTCTTTTGTTTTCAGTATTAAACCGTTAATCAAAAAGCCGCCGACAATGCTTTGAATTTTGTTTGTCGGCGGCATTACTTGTCAATGGGAAATATCCTTCCAAGAGCGCTCATCAAACATTGAGCCTTCAACTTTCCAGAACTTCTCCTCGCGGTACTGATTGGCGGTCAGCCCATCAGGGACAAACGTGTAACGAGTCGCTTTGTTGAAGCGTATGTTTTGGTTATTGAGCGATGCAAAGATAAATTTCATCGTATCCACAATCCCGACGTAATCATCACTAATTTGCAGCGGAGCATTGGCGTTTGCTTTTTGTGGTTTAATCAGTAAAAGCGAGCTCGGACGTCCCACGGAGCCTTTTTGGTTAACGGCAGCTAATTCCGGTACAACACCGGAGCTATGGTCCGATACCACCACAATCGTAGTGTTATCAAAGATTTTTTCTTTTCTCATCCAGTCAAACCAATCACCCAAAGCTTGAAGGGAACAGGTTTCAGCGGCCATTTGGCCGATCGGAATTCCATCCGGACGCGCCCCGGGAGTTTCGTAAGGCAAGAGTTTGCAGGTACCCGGTTCTGAAAACCATGGGTAGTGGCTTAATTCCGAGTCAATGAATTTGAACGTATTTTTTTGCGCGCGAGTATTGGATACCGTGGGCAAGAGCTTGAATAACGCCAAATCACGGTAGGTGTTGTAAACCAAAGCGGCAGTACTTTCACCCATCAGACGTTCAATCCAACGGCCGTCCTTGTAGATCATGTTTTTAAGTCCCCAAGGAACGGCATTAAAGAAACTCACGGCAAACAAGAAACTGTCGCTATTGCCGCGGTCAATTTTGAGATTGTTTTCGGCTGCATAACGGCGAATGTAACTATCGCCGATGTTGCGGATTAATAACGGTTGATGGCTTGTGTATTTGGCCAAGCGGTTTCTTTCCGTCCAGTTTCTTTCGTAAAGCGAAACATCAAAAGACGGTCCGAAACGATTAAGCGTATTGGCAAAACCACGATTGACTTTTTCAGCCAGTGTCAGGTTTTCGTCCTTGTTTAATTCCCAAGGGGTACAAGCTTCTTCACAAATAATGGACGGAAGGCTTGAAATAGTGGATGGGCCGGTTGCCAAGGCTTCACGATACCAAGTAAAGCCTCTGTATTGGTTTTTGAGTGTCGGAGTTTCTTGCATGATGCGATCTAAGTGACGCCCCGCGAAGGCATCAAGCATCACGACAACCACATTTTGCCCCTCTTTGCTAAAACCGAACAGTCGGTCGTTATAGTCCGGTAAATCCACCGTTTGGGTGTTTTCGGCGTCTCGAGACCAGGCTTCTTGTGTAGACCAGAGAATAAAGACGGAATTAATGAGACTGCCCGCGATGCAGAGTATCAAAATATTTTTAATCCAGATGACTTTATTGCTGTGGATAAGCCAAACGAAAACAATGGAAAATGAAGCGATCACCGCGACATCAACCACAACGTTGATATTGCGGAAAAGGGGCTCTGGATTGGCGATGATAAACGCGTTGATCGTTCCGACATTTAACGGCAGCAGGAACGCGTAGACAGTCATTAAAAGAGAAATGAACGCGAAGGTGTAGCCTGCGAAATCCGCGTAACGGGTCCATTCAAAAAGCTTTGTCAGGCACCAGAAAATGACGCCTGCGACGCACACACAAGCTAAAAGCAAGGCGAGCACTTCTTCAATACGCGAAAAGCCTTCCGGGGCCGTGCTGAAAGCTTGAATCGGCAGATAAAACGCTAAAAGAATAACAAGCCATATGGCGCCCGGGGTTAAGAGCGCCGAGGGCTTAGACTCACTCGGGTAGAGCAGATTCTTTAAGCCGAACTTGAAATTCGTGAGCGTAAGCGAAATGATCAGGAACGCGAATGAGGCGCTCAGGGCGAAATAACGTCGATTGAGGCCAAGGAAGCTCCATTTGTACCAAGTGTTTAGCTCGTAGTACAAAAGTAGGGCAATGAGAATCAGGGCAATGGGGTGCTTCCACATGCGCAGTCTGACGCACTCAATAACGGCGCAGGCCGCAAGCAAAAGAAAAACGTAGTCAGAGAAGTCGCTCAAAGAAAGCTTGAGACTATCTCCAAACCAAGTAATCTGATTGCTGCTTAAAACAGCCAACGCGACAGCCAAGCCCCATAGGTAAACAAGGTAACCGTTTACGATCGAGGGGCTAGTGTGAAAGGTTGTGCCGCTGTCGGTGAAGGCAAAAATCTTAAGCCACGTGTTTTTAATAAGAAGACCCAATCCACGAAGTTTGTTGGCAAAATGGCGTACCAAGTCATAAACAATATTCTTGCCGAGCGAGAAGATATTGTTAAAGGTCCAGTAAAGCACGAGGCCTGAGGCGGCGTTGTATAGGAGCACTAAAAAGAGCGCGGCCATGCCGTAGAGTTGGTACTTGTCACGCTTGGAGAGATTTTTCGTGTAAATCAGGGCGCTGGCGATATTGATGACCGTCATCAGTATCGGCATGAAGTTGATCGCGAAGTCTCCAATTTTGAACAGTTCATCAGGTTTTGAAAGATCGGCCAAGCCTAAAAACGAAATGCCTTGTAACGGTTCAAAATGGCTTAGGAAATGGTAAGCCGCAAAGAAAAACGGAATTTGCAAGAAAAAGCCAATGCTCGATCGTAGCGTCAATAGCGGTGAGTAGCCGGCCTGACGATGCATTGTTGTGATCATGGCAAAGCGCTCCTGTCCTTTTGATGGCCCAGCCCCACTGTTGGGTGATATCAAATCCCCAAAGCAGGACCTTGTGCATCCAGTATTCAAGCGGAGCGATGAAAAGGGTATATAAAAAGTCAATCATTTTGCGTGAGTCTTCTGAGTGTGTACGGAATTAGCCATGTCAATTAGGGCTTGGGCGATCGGTTCTCCCGCGTGCCCGAAATTGACAACATTTTCGCAGCGAATGGCTTCTATGCGGCTCGCCATGTCTTCGTGACGCGCCAAGAGATCTTTAACCAAAGCGGGGATGCTCGCTTCATTTCCCGGTAAAACGCGTTTGCCGAGACTATCGAGCGCTTGCATTTCCCAGGCATCATGAGGAATTTCCCAGGCTTCAAAGCCATCCTTTAAGGGACCGTTGCCAACGGAGATAACCGGGCGCAGGAAGATGAAAGCAAAATCAAAAATTACGCCAGAGACGTCAGAAATCATCAGCTGGGCCCGGCTCAAACTCTTAAAGCCATCGGGATTTCTATCCCACTCGATGTTGTCAAACGATTTTAATTTCGACTGAAGCTTGTCCATCAGCTCTTTATCGGAAATAAAGCTTTGCGGGTGGGGGCGCAAAATGACGTGATAGCCCGCCTGCGCTAAAAGTTTCGGAATCATGGATCCCGTTCTGGTCAATAAGCCGTTTTTACCCCACGTCGGCGCAATAAGGATGGTATCGTCATCGGGCTTTAAGTCGGCTGTTTTTCGGCTAAGCATGCCATCGAAATAGGGGCAGCCCAAGAGAGGCAATTCCTTGGGTTTGGTGTGCCTTAAGGATTCCAGCGCACGAAGGCTTTTGGCCTGAGCGGGACCGGCGCAGTAAAAGGCATCGTAGTAGTCGAAGCTATAGTCCTAAATTTTATTTTTGGCGTGAAAATAGTGTCAAAACAATTGCTCTACTATCATCAAAGAAAGAATAAACGCCCTTGTACTATTTGATTCCTATTGTTTTCCATTAAAGCGAAAAACTATTTTTCATCAACATAGAAAAGCGCGTTTAGTTGTAGAAAATCAGTGGGGATGTCTTTGGCGTTTTTAAATCCTGTGATCAATAACAGTCCGCCTTCTTTACAGTACTTTTGCAGGTAAGGATCATTAGGATCGATGCCATCGTCCAAAACAAGAATCTTGATGCCGAGTTCTTCAATAACTTCCTTATCGTAACCATCAAAAGCCACATAGGGGAATCCTGCGGCGCGGGCAGCAATGTAACGGTAAGGTGTAGTTGTTTCAATAATCATTTGCTCAGGGCGAGGACATTCCTGAAGCATTTTTGGATAGTCCTCTCCTTTATCAATATCAATCATCACATGAGGGTATTTATCCAAAATTTCATCAATATCGGCCAGTAAAAGCGGGGTATAGCGATTGAGAATTTTGCGCTCACGAATTTGAGAAACCGTTGGGGGAATTAACCATTGGTATGGATGACCGGTATTGTCGTTAAAGTCATCAATGTAGTGAGCACCGAAATAGTGACCGTCCAAAGAAAGTTTTAAATCAAATCCAATGAAACGATAGCCATCGTCAATGGCTTTAATGAAAGCCTCAGACGAATTAGTGTACTGAATGCCATCAATAGAACCGCCGGCGTGCGCGATGTATTTTTCTTCACCGACATTTAAAACCGGAGCCGGTTCAAGATCAAGTAAGCCGACATGATAGGCAAGACCATAATGCCACTTATAGGAATGAGCGGTTGCCCAAAGCAAAATGATGGCGAAAATGATACCTACAAGAACAAAAGGTCGGATGACGAATCGTTTCATAACTTTTGATGGAATACTGCCTTAGAAAAATTGTACAGGGGAGGCTAAATTTTTCAGTAAAGCGACAACACTCCAAGCTGTCGAGGTACTGGATTTCGGGTTGGCAGGATCGGGCTTGCCCGCCACCGTTAATTCTGCTCGCATGAGATTGTTTTTGAGACGGATACGGTGAACGTTTTCAGTACTGTCCGGGTCGCTTGTAATTTGAACCGTGGCATCATAAAGGGCTCCGGAAGCCAAAGCGGCTACAACCGCGACATTGACATTTTTAGGAAAGCCATTGATAGCGTCAGGTACGGACCCGGTAAAAATAACATCTTTTTTGTCTGAGGGAAGAGTTTCACCGTTTAGATAGGGAGCGCCTTCCAAGCTTTTCGGTGCTTTTGTGTTACCGATCACCACTTCCGCATTGCCCATTAAAGCAAACGTTTGCATTAAGTCCAAAGCACCGATTGCTCCATTGGGCAGATAGACCTTGCGGTGGCTGTCTTTTGCTACCGCTTCAAGGTGTTTTCTAAAAGCATCATCAGCCAATGCTCCAATTGAAGCAATCACAAGATCGGAGCCATGTTCAAGAACACGTTGGGCGTATTCTTTCACGGCTTCCCTGCCGGCAAATTCAACAACAATGTCAGGAAAGCTTGAGAGGAGATCATCAAGCGTAGTACAGGCATCAGCATCCAAAGACTCAGCTAATTCGTTGGCATGCTCTTCATGACGGGCCATTACGGCGACAATGCGATAGTCGTCAGAAAGCAGTCTTTGCGTTTCTCTGCAGAAAATATGAGCCAGCGCCCCAGCGCCGATTACTGCCACTGTTTTCATATGAGAGGACTCCTTAAGAAGAATTAACCGAAATCGTGTTTGAGTTTAATTTTTTTGAGCCAATAACTGTAATAAGACGGTAAAAAAGTCTGGACATCAGTGCCGTAGGCATCGGCCAATACCTGGGCAATTTCAGGAGCGTTCCTGAAGTAATCCTGTGTTTGGGGCATGTCATCGACTGTGAGAATAAAAGATGATAACAGTCGTCCCAAATCTCGGATGATCCATTTTTGAGGTGTTTGACCAGAAAACACCATGGCGGAATCCAGGTCCCAAAAGCCCATGGAGTCACCTTGGACATAAAAATTGGCCAGTTTTATATCACCGTGGGTGATACCGGCATCGTGAAGGCGTCTTAATAAGCGGCCGGCATTTTGCAACAACTCATAGCTATTCGGTTGACTCCGTAAAACTTTATCAGCGGTATAGGCATCCTTAAGAGCTTCGGTAATAATGTAAGAGTCCGAAATAAGTTGTAGTGTTCGTCTCTCTCCCACAGCTAGAACTTTAGGAGTTCCAAGTCCGGCTTCTTCAAGTTTTTTTGCGACTACAGCAGTCCAAAAACTGCGGGAGGGTTGTAAAAAATAACGGAAACGGAGTCCAAAAGCTTTTTGGTGAAAACGAACATGTTTGCCGAACACAAGCGTTTCACCAGCCTTAAATAGACTGGCGGTTGATTTCTTAGAGTGCTTTTGGACATTTCCTTCTTCAATTAAGCTATCAAGCTTGGGGGCTACCTCTAGTAATGCGGCTTGCTCATCAGAAGGCAAGACATGGTACTCAAGATTGCCAATCCTGAGAGACTTCGTTCCGTAAGAAGGCTCAAGAAGCGAGGTTAGTTCTGAACTCCAACGTGTATACATAGCTCTTCCATAAACAGATATCAACTTCAATTATCTGCTTCTTTTAAATTTCAATCCAATAGGGAGTGTGATCACTGGGTTTTGGCCATTTGCGGGGGGCTTTATCAATGTCCGCGGCTTTGACTTTGGACTTTAACGCATTGGAAACCAAAATATGGTCAATTCGCAAGCCATGATTTTTCTGGAAACCCAGCATCCGATAATCCCACCATGTGTAGCGCTTTTCAGGTTGATCGAAAAGTCGGAAAGAATCAGAAAGCCCGAGAGACAGGAGGTTATTGAAAGCTTGACGTTCTTGAGGAGAAACCAAAATATTGCCTTCCCACCCCTTGGGATCCCAGACATCACGGTCATCGGGGGCAATGTTAAAGTCGCCCAAAAGCGCCAACTGGGAGTATTCGCTTAATTGATTTCTTAACCAATGATTAAGAGCGTCCAGCCATGCGAGTTTATAGGCGAATTTGTCCGATCCTACCTCCGAGCCGTTAGGGAAATACCCGCAGACAATACGAATGTTTCCCAATTCAGTTTTAAAAGTGGAGGCAATCAGGCGCTTTTGCTCATCAGGAAACGTCGGAATATTTTTCTGGACGGATTCTGGCTCCCCAAATTTATCCTTGCGGTAGACAATTGCTACGCCGTTATACGTTTTCTGCCCGGACCAGACCGCCCCAAACCCGCTATTTCCAAGAGCCTCGATCGGGAAGAGATCATCGGTCATTTTGAGTTCCTGCAAACACAGGATGTCCGTTTTAGACTGGTTAAGCCAGTCCAAGACGTGAGGAAGTCTCATTTTGAGAGAATTGACGTTCCAGGTGGCAATTTTCATACGGCCTCCTTATTTGGCAATGGGCTTAATGCCACTGTGGCGAAGCAAGGCGTCAATTTTAGGAGCGCGTCCTCGGAAGGCAATAAACGAATCCATTGCAGGGCGAGAACTGCCCACGGCCAGTACTTCATTTAACCATTTCTGACCAGTTTCGGGATTTAAGACTCCGGTTTCTTCAAATAAGGAGAAAGCATCGCTGCTTAACACCTCAGCCCACTTGTAGCTATAGTAGCCTGCGGCGTAACCGCCCGCGAAAATGTGGCTGAAAGAATTGGGGAAACGGTTGTAATCCGGCTGCTTAGTAACGGCGACTTCCTTACGAACTTCT
>OODG01000676.1_pt1 | contig 24822 bp, 23 predicted proteins | sample 1671621 | NCBI WGS metagenome assembly OODG01 (sample SAMN06348175, study PRJEB24527) | human gut metagenome | biome: human gut; feature: ankylosing spondylitis patient; material: feces | host: Homo sapiens | place: China | collected 2015-10 | reverse complement strand
CTGGATACCCCCGGCCATGAGGCCTTTACCTCCATGCGCGCCCGCGGCGCCATGGTCACGGATATTGCCATCCTGGTGGTGGCCGCTGAGGATGGTATCAAGCCTCAGACCGTGGAGTCCATCAACCACGCCAAGGCCGCTAAGATCCCCATTATCGTGGCTATCAACAAGATGGATAAGCCCGAGGCCAACCCCGACCGGATCAAGCAGCAGCTCACCGAGTATGAGCTGGTAGCCGAGGACTGGGGCGGCGAGACCATTATCTGCCCCATCTCCGCCAAGACCGGTATGGGCATCGACAACCTGCTGGAGATGGTCACCCTTACCGCTGAGATGGCGGAGCTGAAAGCCAATCCCAACCGTGCCGCCTCCGGTACGGTCATCGAGGCCCGTCTGGATAAGGGCCGGGGCCCTGTGGCCACCCTCCTGGTCCAGAACGGTACCCTCAAGCAGGGCGATATCATTATCGCCGGTACCGCTGTGGGCCGTGTCCGGGCCATGGTGGACGACAAGGGCAATCGCCTCACCGAAGCCGGCCCCTCTGTGCCTGTGGAGATCACCGGCCTGGGTGAGGTCCCCGGTGCGGGCAATACCTTCAACGCCGTGGCCGACGAGCGTCTGGCCCGGGAACTGGTGGAGCAGCGCAAGGCCGAGGAAAAGGCCAAGGCAAATGCCCCCATCCAGAAGGTCAGCCTGGAGGATCTGTTCAGCCAGATCCAGGCCGGCGAGATGAAGGATCTGAACATCATCGTCAAGGCCGACGTCCAGGGCTCTGCCGAGGCGGTGAAGAGCAGTCTCGAGAAGCTCTCCAACGACGAAGTTCGTGTCCGGGTCATTCACTCTGGCGTGGGCGCCATCAGCGAGAGCGATGTAATGCTGGCATCTACCTCCAAGGCCATTATCGTAGGCTTCAACGTGCGGCCTGACGCCGCCGCCCGGGACAGCGCCGCCCGCAGCAATGTGGATATGCGGATGTACCGGGTCATCTACGACGCCATCAACGAGGTGGAGGCCGCCATGAAGGGTATGCTGGCCCCCAAGTTCCGGGAGGCTCTTATCGGCCATGCCGAGGTGCGTCAGACCTACAAGGTCTCCGGTGTGGGCACCATCGCCGGCTGCTACGTCCAGGACGGCAAGATCCAGCGTGGCTGCCAGGTGCGTATCGTCCGGGACGGCGTGGTCATCCACGAGGGCGAGCTGGCTTCCCTCCAGCGGTTCAAGGACGCCGTCAAGGAGGTTTCCTCCGGTTATGAGTGCGGTATGTCCATTGAGAAGTTCAACGATATCAAGGAAGGCGACATCATTGAGTGCTTCGTAATGGAGCAGATTGCGGTAGACTGATCGCCTACCTTGCCACGGTCTCCTCGCGGCATGGCCCAGGCCACCTTCTCTTGGCCTACGGCCAATTCACCTTGTGGCCGCTGCGGCCTACGCTACAAACATGCCGCCGGCATGTTTGCTTAACGCTGCGGTGGAGCAGATCGCGGTAGACTGATCGCCTGACTGACAGTTGATTTTTGTGGCAGAATAGACCCCAGGGGCGGGCGCGCACGCCCGCCCCTCTTTATTTATCAGGAGAGACAGACGATGGACAGATCATGTGATAGCTGGGACAGGCTCTATGCCGCGGCCCGGGCTGTGCAAAATCACCGGATCATCTCACCATTTGTGGAAGCCGGCGGCGTTGCGGCCGCTGTAGAGACGGTGACAGGCAATATTTATACGGGGATCTGTGTGGATACAGCCTCTACCCTGGGGATCTGCGCGGAACGCAGTGCCATTTTTCAGATGCTGACCCATGGAGAGCATCGGATAGCCCGTGTGGTGGCTGTGATGAGAGATGGCAGTGTAGGGACACCCTGTGGTGCATGTCGTGAGTTGATGATGCAGCTGGGACCGGATGCCGGAGATATTCAGACCCTGCTGTCCTATCCTGAAAAAGACGTTGTTACCCTGAAAGAACTAACCCCCAGTTGGTGGGGAGAGAGCCGCTATACGCGGAAAGAGGAGGAATGAATCAATGGCCAACAATCGGATCGGCCGGATCAATGAAGAGATCCAGCGGGAGCTCAGTGCGCTGCTGCGCACCGTGAAAGACCCTCGGCTGCAGGGAGGTCTGCTCACTGTCACCCATGTGGATACCACCAGCGACCTGCGGTATGCGAAGATCTATGTCTCTGCTCTGGACAAGAGCAAGGAGAAGGAAATGCTCAAGGGCCTTAAATCCGCCTCCGGCTATCTGCGCCGGGAACTGGGAGCTGCCCTGCAGCTGCGTTACACCCCGGAGCTGCAGTTTGTAGCGGACGACTCTATTGAGCAGGGGGCCCATATCCTGGAGATGCTGCGGGACCCCAATGTGGTAAAGCCTGCCAACCCCGCTAACGCTGATATCGTATTGGAAGAAGATGAGTAATAGTATGACTACCAGAGAAGCTGCCGAAGTGCTGCGGCGGCAGGATAATGTGCTGATTCTGACCCATCGTCGTCCCGATGGCGACACGGTAGGCTGTGCCGTGGCCCTGTGCAGGGCGCTGCGGCAGCTGGGAAAGACCGCGTGGCTCCTCTCCAATCCGGATATCACCGCCACCAACAGTATCTACGCCCAGGGGCTTTGGGCACCGGCGGATTTTGTGCCGGGGTTTGTAGTAGCGGTGGATATTGCCTCCCGGGGACTGTTTTTCCCGGGCTCTGAGGGCTATCTGGACAAGGTGGATCTGACCATCGACCACCACCCCTCCCAGGAGTTCTTTGCCTCTGAGACCTGCCTGGAGGCCGACAAGGCTGCCTGTGGAGAGATCCTGTATGAGATCTGCCGGGAACTGGGGGAGATCACGCCGGAAGTGGCCCTGCCCTTGTATGTGGCGGTATCCACAGATACCGGCTGCTTTGTTTATGCCAACACCACCGCCAACACCCATCGGGTGGCGGCGGCCCTGATGGACACCGGGATCGACTACTTTGCTGTCAATAAGCGCCATTTCCGCACAAAGAGCCGCAAGCGTCTGGCGTTGGAGGCAGACCTGCTGAGCAATATGGAGTTCTTCCACGAGGGAAAGGGCGTATTTATGTCAGTCCCTCTGTCCCTGATGGAGCGGGTCGGAGCCACGGAGAACGACGCCGAGGATCTCAGTGCTCTGGCCAATCTGATAGAGGGCGTGGATTGCGGCGCGGTATTGCGGGAACTCAAGCCGGGGGAGTGGAAGCTGTCTCTTCGCACAGGCGCCGAGGGCCGGGTCAATGCGACAGAAGCCTGCCGCCTGCTGGGCGGCGGCGGCCATGCCATGGCGGCGGGAGCTACGATCAGCGGGACTTTGCCGGAAGTGAAGGAAAAAGTTCTGGCTGCCATCGACGCTGTAAAGCGCAGCTGAGCGGCTGATAGGGTATGCCAAGGATATTTTTGTAAAAACACAAAAAAATTTCATGCAAAAGGCTTGACAAAACGCCTCTTTTTAGGTATAGTAGTTTCTGCCCGTTTGAACAGGCAACCTATGGCGGCGTAGCTCAGTTGGCCAGAGCATTCGGTTCATACCCGAAGTGTCACCGGTTCGAATCCAGTCGCCGCTACCATGATCCATGTCATGTGGATCAGCCCTTGGCGCGTTGGTCAAGCGGCTAAGACACCGCCCTTTCACGGCGGTAACACGGGTTCGATTCCCGTACGCGTCACCACGGACGGGAGGAATCGCTCCCGTCTATTTGGAGGCTTAGCTCAGCTGGTTAGAGCGCCTGCTTCACACGCAGGAGGTCACTGGTTCGAGTCCAGCAGTCTCCACCAAAAGCACCGGAAATTCATCAGAATTTCCGGTGCTTTTATTTGTTTTTAGCCCCTTTTATGACTTTGATATTTTTTCCCATACCCCTTTTTCCCTGACCACAGGGATGCCGCAGACAGGAAAACTCCCGCATTTGCGGGAGTTCTTTTTTTACCTTCATGCTGTGCCTGCTACTTTCCGAAGGTGAAGACTGCCCAACAGCGGGCGAATTTTTCAAATACGCAAGGTTCGCGTTTTTCACTTTTTTTGTGGTACAGTAATTGTGAAAACAAATATCTCCAGAGGCCCTCTGTTCTGGAACGGCGCTTCGGAGCAAAAGGCCCCTGGACGACTCGACAGAAAAGGAGAGATGGAACATGAGGGTGAACAAGCTCCTGTGGGCCCTGACTCTGACCCTGACTTTGCTGACAGCCACCGCCCTGGCAGCGGGGGAGCACGATGACCACAGCACTGACAGCGGCTGGATGGCGCTGATGGAGACTTATCCAGCGGCAGCTACTCCCTGTCGGGCAACGTGGCGTATAAGGGCGTTGCCCCCCTCACCGTCAGCGGCGATGTTACCCTCTGCCTCAACGGCTATGAGCTCAACCTGAATGGGCAGTGCATCTATGTGGGCAGCGGCGCCGACCTCACCCTGTGTGACTGCGGTGACGGAAACAGCGGCGTCATTACCGGTGGACTGGGCTACGAGGATGGTTTTGACACCTCCGGCGGCGGAGTGTATGTGGAAAACGGCGGCAACTTCACCATGGAAGGCGGCATTATCTCCGGCAATTCTGCCTACTTCGGCGGTGGGGTGTATGTGTCCGGCGGAGACTCCGGCGCCATGGGGGCGGTACTTTTACTTTGAACGGCGGTACCATCACCGGCAATGATGCCATCACGGGCGGTGGTGTGTGCGTGATGAATGGCAGCTTCACCATGCCTAACAGTGATGTGACCGTTGCCGTCACCTTCCGGCTGGTGTCCGGGGACAGCACTGCTGGAGGGGCCCTGACCATCGCCATTCCTGACGGCTGGGTAAATCCCTACAGCGATGTGGCAGCCGATGCCTGGTACAATGACGCGGTGGGCTATGCCAGCGCTAAAAGCCTTATGGGCGGCGTAGGCAACAACGCCTTTGACCCTGAGGGCTCCATAAACCGCTCCATGGTGTGGACGGTGATCGCCCGTCTGGCGGGGCAGACCATCGGCGGAATCACCTGGGCGGAGGACGCCAAGGCCTGGGCCGTGACTCGGGGCGTGTCCGATGGTACTGATCCTAACGGAGACGTGACCCGTGAGGAGCTGGTGACCATGCTGTACTGGTACGCCGGCAGCCCGGCCATGGATGTGTCGGAGCTGGGATTCATCGGGAATTATCCTGACAGCGCCGATGTGAGCGACTGGGCCCAGGACGCCTTCGCGTGGGCCATTAGCGAAGGCTTCATTGACGGGCGAGACGGTCAGCTGGCCCCGGGCGCTCCCGTGACCCGGGCTGAGGCCGCCACCATCCTGGCGAGAATCCATGTGCTGAGCAAGTAAGCGGAAAACAAAGTTCATACAGCGGCAGGAGGAGGAACGGCAGCGCCGTTCCTCCTCTTTTACTTGCAGCGCCAAATTGGGGAGATCAGATGAAGCGATTTGTGACGCTGTGTGGGCTCCTATCAGCCCCATATGCAGGAGGTGGATCCCATGCTGTTGCAAAGAGCTTCCAAGATCTACTTTGATTCCCGTTCTGCTGTGCTTGCGGAAGCTGGAGATATCATTATCCCACTACGGGAGGGGCTCATCACAGAAGCTGCCTTTGCCGGAGAGTTGGGGCAGGTAGTCCTTGGCAATAAGAAAAAGCATAAGGAGTAAATAAATTGAATAAAATAGAAGATAACTTTTTTCGCTGCTTATGCTACGATAGTAAAAATTGAAATTAGAACGTTTCCCTTGTGGGCGGAGGCCTTTCTTATGTATGAAGGATTCTAACAGCAGCGTTCACCACGTAAAAAGCCCGAACCCGTCGCCAATTGGCAAAAGGTTCGGGCTTTTTGTAATTGAGAAGTTTGTTTTAGAAAATGATTTTATTTCTTGACGTTCTGTAGTGATCAAAGCCAGCTACCGGAAGTGGACTTGGGAGCATCCGGCAAGTCTAGGATTGCCTGCCAGACAGCTTCCTCCACAGGGATACCATTTGCCATATTGTCCTTGCGGACCTGGAGAACTTTTTGACCCGGGTACCGTGGAGCAGAAAAGCCGGGGGCAGGACGGGCGTTAAGCAGATGGGAAAGAAGGCGATCTGCAATCTCCTCCTCATCCTTTGCGTCGTTTACAGCCCGGCTATTGATAGCGATAAATGTCTGGGAAACAGAATTTTCGTCACCGGGAATATTGCGAACATCGCAGGCGGAATTGCCCAGGCTGGTAGTAGAGGCAATCAGATCCAGCAACAGGTTAATAGCAGATCCTTTATATTCTCCCAGAGGAAGCAGGCGTGCTTCCTTCATGACTGCCATAGGATCTCTACTGATATTGTCGTTACTGTCATAGCCTGCAGGCTTATCCATCTGTTTGCCAGCTAAATCGGCAAGCTGAAGTTTTCCATAGGAATATTCTCCCAGCGATACATCTGCTACCACAGGGCCGGTGCTGCGAGGCAGGGCCATTACCAAAGGTGTAGTACCTAAGACACGATCCAAAGTGCCGTGATAGACCATATTGGACTTCGTGTTAGTAAATACAATACCGATCATTCCTGCTTCAGCAATCCGCCAGCCATAGGTGCCGCCCCGGAACCAATGATTAGTGTTGCGAAGAGAAACACAGGCAATACCATGCGCACGGGCAAGCTCAATTGCGCGGTCTGTACAGGTCATAGCGTTGATGATGCCGATACCATGATTGCCGTCCCAGCGCTCGAAAGCACCAAAGCCGGCAATGCGTTCAGGAGAAGCGGCAGGATCACAAATACCACTGTCAATACTGAGGATCAGACGCTTGAAACGATTAATGCCGTGGGAATAAATTCCATCCCGGGAAATACCGGCTGCCGTATCTGCGATGATATGGGCCCGATCCGCCGCAACACCATGGGCGATCAACTTCTTTTCCATAACAGCTACGGCTTCTTCATATTTGATGCGGAGCATAATACAACCTCCTTCGGTGTCCGCCAAAGTAGTACGTGTATTAATATTATTAGATATAATATCAGAAGTCAAGAGCCATAATGCAATCTTTTTATAATAAAAATATCTACAAAAATTTAATAGAAAAAATTGAAAAATAAAAAATTATTACGAAAAAAGCAAAAATAAAAATCGATTAATAGTCAAAATATACAAAATAATTGAGATCTTTTTATCTGGTTTATCTGTTGATATTATTACAAGTATCTGTAATAATAATATCCAAGACAGCAAACAACAACATAGGTTGCCATGGGTAAGCAACAATATTTTCCTAGCGGAAAAATGCACAGCGGTGTGAAATAGCACCTTTCCCTTTTGCAGGAAGGAACCGGCTGTTTTGAACTGCGTAATGAACATTCTCAAAAAAGAGATTTATTTGTGGAGGTAAAGGAAATGCTTGCGATTACAAATGCAAAGGTACTAACGGTTACCAACGGTACGATTGAAAACGGTACTGTGCTGGTAGATGGCGGGAAGATTACCGCTGTAGGAAATGACGTGGCGATCCCCGCGGGTGCTGAAGTAATTAACGCCGCAGGTAAGTGGGTCACACCTGGCCTGATTGATGCCCATACTCACATTTCTGTTAAGGGTGAACCCGCATGGATGCCCAGCACTGCTGATATTACCGAAATCACTAGCCCCATTACCCCCAGTGTACGGTGTATCGATGCTCTGAACCCCGCGGATTGGGCGATCCCCGTGGTGCGTGAGGCCGGATTTACTACTGTGTGTGCACTGCCTGGTTCCGGCAACCTGGTAGGCGGCCAGAGCGTAGTATTTAAAACCAAGCCTGCAGCTACCGTGTTCGATATGCTGGTAAAGGCTCCCGTACAGATGAAGATGGCTTTGGGTGAAAATCCTCGCCGTATTCACGGTGGCCAGAACAAGGCCCCTTTGACCCGGCTTGGTAATGCCAGTATGCTGCGTGAAGTCCTGTACAAGGCGAAGAACTATGCGGATGGGCTGGATGCTGGCAAGGCTCCTTCTGATTTCCTGCTGGACGCCCTGGTCCCTGTAGTGCGCGGTGAAATGTTCTGCCGGATTCATTGCCATCGGGCAGACGATATCGTAACTGCCAGCCGTATCTGCGAAGAGTTTAATTTGAAGTTCTCCATTGAGCATGCTACGGAGGGCTGGAAGATCCTTGATTATCTGAAGGAAAAGAATATTACCTGTGTGGTAGGCCCTCTGGATATGGCTCCCGACAAGCTGGAGACCTGGTACACTCGATTTGAGACGCCCGGTATGATGGAAAAGGCCGGCATTCAGTTCTGCCTGACTCAGGACAGCCGCTCTGCCACTCGGTTCCTGCCGATGCACATTGGTATGGCAATTGCCCGTGGCCTTTCCTTCGAGACTGCCTTGCGCGGTGTGACCATCAATCCTGCCAAGTTGCTGGGTATTGATGACCAGGTGGGTTCTATTGAGGTGGGCAAGAGCGCCGACCTGGCCATTTTTGACGGAAATCCCTTCTCCAGCCTGACGCTGTGCGAGACAACTATTATCGACGGCGTTGTTTATCATCGCCGGGCAGAATAAGGAGGCACCCGTGATTACACAGGAACAGCGGGACATTATGTATAAAGGCCTTGCTGTAAAAGGAAGGATCGCTTTCGATGCGGAGGAATATGCGAAGATCGAGTCTGGGCTGAAAGAAGATCCTCTTAATTATTATCTGTGGTGCGCAAAAGGGGTAATGGCACAGGACCTGGAAACGGCGATTCAAAGCTATTCCATGGCACTGTCCATCCGGCCGCTGTCACCGCATATCATTTACAACAGGGCAAGAAAATATATGTCACAGAACAGATATGTGGAAGCATTGGCTGATTTTGCCCTGTCGACGCTGCTGGATCCGGAGGACGGTTGGAAGTGGCATTTTTACGGCGTAGCGCTGTATTTTACGAACCAATTTATGAAAGCGGCGGCCACATTCGGCAAGGCAATCGAAGTAAACCGCAGAAACGGTGTAGATCTGCTCCCGTTTGACGCTGAGTGGCAATGGAACTGCTACTGCAAGGCAGGCGATTTGGAAGCGGCCAACAGATGTATCTGTGAGGTGACAGAGGATACGCCTGTAGTGGAAACAGAAGCTACATATAAGAGGCGCATCCTGCTGTATCGCGGCATGATTTCACCGGAGGAATTTCTGAAGGGAATTGATGAGTCAGATGCACTGGAAGCGGCAAATCAGCTCTATGGTCTAGCAAATTACTATTATTACATCAAAAAAGACAGAGAAACTTCGTTGAAGTATCTGGAAAAGGTGTTAGAAAATGAAAAAGCCCGGCTGGGCTGGGGCTATAAAATGGCTGCGCTGGACGAGCCGCTGCGCAGATGATGACAGAGCATATAAAACTAATATAAATTAATGGAGGAAATGATTGATGAACCGGGATGCAAGCTGGAAGCAGGAACTTGACATTATGTACCATGGCCTGGCCAGTAAGGGCTACATCTGGATGGATCAGGAAGAGCTCAAGAAGGTAGATGCCGCTCTGGAAAAGGACCCCGATAACTTCTATCTTTGGTCTGCCAAAGGTATCCTCAATTTTAACTATGATTGGGATGAGGCAATCCGCTGCTTCAACAAGTGCCTGGCTATTCAGCCCTTCAATGCACACCAGTACTATAACCGTGGCCGCAAGTATCTGAGTAAGAATGAGGTGGATCATGCACTGGCTGATCTGACTCTGGCGTTTGCCCTGGACCCCAACTGCAACTGGAAGGCCCACTATGTTGGTGTTGCCTATTATCTCCAGCGTAAATACGCACAGGCAGCAGAATACTTCCTTAAGGCTATTGAGATTGCCAATCATCATTACGGTGATCTCTATTGCTGTGAGGTGGATTGGCTGTGGACCACTTATATGCATATGGGCGAGGTGGAAAAGGCCAATGCCATTATTGCTACTGTGGATCGTTCTACGCCCATTGTCCCTGTAATCGGTGACGATGATGGCTACAAGAATGTCTGCCTGCTGCTGGGCGGCCATATGAGTTTGGAAGAACTGCTGGATACTCTGGGTCCCCAGACGGAAGGCGGTTCTGTCAATGAGCTTTATGGCATTGCGAAGTACTTCTACTATGTAAAGAAGGACATTAAGCAGGCTGTTGAATATGTGCACAAAACACTCACCTTTACCAGTAAATCCGGCGCATGGGGCTATAAGATGGCTGAAATGGACAAGGAGGCTTGGGAGGCGGAGCTGGCTGCCGCTAAGTGAGCTGCAGGGCGCAAATAGTCCATGATACCGCGCTTAGAAAGGGTCGGGGTGAATACCCCGACCCTTTTTAACATTTATAGTGCGGAAAAGAAAGTTTGCTCTGCGCTGGGAAAACAGAGCTTACTGGAACAGAGAGGATAACATCGTGCGAGTGCTTCTTAAAGAGCAGCCTTTGTTGCTTCAGGATCGCGATTCCTTTGGGCGAGTAGCCCGGATTGCCTGGCCTGCAATGGAAGAGAGCTTTTTCCAGGCGGCTACGGTATTGATTGACGGGTTTATGCTTTCGGATTTGGGCTATTCCGCCATAGCGGCGGTGGGACTGACGGCCCAGCCTAAATTTATTGCTATTTCTCCGTTTATTGCCACATCCATGGCGGCAAATGCTTTGACAGCAAGAAGACTGGGACAGGGAAAGCGGAAGGATGCCCACAGTATTTTACTTGCGGTGCTGTTATTTGCTTGCGTGGGAGCGATAGTGGTGGGTGCTGCCTGTGCCCTGTTTTCAGAGCAACTCATGCGGCTGGCGGGAAGCGATGGGGAAACACATGAAGCGGCTGTCGCATATTTTCGAATTGTGATGGGCGGGATCGTATTTCATGTGGTTTCTCTGTCTGTAAATGCGGCTCAGCGAGGGAGCGGCAAGACAAATCTGTCTATGCGAACTAATGTGGCATCCAGTGGGGTAAATATCCTGTTTAACTGGTTGCTGATCAATGGAAATCTAGGGTTCCCAGCTTTGGGTGTGAGTGGGGCGGCAATTGCCACCGTACTGGGAAGCGCTGTGGGATGTGCAATGAGCATTTTGTCCCTGTTTGCCAAAGGAAGCTTTTTAAGCGCCGCGTTTTTGGTGCGGGAAAAAGTGCGTGTCACACGGGGAGCAATTGCTGCGATAACCAACATTGCTTCCAGTGTGCTGGTGGAAAACATCTTAATTCGCATTGGCTATATGGCTACAGCTATTATGGCTGCCCGGCTGGGAGCGCAGGCTATGGCTGCCCATAATGTGGGATTGAATCTTCTAACGCTATCCTTTTCTATCGGAGATGGAATACAGGTTGCTGCAGTTTCATTGATTGGACAGAGCTTAGGGGAAGGAAAGCCGGAACGTGCCAAATATTATGGGCGTCTTTGCCAGGAAATGGGACTTATTGCTTCTGCCTTAATGACAGTAGCCTACTTGCTTGGCGGCAGAGGGCTATTTACCCTGTTCTTCCCAACTTCACCGGAAGTGGTGGACTATGGCGTAATGATCACCCACAGGCTGGTTATTGTAATTATTATACAAATCAGCCAGGTCGTATATCTTGGGTCTCTGCGAGGAGCAGGGGATGCAAGGTATGTGATGGTGGCACTGGTCATAAGTGTGACAATCGTGCGTGCCGGTAGTGGTGTAATATTCTGTGAGCTGCTGCATATGGGCCTTCCCGGCCTGTGGCTAAGTATTATTGCAGATCAGGTCTCCCGCTATTTGTTCACCAGCGTCCGCTTTAAAAAAGGAAAGTGGACAGAATTGCAAATCTAGCAAAAAGGATATATATGCAGGTGTAACCTCTAAATACCCAAAGTTGTGTTAAGAGGCATAAAGGCAATTTGACAAAATTCGACAAAATATTTTGTTGGAAATGGCATAAAGGATTCCGTTGACAAACAAAAAAATTGTATATATAATACGATTAATCCCAGTGATAATACCAGTGAAAATATCTATAGAATATTAAAAGACATGTCAGTGATTTAACCAGGTGAAAATGAAGAAATTCATTTTTATAAAAAACAAAAGGAGAGATTGTAGATATGAAGAAGTCCTCTGCTACAAAACTGCTGAGCCTGGCAATGGCGGTCATTCTGAGCATGGGCCTTATTGCCTGCGGCGGAAACACCAATGATACGGCAAGTGACGGGGGAGATGCCTCTGTCAAGGATGAACTGGTTGTAGTCCTCGATCAGGAAATTGTCAGCGCAGATCCTGCTGACCAGGCCCAAAGGGCAACCTCTCAATTTATGATTCAGATTTATGAAACACTGATGTATTTTGATGCAAACAACGAGCCTCAGCCTCTGCTGGCTGAGTCCGTTACGCAGCTGGATGATGTTACTTACGAAATCAAACTGCGGGAGGGCGTAAAGTTCCACAACGGTGAGGAAATGAAAGCTAGCGATGCCGTCTTTTCCCTCTCCCGCGCTCTGGAAAATCCCAAGACTGCCTCCAATCTGGGTGACTTTGACCCCAACGGTTTTGAGATCATCGATGATTATACGTTTACGATGAAGACTCTGGATGCCGTAGCCACTTTCTATACCTCTCTTTGCTCTACCTGCGCGGCTATCGTCAGTGAAAAAGCCGTAACAGAGCTGGGTGAAGATTTCAGCCGGAATGCAGCCGGTGCCGGTACAGGCCCCTACCAGTTTGTGGAGTGGACACCTGCTATCGAAGTTGTAGTTGAGCGCTTTGACGATTATTGGGGGGAGCCCGCCAAGATCAAGACTATGCGCTGGAAGTTTGTCTCTGATGCCAACTCCCGCAATGTTATGCTGGAGACTGGCGAGGCGGATGTAATTTATCAGGTGCAGACGGCTGGTATTGAGTCTCTGCTGGCGAATGAGGACATCACTGTCCACAGTGTTCCTTCCACCACGATCCGCTTCATTTACTTTAACCAGTCCTCCGGTCTGCCTCTGGAGAACAAGGCTCTGCGTCAGGCTGTCTCCTATGCGATTGACCGGGAAGCCCTTGTAGAAAACGTATTTGGCGAGTATGCAACTCCGGCCACATCTTTCCTGGCTCCTGCTATCCTGGGACATACAGACGATCTGGAAACATACGACTATAATCCTGAGATGGCCAAAGAGAAGCTGGCTGAGGCTGGTTATGAGCCTGGTGAGTTGACTCTTACGATGTCCATGCACTCTCAGAATGTGCTCATTCGAATGGCTGAAGTTATCCAGGCTTATTTGGCTGAAGTCGGCATTAATATGGAGATTCAGCCTCTGGAGACGGCCGCTTGGGTTGCTGCCTTGGCGGAAGGAACGACTCAGATGGGCTTCAATGCCAACTCTAATACAAACTGCGATCCTGACTCTCTGTTTACCCCCTGCCACAGCAGCCTGATTCCTGCACCGAACCACGGATGCATCAATGATCCCACGCTGGATGAGCTGCTGGAAAAGGGAGCCCGTACTTTTGATACTGCGGAGCGTGAGGCGGTTTATGTTGAGGCGCAGCAGCTGATTGCTGATGAGTGCTACATGTATCCCATCTGCTACGATAACATTACCATGGCTACCCGCAATGAGCTGAAGGGCTTTACCCTCAGCAATACCGGTATGGATCGTTTCTATACCTGCTATTTCGAGTAATCTAAGCTTTAGCGTAATTAACCGTGCGATTTTGGAATGGAATTCGTTCCAAAATCGCACGGTTCTTGAAAACGTATCAGCGCTGGATTGAGGAAGGACGGAATTAATATGGAGCCTCGCATTCGCCTGGAGGATTTTTCCAGACATATTTCCTTATCGGATTTGAAGTGTTCCCCGAAGGGACAACGTGCAGCGTTTGTCACATCTTCCTGTGATATTTCGGCCAATACATATACCAAAGAATTGTGGCTGTATAGGGATGGTTCAATCTGTAAAGCAGAGGTCCCTGAAAATCTTTCTTTTTATGAGTGGGAAGATGGTGAAACTCTCCTGATTGGCTGGAGAGCCTCGGACCATACGCTGCTGCGGCGTCTCCACACGGCGGATGGGAGTGTAGAACAGGCGGCAATGCTGCCTTTTCCGGCAAAAGCTGTAATGTCGCTGGCAGATGGCAAATTTGCAGTGATTATGACAGTAGATAAAAATGCCGATGAAGAGGGAATTCATCGCGACTTTGAAATTTTTGAGGAGCTTCCCATTCGCCAGAATGCTGGAGGTTACACCAGCGGACTGCGACGGGAACTTTTCCTGTATCAGCCCACGACAGGAGAAAAAACCTTTGTGACAAAGGCTCCTTTTGATGTGGAGCAAATGGCTCTTACTCCAGATGGAAAGAACTTGGTGTATTCCGGACGGGCATATCAGGATGCACGCCTTTTGGATCACGCGATTTGGCGATATGCATTGGCAGATGGTACCCGGCAGGAAGTGCTATCCCAGAAGGAAAAAATGTTTCTGGGGTATTTTGCCTGTGATAATTCTGGTGTGACCTATTCAGCAACAGATTGCAAGCAATACGGATTCGGCCAAGTAAAAAATCTTTATCGATTTGATTTTTCCAGCGGCGAAACCAAACTGTTTTATGCCTGCGAAAGAAATATGGGCCTGAGCGAAGTAATTGCGGATGGGCGGAGAGGAGAACTCTCTCAGTTCTGTCTCCACCAAAAGACATTGTATGCCGGTGCTACCTGGGGCTATGAAAATCATGTATTCCGTTTGACAGAGGCAGGGACAATGGAAAAAGTCCTGCATATGGACGGAAGTGTAGATGCTATGGCCATTACTGGGGATGGGACCATGCTGGTTATTGCACATAAAGGACAGAGACTGCAGGAATTGTACCGGGTAGAGCAGGGAACGGCTGTTTGTGTCAGTGAATTTAATGAGGCGTTTTACCAGCAGGCCAAACCAGTTAAGCCGGAGCACTTTACGTTTTTCAATGACGGTGTAGAACTGGACGGCTGGGTCCTTCTGCCGGATAAATATCATGAAGGCAAAAAGTGCCCTGCTATTTTGGATATTCATGGCGGACCTCGCCTGGTGTACGGCGAGATCTACTTCCATGAGATGCAGGCTTGGTGTGCAAAAGGATATGTCGTTATGTACTGTAATCCTCGGGGCGGGGGAGGAAGAGGAAATGATTTCTCTAATCTATGGAATCCTCGGACCCTGGGTAAATGGGATTACGAGGACGTGATGGCTTTTGTTGATGAAGTGCTGCGTAGATATCCCAACGTAGACCCAAAACGGGTTGGCGTGACAGGTGGAAGCTACGGTGGTTTTCTTACCAACTGGATCATTGGACAGACTGGGCGGTTTGCAGCTGCAGCATCACAGCGGTCCATTTCCAACTGGTTTGCTAATACACTTACTTCTGACAACGGCTACTACGACTGGGACCGTATAGCGGATCGGGATCCATGGACTGATGTTGCAGAAATGTGGCGTGTCTCTCCCATTCATTATGCACCGAATGCCACTACACCCACACTGTTTATCCATTCTTTTGAAGATTATCGCTGTCCGTTTGAGGAAGGGCTGTCTATGTTTACCTGCCTCAAAATGCACGGCGTCCCGACGCGTATGTGTGCGTTTTATGACGAAAATCATGAATTGAGCCGTACCGGAAAGCCGAAAAACCGCTTGAGGAGGCTCCAAGAGTTGACAAATTGGTTTGATCGGTATCTGTGTGCGGATGCCGAAGACGCAAAGAGGTGAAAATATGCTGAAATATATTGGAAAGCGACTGCTGATGATGATTCCGGTTATGATCGGAGTAATTATCATTGTTTTCACTATGCTGTATATCACTCCTGGCGATCCTGCCATGCTGATTTTGGGAGAGACTTCCACCGAGGCGGAACGGGATGCCCTGCGGGAGGAAATGGGACTCAATGATGGATATTTTGAGCGCCTAGGCGATTTTTGTTACAATTTGATATTCCATTTGGATCTGGGAGACAGTTATGTAAATGGTCTTCCCGTTATGGATCTTATTAAAAGCCGACTTCCAGCTACAATAACTATGGCGGTAGCGTCGGTTGGATTTGCCCTGGTTATGGGATTAGTTTTGGGTGTCATATCGGCAGCGCGACCGTATACACTTCTCGATAACGTATCCATGACGCTGGCCTTGGTAGGCGTATCTATGCCGAACTTCTGGCAGGGCCTGCTGCTGATGCTCCTATTTTCGGTACGGCTGGGATGGCTGCCAGCTACAGGGTGGGGCACATGGCAGCACATCGTCCTCCCTGCCATTACAGTGGGTACCAGTTCGGCTGGTATTATTGCCCGCATGACCCGTTCCAGTATGCTGGAAGTGATCAACTCCGATTATATCAACACGGCGAGAGCTAAGGGACAAAAAGAGCTGGTGGTAATTGTCAGACATGCGCTGCGAAATGCACTGATCCCTGTTATGACCACAGTGGGTTTGCAGTTTGGTGCCATGCTTGGCGGCGCACTGCTTACAGAAACCGTGTTTGCTATGCCTGGACTCGGTAAGCTGATGGTGGATTCCATCAATGGCCGTGACTATACAGTGGTACAGGGCGGTGTGTTGGTGATTGCCATTATGTTCAGCTTGGTGAATTTGATCGTGGATATTCTCTATGCTTATGCGGATCCGCGGATTAAGAGCAGTTACAACTAATCAATGGATACGAAAGAGGTGAGCAAATGAGCGCAAAGGTTAGACAGCTGGAGCCGGAAGGAACGCTGATCTATAAAAAGAAAAAGCAATTTCCGGAGATCTGGCACAGATTTTGCAAAAATAAGCGGGCCGTTGCTGGGCTTGTTATCATGATTACATTGATTCTTGCGGGTATTTTTGCCCCGCTGATCACACAGTATGCCCCTGAAGCACAAAATCTGAGCGAAGCCTACGAGCTTCCCAGCATGACACATTTTTTTGGTACTGATAGCTTGGGCCGCGATCTTTTTTCTCGAGTGATATACGGAATCAGAATCTCTTTGCTGTGTGGTTTTTCCGCAGTCCTTATTTCTCTGGCCGTAGGCGGTACTTTAGGAGCAATTGCCGGCTATTATGGCGGTGCCGCAGATCACATTATTATGCGCTTTATGGATGTGCTGCTGGCCATGCCCAGCTTGCTGCTGGCTATCTCCATTGTGGCGGCTCTGGGCGGCGGCATTGTCAATATGCTGATCGCTATTGGACTGTCTTCCATGCCTACATATTGCCGTACACTACGCGGTGAAATCTTGCGTATTCGTGGAACGGATTTTGTAGAGGCAGCTAAGGCTGCCGGTGCCAAGGATTCTTGGATCATTATCAAGCATATCATTCCTAACTGTATGGCCCCGATCATTGTTCGTGTAACGATGGGTGTTGCCTCTGCAATTCTGTTCTGCTCCAGTCTGAGCTTTATCGGTTTGGGCGTTGCGCCGCCCACTCCGGAATGGGGACAGATGCTCTCTACTGGGCGTGAATTTATCCGCACATATCCTCATATGTCTACGTTCCCCGGCCTTGCCATCATGGTTACCGTGTTTGCACTCAATATGATGGGCGATGGCCTGCGCGATGCGCTTGACCCCAAAATGAAGACCTGATAGAGAGGAGATCATTGTGGAAAATAATGTGTTGCTTGAAGTAAAGGGTCTTTCTCTCAACTACGTTACAGACGATGGTACCGTATATGCGGTAAACGATCTGAATTTTACTCTGCACAAAGGAACGACCCTGTGTATTGTTGGAGAGACTGGAGCCGGAAAAACGTCTACAGCAAAAGCGATTATGGGGATTCTTCCTCAGCCGCAGAGCAAGATCATTTCCGGAGAGATCTTGCTGGAAGGCGAGGATCTTCTGAAGCTGGACCGTAAACGGATGCAGAAAGTCAGAGGCAGCAAGATCTCCATGATTTTCCAGGACCCTATGACCAGCCTGAACCCGGTAATGCGAGTTGTGGAGCAGGTGGCGGAAGTCCTTCTGCTTCATAAAACCAAGAGCCGCATTGAAGCAGTGAAAATGGCAAAGGAAGTTTTGCTCCAGGTTGGCATTAAAGAAGACCGCGTGATGGAGTATCCCCATCAGTTTTCCGGCGGTATGCGGCAGCGCGTTGGTATTGCTATGGCGCTGGCCTGCAGTCCGGAAATCCTAATCGCTGATGAACCTACTACTGCGTTGGATGTTACCATTCAGGCCCAGGTACTGGAACTGATGAAGGGGCTGAAGAATCAGTACGATATGTCCATGATCATGATTACGCATGATCTGGGGATTGTGGCGGATGTCTGTGACTATGTGGCGGTTATGTATGCCGGAAGTGTAGTTGAATATGGAGACCGCAAGCACATTTTTACTAATGCGCAGCATCCTTATACCATTGGCCTGTTTGGGTGCATTCCGGACCTGTCTATCGATCAGGAGGAGCTTGTACCTATTAAGGGTATGACACCTGATCCTACAGAGAAACCTACAGGCTGTCCCTTTGCTCCTCGATGCAAGGATGCTTCACCGGAATGCTTTACCAACGCGCCTGGAGTATATGAGATCGAGCCGGGCCATTGGGTCCGCTGCCTGAAATTTAAAGAGGAGGATGCTTGACATGTCTGAAAATCTTGTTGAAATCCACGGCTTGAAAAAGCATTTTCCCACTCGGCGGGGCCTTCTGCATGCGGTGGACAATATTGACTTCTACATTAAAAAGGGCGAGACGCTAGGGCTGGTGGGCGAATCCGGCTGTGGCAAATCTACTACGGGAAGGCTGCTGCTGCGGCTGATTGAACCCACGGAAGGTCAGATCCTTTTTGATGGGCAGGACATTATGCAGCTGAGTAAAAAGCAGATGCGGGAGTTCCGCAAGAAAATGCAGATCGTTTTTCAGGACCCCTACGCATCATTGGACAGCCGCTTTAATGTTTATGAGAGCATTGAAGAGCCTTTGCGGATTCACAATATTTATCAGAATTCCAAAGAGATGGAAAAACGTGTATTCGAACTGATGGAGACGGTAGGACTTGCGCCCCGCATCATCAACTCTTACCCTCATGAGCTGGATGGCGGGCGGCGCCAACGCGTCGGCATTGCCAGAGCCCTTGCGCTTAACCCTCAGCTTATTGTACTAGATGAGCCTGTCTCCGCACTGGATGTTTCTATTCAGGCGCAGATCCTGAATCTGCTGCAAACTTTGCAGAGACAGATGGGCCTGACGTATCTGTTCATTTCTCATAATCTTAGCGTGGTCAAACATATTAGTGACCGGGTAGCGGTTATGTATCTGGGCAAGATTGTTGAGCTTGCAGATACGGACGAGTTGTTCAATAACCCGCTTCATCCGTATACAAAGGCCCTACTCTCAGCGGTTCCCACGCCGCGGATTGACGTAGAAAAGCAGCGGATTGTTCTGGAAGGCGATGTACCTAGTCCCATTGATCCTCCGCCTCGCTGCCGTTTCCTGAATCGTTGCTACAATCGCTGTGAGTGCTGCCAAGAAGGAGAGCCTCAGCTGGTGGAAGTCAAGCCTGGACACTTGGTTTCTTGCTTGCGAGTTTAAATGGCTGGCATTCCTGCCGCAGTTGCCTATGAAAGGATAGATAAAATGGATAGAACGCCTATGGGGGTAGCAGACAAACTGGAGGTATGGATCGAGAATACTAGACAAGATTTGGTTAAGGATTTGATAGACCTTGCCAGAATTCCCAGTGTGTCTGCGCCCCAGGGCGGTGGGAAGCCCTATGGTGAAGCGTGTGCCCAAGCCCTGGAAAAAAGCATGGAGATCGCACGCAGGCGGGGGTTTTCACCCCATAATCATGAGAATCAGTGCGTTACTCTTACGTTGCCGGGAAAAACAGGCCGAACAATAGGAATTTTCTGTCACCTGGATGTAGTGGCGGCAGGAAATGGTTGGGAAAATGATCCTTATACCCCTTTCCTGCGTGATGGACATGTATTTGGACGCGGTGTAACCGATAATAAAGGCCCTGGTGTAGCGATGCTAAGCCTGCTGGAGTTCCTGAAAAAAGAGCAGGTAGCGTTGGACCATACCATTCTTTTATATTTTGGCAGCAGCGAAGAAAATGGAATGCATGATCTGACGTGGTATTTGGCGCATGAAAAACCGCCTGAACTTTCCCTTACGCCCGATGCACAGTTCTCAGTATGTAATGGAGAGAAAGGGCATTTGACAGGAAGCATTATCATACCCCAGATGGGAAACCTCCTGTCTTTAGAAGGCGGCAGCGCTTCTAATGCGGTACCGGATGCAGCGTGGGCCATCTTGGATTGTTCTTTTGCTGATCTGCGAGATGTACTGGATGACACGTTTCAGGTGGAAAAGAAGCCTGAAGGAGTAATGGTCCGTACATTTGGGCTTCCTGCTCATGCGGCATTTCCGGAATCCGGAGAGAATGCCATTGTGAAGCTGTGCAGAGGTTTACTGGGTACCAATGTTTTAAATCCCATGGCTGCCAGCACTTTAAAAAGTTATGTGGCGTTGTTTGACGACTGCCATGGTTCCGGTCTGGGGATCGCATGTGAGGATGATCCTTCCGGAAAGCTGACGGCTGTTGGCGGTAAGTTACGGGTGGAACAGGGACAGCTAGTACAGACTCTTGATATTCGTTACCCGGTGACCGCTGATAGCACCAAATTGATGTCCATACTGCGGGATACTGTCGCGCAGGCGGGGTTTTCTGTAAGTGAGTTGACAGATAACCCACCATTGTATTATCCACCGAACCATCCGATGATAAAATTACTGAATGAGACCTGCAATCAGGTTCTTCACCTGGACCTGAAGCCGTATGTCATTGGCGGGGGAACTTACGCAAGAAAGTTGCCAATGGCCGTGGCTTTTGGACACCTGCTGCGCAGCAGGCCAAGACCAGGTGGAAGTGGGAAGGGCGGTGGCCATCAGGTGGATGAATGTGTGTCTTTGCAGGGGCTGGAAGACCTTATGCGGGTGTATTTACCGGCGCTGCTGCGGTTGGACAAGCTGTCTTCGGAGAATTTGGAGGTAAGGTGAGGTGAGTTTCATGACAGCAAGAGAGCGGGTCATGTCTGTGATCAGAGGTGAACGGCATGAGGGAGTTCCGGTAATGTTTACCATGCATTTTCCAGCGGAAGAGCAGACTGGAAAGGCAGCAATTGAGGCCCACCTTCGTTTCTTCCGGGAGACGCAGGGAGATATCGGAAAAATAATGAATGAAAATCTGCTGAGGAGTGACATCACCGTTGAGTCCCCAGCGGATCTGGCGCGCGAACGCGTAAACAAGGCGTCCCTGCATGGAATAGACGTCCAGGTAGATATGGTGAAACGAATTGTGGATCAGGTGAAGGGTGAGCAGTTGACATTGGCAACCATTCATGGTCCTATGGTCTCTATTCACCATATGTCTGGGCGCAAAGGCTATTTTGTAGAAAACCTGGACTTTTATAAGAAATGTAAAGAAGAAAACCCACAGGCAATGAAAGATGCATTGCAGTATGCCACAGACGCCTTATGTATGCTGGTACGGCGGTGTATAGAGGAGGGCGGCGCAGACGGCATATATTTTGCGGCCCTGGGAGCAGAGAAAAATTTATTTACGCCGGAAGAGTATCAAGAAATTGTACGGCCTTTCGATGAAATGGTTTTCCAGGCAGCAGAAGGGGCCTCGGGTTTTAACTTGTTGCATATATGCAAAAAAGGAATTGATGTAAAGCGATTCTTGGACTATCCAGTGGATGTGTTTAACTGGGAAATGACAGGCGCAAACCCTTCTTTGGACGAGGCACTGGAATTTATACCGGAGCACAAAACGATTCTGGGTGGATTTTCCAATGAAAGCGGTCCTTTGATTGACGGGACTACTGAAGAAATATCGGAAGAAACGCGGCGGCTGCTGCAGCGTGTTGCGGGGAGACGGTGGATCATAGGGGCAGGCTGTACCCTTCCGACAGGAATCGACACGGCCCGCCTGCGCACGGTCGCAGATATTTGCCGCAGCTTTGAATAAAATGGCGGTTTTTTGCCCAAATGACATATAAAATTTAGGGGATTTTGTTGACCTTTCACATGAATTGCCATATAATCATTACATCTTTAATCCTTTAGCTAGACCATAGAAAATACATATGATTGTGAGAGATACGTTGTGGAGAAAAAACAAAAAGGCACATTAAAGGATCAAGTCTATCAGAAGATAATTGAAGAGATATGTGCAGGACGGCTGACTCCAGACAACATCTTTACCGAAGGCCAGATGATTGAACATTTTGGTGTCAGCAAGGCGCCTGTACGGGAGGCGCTTGTACAGCTTTGCCACGAAAATGTACTTAGAAGTATTCCCCGTTGCGGATATCAAGTGATTCAGATCAGCACAAAGACAGTACATGATTTGACGGAACTTCGCATTCTCTTGGAAGTTGGAAGTCTGCCGGCTGTTATGCAGCATATGGATGCGGAGACGTTACAAGTATTTAAGAAAATGAATCATGACAGAGCAATTGGGGCGGAAAACAGAGATATCTGGACTGCTTGGCATAATAACCTGGCTTACCACCTGCAGCTGAATGAGGTGGCACAAAATTCACAGGTTACATATGCATTGGAGCATGCTCTCAGTGCATGCACCCGCGCATATGCCCAGGGGTACAGGAATCAGCGCCAACTTGCAGCTGCCGCAAAGCCGGGAGAGCATGTACATGATAAGATTATCAATGCTTTGGAGAAAGGAGATTTGGAAACAGCCAAGGAGGCTCTGACAAATGATATCATTGAAATGGAAAAGCTGCTTTTGGAGTTTCCCAATAGCCAGATATCATAACAGAAAAAGTTGCGAGGCACCTTCTTGAAGCGCCTGCGCCGAGAAGGTGCTTTCTTTTGACATAGCTGATATTATTATAAATAATTTTACTGAAAAGGCCTATAGAAATAACAATGGAGGAAAAATATGGACATCCGGTATAGTGCTAACCAAAATGACTTCAAGCATTACACAACAGAAGAAATCCGTAAAGAGTTCCTGATCCAGGACTTGTATCAGGCAGATCAGGTCGTAGCGGTATACAGTCATGTAGACCGCGTGGTGACTTTGGGCTGTATGCCGGTTCAGGAGCAGGTCAGCATTGAAAAGGGCATGGACGTTTGGAAGTGCTTTGGAACCAGGTCTTTTTTGGAACGCAGAGAACTTGGTGTATTCAACATCGGCGGTGCAGGAAGCATTGTGGCCGATGGAGTCACGTATCCTATGGCCTACAGAGATTGCCTGTATGTTTCCATGGGGACTAAGGAAATCTCTTTCCGCTCAGAAGATCCGGCTCGCCCTGCCAAATTCTTTATGGTAAGTGCTCCCGCTCACAAAGCCTGTAAAACAACCCATATCCCTGTAGAAAAAGCGGCCAAACGGGCCGTAGGCAGTAAAGAAACTTGTAATGAGCGTGTTGTGTATCAGTTTATTCACTTTGATGTTCTGGAGACCTGTCAGCTGATGATGGGACTGACAGAGCTGGCTCCTGGCAGCGTATGGAACACCATGCCTTGCCATACCCACGAGCGGCGCATGGAAGTGTATACCTATTTTGAACTTCCTGCAGAGCAGCGAGTGTTTCATTTGATGGGGACCCCTGATGAGACGCGGCATGTAGTGATGAAGGCGGAAGATGCAATAATCAGCCCCTCCTGGAGCATCCATTCCGGCTGCGGTACTTCCAACTACACCATGATCTGGGCGATGGCAGGAGAAAACCAGGAATATGACGATATGGATGCAATTCCCATCGCGGAGATGAAATAAGGAGGAACTGAAAATGAATTTTGAGTTGCAGGGAAAAGTTGCTGTTATTACAGGTGCCGGCGGTGTGATCTGCAGTGTCATGGCCAGAGAACTTGCTAAACAAGGGGTAAAGGTAGCACTGCTGGATATCATGGTGGAACAGGCTCAGGCGGTTGCCGATGATATTTGCCGACAGGGCGGAGAAGCCATTGCTTGTAAAGCCAATGTGCTCGATCCCGAAAGTTTGGCGCAGGCTCGGGATAAGGTCGTAGAGCATTTCGGCACAGTTGACATTCTCATTAATGGTGCTGGCGGCAATAAGAAACAGGCGACTACAAGTCCTGAGATGAGCTTCTTTGAACTGGAACCTGATGCGATTCGCTGGGTGTTTGACCTTAACGTTACAGGCGCGGTACTTACTACACAGGCGTTTGGTAAGGAACTGGTCCGTAATGGGAAGGGCAATGTGATCAATATTGCTTCTATGGCTAGTTATCTGCCTCTGACCAATACCGTGGCATATTCCGGCGCCAAGGCGGCGGTGGCAAACTTTACTCAATGGATGGCAGTTCATTTCAATCAAAACTATAGCAAGGAGATCCGCGTCAACGCTATTGCTCCCGGCTTCCTCCTCACGCAGCAGAATCGATTCCTTCTTACCAATGAGGACGGCAGTGCCACAGAGCGCGGGCAAAAGGTAATTGCTAAGACCCCTATGGGCCGATATGGGCAGCCTGAGGAACTGTGTGGTGCGGTAATGTGGCTGTGCAGTGAAGCGGCAAGCTTTGTCAATGGTGCGGTAATCCCCGTTGACGGCGGTTTTGCAGCTTACTGGGGTGTGTAAGGAGAAAGGAGAAGACCATGAGTAAGATCGCATTAAGTGCACTGAAGGAATTTTGCCGTCAGGCACTGGAAAAAGAGGGCATGAGTGCTGAAAATGCAGAAATTACTGCCCGTGTACTCTCTGAAACGGATGGCTATGGCACCCATAGCCACGGAACCAAGAACCTGCACAACTATATTTTAAAGGGCCGTGCAGGAGGTCTTGATATCCATGCGGAACCCAAGGTGGTGGTAGACGGGCCGGCTTTTGCTGTTATGGATGGACAGAAAGCCATGGGTATGATTTCTGGCGTTAAGGCAATGGAACTGGCTTGTGAAAAGGCCAAGAAGTTCGGCGTGGGCCTGGTCACTGTTCGCAACAGCTGCCATTTTGGTGCGGCGGGTTACTATGCCAATATGGCG
>OODG01000673.1_pt1 | contig 24829 bp, 23 predicted proteins | sample 1671621 | NCBI WGS metagenome assembly OODG01 (sample SAMN06348175, study PRJEB24527) | human gut metagenome | biome: human gut; feature: ankylosing spondylitis patient; material: feces | host: Homo sapiens | place: China | collected 2015-10 | reverse complement strand
TCCTGCACATTTCCACGCCGCTGTTTCGCGCTTCAAGGTCAGCACCAAGCCCCTTTTGGGAAAATATGAGCATGCCGTAAGAAATTGAAAACAAAGAATTTCAGGGTAATACAGAAATTTCCATGGTAGCAAAAAACCGGCAGTTTGGTAGCAAACTGCCGGTTTTATCGTGTGAGGCAAATAAAAAAGCCAGTAATATCAATTGTTTGCGCCCAACTGCCTCGGTAGCATTTCTGGTGGCATGCCCTAAAAAGCAGCTTTATAAGTTTAAAATTCCAAGAAAAACAGACAAATAAAGTTATAAATTGTGGTCAAAAAATATTTACCGATTTTTCCTAACTTTTGCGATATGTTATTTGATTTATGGATAAAAAAACCGCTCGTCCTGCAGACGAGCGGTAAAGAAACAAGGTATCATGCAAAACGTCCCATAGCCTCTTGCTGGGACATGGCAAAGTAACGATAATCCACGGATGTGGCCTGATCGCCCCAGGTGGGGTCAATATGGTAGGTTTTGCCGTCCAAAACGGCCACTGTCCATATGTGGTCGTCTGTAGATGCTGTGGAGCAGGAGATCCCTTCCAGCTTCAGCAGCAGGTTATATGCCGCTGTGTAACCATCACAGACAGCCAGGCCATCCACCAAGGCACTGTACCCGCTGTGACTGAGAGAGGTCTCCGTGCTGTGATAATCATAGCGGCAGTTGCCGCACAGCCATGTAAAATAGGCCCTTGCCTTTTCGTATTCCGACATATCGGAGGAGATGTAGCCGTCTTTCCACAGCCGGTCATGGATCTCAATGGCCGCCTCCATCGTTGCTTCCCGATAGGTGTCGATCATACGGTCCTCATAGAGACTGCTGGAAAAAGTGAGGGCCATGGAACCGGTCCTGGTGGAGTAGGAGCACTGCACCTCGTTGTAGCCCTGTTCCGCGTAGCTCCGCACGGCATCCAGAAAGGCAGCCAGGATATCTTCGGCCACAGCGCTTGTCAGCGTTCCCTTTTCATAGCTGAGGATCATGCGGCGTTCTCCATGGGAGAGCATGTACCGGAGGTTATCATCAATGGCCTTGGTATCGTCAGCAGCAGGTGCCGTATGGAAAGTCCCTGTACTGGTGACCAGATCGGCAAGGGTTGTACCGGCCTTACTGTACGCAGTAGAGATATCCCAGTCCAATGTGATCCGCAGGTCGCTGTCCACCAGCCGGGTGATCATGGCAGATATTTCCCCGCGGGTGATGGACGACTGCGGCTGGAAGGAGCCTGTCCCGTCTGTACCGCTGAGGATGCCCCAGCGGTACAGGGAGAGGATATCCTGCTGGTAGGGGGTGTATTCATTCACGTCCTGGATATATCGGCGGCTTGCGTATCCCACGGTCACCGCCTCGTCGTTGATGCCGGTGAAAAGGGTTCTGGGAAGGACATTTGCCAGAATATGAGCTACCTGAGCCCGGTTAGCGGTATGGGAATAGATCCCGTCAAACTCATCCCCGATCACGCTCAGCGACTTGAGGTAGTTGACGTAAGGGAGATACCAGTTGGTGCCAGTGTGGTGAGCGGCCGGTCCTTTTTCGCTGTCGCCGTATTCATAGAGGCTGCGGAGCCGGGCCGCCATGGTCAATGCTTCTGCGATGGTGATATTACCTGCCGGGGCATACAGATTCTTGCTGCCCTGACCGTCTGTAAGGCCCAGCTCATACAGTGCCGCGACGTTTTTGTAGTACCAATCCGACGTATCCACATCCGTAAACTGTCCCTGATAGGTCCGAACCGGTGAGAAATGTGCCGTTTCGGCTGCAAAGCCGGTTTGCGGCAGAGCCGCTGTCAGGATAACAACAGCGAAAATCAGGGAAAGTATACGGCGCTTCATAGTCTGCTCCTTTCACAGTTCAGGGAACCAGGATATCCATATCATCCAGGGCCAGCTCCCACATCCAGAAGGAAATCTTGTCCCAATTAAATAGAAAAGGCTTGTGCAAATGGCTGCCAGAATGAAAAAGGGAGGGACAGGGTGCTTATATCATATCTGAGGTGCTGGTTTCCGTACGGCGCAGAAGTTCTTCCAGCATATTGGTGTGACGGGCAAGGGTGTCCAAAATGGTGACCAACGGGTCAGACTGGATAGGGGGACCCTCCTGAAATAAGGGGTTGGCCTGTATCGGATGGATATAGCGTGTAACAGGTGTTTCCTTTGGCGGGGGAGGAGAAGAAGGCTGTTGGGGCAGCGGTGTGTTCATGTTTTTTCTGCCGGGGGAATTGGATCTTTGACGCATAAAAATATCCTCCTTGTCTGAAATTTGTTTGCCGGCGGTCTGGCAAAGCGGATTGCTTTTCCGCCAGGCCGCCGGCGGCAGCTTAGGAGTCACCGCGGTATTTGCGTCTGGTGGCAATACCGCCGCGGATATGACGTTCAGCCTTGTTTTCGTCCAGAATTTCTTTGACTTTCAGATACAGGCCTCGGTTGTAAAGGGGGAGACGCTCCTGTATATCTTTATGTTTGGCCGTTACGAATTAGAACGGTTTCATCCAGGCCCAGATCACCGAACAGACGAAGATAAATGTCCACATTCCCGTCCTTGTCCACCTCGATCTTCTGGATGATCCGCTTGAGCTGTGCGTTGGTCATCTGCCGCACATCAGCGATATCCTCGATTTCACGGAAGGTCTGATGCAGGATGGTTTCCAGCTGTTCGCCTTTGGTGAGGTGATAGGATACCATCTTCCGTTCGTTCTCCAGCCGCTCGATTTCCTGTCGCATTCCGCCGATTCTGTCGTTGAGTTCTTCCCGGGAGATCAGGTCATCGGCGTACATGTCCATATACTTCCGGCGAGTCCTTTGCAGCTTGTCCAGCTGGGCAGTTAGCTCCTTTTCATAGTTCAGATTTTCATCCTTCGCCCGATAGACCTTCTGGAACTCACTCACCACATGTTGTACGACCTGCTTCTTCCCCTCCAGCAGTCTGGCAAAGTACTCCTGTAGGACCCCAATCAGCTCCTCCTCATCCACCGTTACGGCATTGGGGCAACTGTCCGCCCCTTTACCGTTATGGCCGGAGCACACCCATCGGATGTAGGTATTCTTATAGGTCCGAGCCGTGCGCCGGAAGGACCATCCGCATTCCTTACATTTAATTAGCGTGGAGAACAGATGCTTGTTGCTATGCCGCTCCTTGTTGACTTTGAAGGCCTTACCTCGTTCTGTCATAATCCGCTGAGCCTGTTCAAAAGTTTCCTGGTCTACGATCCGCAGATCCGGCCGCTCCACCACCATCCATTCCGTCTCATCTCTATCCTCTCTTCGGCCAGTAAGAAAATCAGTAACTTCCTGCTTGCCGTTGATGATCTTCCCGGTGTAGAGCTCGTTGGTAAGAATGCGGCAAATTCCGTTCTGGCTCCACTGGCAGTTACGCTTTGTCCGAACCTTTCTCTCGTTAAGAAGATTTGAAATCTTTGCAGCGCCATAGCCTTCCTGAGTATACCAGTGATAGATCTGGCGGACCACAGTCGCCTCCTCCTGGTTGACTGTCAGATTAAAGTAATCCCCAGCAATTTTATCATAGCCGTAAACCATGTTGGGGACACGGCCTTTTTCTGCGTTCAGCTTTTTGCCGAACTTCACCCGCTTAGAGGTGTTGGCACTCTCCTCCTGGGCCAGCGCACCGAAGATGGTCAGGACAAACTCGCTGTTTCCCATACTGGTCATGTTGGCGGTCAGGAACTGGGTTTCTATGCCCAGCGCTTTCAGTTTGCGGATGTTCTGGAGAAGGTCAACGGTATTTCTGGCAAAACGGGAGATGTCCTTAACTACTACCATGTCAAACAAGCCGTGCTCTGCATCCGCCATCATCCGCAGAAACTCTTTCCGGTTCTTGATTTTTGTCCCGGAAATGCCCTCGTCCGCATACAGACGCACAAGGTTGTCTCCGGTGCGCTGGGTATACTCCACAAAAAAAGTCTTTTGCGCTTCCAGACTATTGAGCTGATCCTCCTTATCGGTGGAGACACGGCAATAAGCGGCAATATTCATAGCAAAACCTCTCCGTCAGAATTATATCTTCCTGTTACATCTTTTGTTTTATCATAAAGTGAATAGCATTGCAATGAGAAAAGGGACACCCCTCTCATTCGGGGTGTCCCTTGCTATCTTTTTCGCTGGCATTATCCGGCTCATTAGTGGTTTGCTGTATGGCAAATCGCACCTTTTCATGATTTGCTTCTACAAAAATTTTCAATATGTAGTCAGCAGTAGCTACCGCTGAGTTTGGATTGTGGAATCTGTAATTTAATTTGTGTTGCTTCACAACGGTAGCTCACCTCCTGTTTCCAAGGCTCTACCTCAATATTATGCGTGCAATTATAAAAAATGTCCCCTCTTTTGGGATGTATCTGTGATACAATAAAATTAACGGTAACTCTATCGCCTTATCATAGGGTTAATCTCCTGGTCTATCTGGAGACACAGAATGCGAGCCTTGTTTTGTGCCTCTATTTCTCGCCTGCGTATTCCTGCTGGAGTATATTCTCCTCGTTGTTTTTTTTGCCAATCCACCAGAGAGAGGTGATTAACTGGCTCGCGGTCATGACAACCTTGCACAAATAAGCTTTCGTGGCTTACCCGGATACTTAAACCATTACGTTCATAAGCCCGATTCTGAGCGGATGCCCATTGTTCACGCCAGATATCGATGTATTTGTGTTTGTCATGTTCTCGAAATTTCTTGCGATTAAACCCATCCGTCCCCACGGTGCGTGTGGGGACGATGATATGGACATGTGGATTTTTTTTTGCTGGATCTTGCTTATTGTCTCCCTCGTGGATTGCTGCAACTGCGCACAGATCATGATCCAGAAAATTTGCCTCAATAAACTCTCTGACGATCTGAATTAGCTCCCGATGGGAAAGCTCATTAGGGAGGGAGCCTTTGAACTCCCGTGCTGTCCTGGCATCATATCGGCGCTCTGCTCCCTCGATAGCATTGCAGAGGCACTGGAGGTCGTAGAATTCAGATGGGGCGTTAGAAGGCTGGAAGATGTCACAAAACAGTACGTCTTTCCTCCGTTTGTAGTAAGTCTCGTCCCGATAAGGATCGTGCAATCGCTTTCCGCTGATATAGTTTGCTAATCGGGCGATAGAGCGCCCTTTGCCACGGCTAATAACCTGTACTTCCAGATGGAAATTTGCCATACGCTTCACACCTTTCTACATCCTGTCCACTTACATGTCAGCATTTCTAGAGACCTCATTTCGAAGCTGATCTATCAGTTCTCGTCTGTCTGCAAGGGCAGCTAGGACTGTCTCCACAGGCTGAAACCGCTCCTGTGTTTCAGCCTGTGTATTTCCCGGAACAATTTCCTTCAACTCGGGGAAGTACTTCAGGATCAAGCCGCCGAGGGTGTACTTGAGGCGGTCCTCCTGTTGACGTTTCTTGTCACTGACCTGTTTTTGAGCTACCCTTCGCTGGTATTCCATAGCTTGGGTTCGCTCATCGGCGTTCTTTATGCGTTCCTCAATCATGAGTATCTTTACTCCTTTGTTGCAAAGATTTAAATAGTTGGTGAACCGATTGGAAGGTATATTGCTTACTTTTGGAGAAAACTTTTGCATACGCATAAAGCCATATGGAGATAGTAGCAGAACATCTTTTAACGTGGCAAGTTCGTGGGGACAGACCATCCAGTCCCGCACCTCGTTCATTTGGATATTGTATCCAACAGCGTCTTTCATGGATGCACTTAGTTGCTGGCTGGCGCTGTGATGCCGCTGGATACGTGTTCCAATCAGTTTGCAAAGAGCCTCTTGGGTCTCAGGGTCATTGGCCCGCAGAATCGCCTGAAATTGGCAGTTATCTAGAATGATGTGTCGATTCGCCACTCCGTAGATGGCATCAATTTGGGCAATGCTCTGGACAAAAAGGCAAATATTTACTTTTTTGCTGCGCAAGGTCGCCATGGCAGCTGGGAGCATGTCCAGCTTTCCAAATCGTGCAAATTCTTCAAGAAGTAGGAGCGTTTGCGGAATTTGTTTGGCCTCCAAGCTGTATTTTTCCGGCCGCCGCTCTAAGTAGCGCAGGAGCTGCGTCAACATCAGATTAACTGCACCTCCCCACTGCTCGACTCTATCCTCTGGAATATGCAGAAAAATATTATTGTGTTCCAGATCATCCCATGTGAAACACTTGGCTCCTTCCCTCATTCCTCGAAAGGCGTGGCTAATATAGGGATCACCGGCGAAGAGCATGAGTTTGTTTCGTAAGCCACGGTCGATAGCAGCTAGAACGTCAGTTTTTAGATACGCAGGATTGCCAAGGAGTATCCTGACTTGGATGTCCTGCGAGGTAGCGAGCCTCTCACAGAGGGAAGAAAGGTTGTTACCCAGGATTTCACAGACCGTCTCGCTGAAACTCAGGCCGAGTTTGAAAAAATAGAGGAGTGAGGCAGCGAATAGGGCTTGCTCGGACTCGACCCAGAAGGGTTGGTTGTCCTCTGGTGCAGTTGGGATGATGGCCAAAACAATTTCCCAGACATTGGATATGAGATTGTTCGTATCGTCCTTTAAGAGCCACCAGAACGGGTCATATCCGGGGCCTTCCACCTGTGCAGGATCAAAGATGATATATGGCCGGATTACGAGACCTTGTTGGTACAACTCCGCATATTCTACAGCCAGTTCCCCTTTGAGGTCAGTTACACAGATCGCACCGCTCCAGCTTCTCAAAGTAGGCGCGGCAATTCCGCGACTTTTACCGCTCCCGTTGCCGCCAACCACAAGGATGTTCCCTTCATCCCCCTCGAGCATTCCGATACGAGATTTTTTCCTCTCCGAATCCAAATAACCGAAAGTGATACCAGTGCTGCCTTCTTTAAGAAGTAGACAGCTAAGATCTGCCTCGATGCGATGTTCTTTTACCTTAAACCAATTATTCTGTTTTAGAGAAATTGCCCCCTCGCGTTGTATATAATCATAGATGCCCATTTTCACGAGAGACTTGATTTTTTTATTTTTTGACAAGCTAGTCACCCCTCTATTTGGTTTTCTGGGGACTATGCTACTAAATTTGAGACAGGAAAGTCGGGACAAATATTTTATTTATGGAGGAAAGTAACATGACTGTTCAGTTCCCCGAAGGCAGTGTGCTCAGCCGTGCAAAGAACTTCCGCTGGAACCTAGCACCTTTAGAAAAGCAGTATTGCGAAGACAAAGATAGCTTCTTGCATTTGGAAAGACTTGGAGAGTCAATTTCCAAATTTTGTGAGAGCAATTTTATCAAAGAACTTAGCCCGTCAGAACGTTTGGAACGAGTCCTCTGGAACATATATGATACGATGAAGAGGTTAGAGTTGACAGCCCAGTTGTTTTGCGGAGGATCTCCACTTGCGGACCATGCCTATGAGGCATACGTATTTACCGTGTGTAGTTCCTTTTTACATACGAGTAAGCGAGTGAAAGCAATGCCAATTTCCAACTTTGTGAAAGAAAATCATCCACTTGATTTTGTAAATCCAGATTCTCCAAATTACAGGGAACCCTCCCTGCTGCAATCAGAAGTAGATAGACTGCGGAAATTCCGCCAGCGCCGCTTAAGTCAGGGGCAGGTATACATTAAGCAGAACACTCAGTGGAATGCAATGACCAAAGATAGCGAGTACGAATGGGCGCGCTATTACAATTTGGAGGAATCAGATGATGTTATTGGTGGAGTGGACAAGCGCATTGGAAATCTGTACAAGGGAATCAGAGAAGCTTTAAGTGCAGAGCAAGATGACGGGTATCAAAATAGAGTGCAGGAAGCGTACAAGAAATTCTTGTCGAAGTTAAAGAAAATTAAATATAGAGATTATTTAGAACTCTATAAATCAGATTTGACTCGCATTTGCAAAAACAACCAATATCTAGGGATGAATCTATATAGACTTGAAAGGCGGCTTCAACCTCATAAAATCATAAATGAAGTAAAAAGATTGACGGAGTGTAACTCTCCGGAACTAGAAGCTGAATTGTTGCTCAAAACAGTTCTCTTGGATGAAATCTGTTTTCCGAAGATCTACGAAGACCTTCTGCCTAATTCACTTGTCCTCATTGAGCATTATGCAAATGAATTTCTCTATACTTTGACAGACGAGGTGGCAATCAGTAATTTGATTCTTGATGAACTGGTGGAGAAAGGTTTTTGGGAAGAAGAGTGGGAGACTCTGTTTCTCAATAAAATAAATGAAATTGCTGAGGAAGTATTCTATGATCCTGAAAAAATGAAGGAAGAGTTGAATACAAGCAATTTTATAGCAGATCATGTCCAAGAGAAATTTACCCGTCTCCTTCATGCGGGAGTATTTATAGAAATGTGCGTTGCGTGTAATTCTAAATTTTACATTACGGATCTGTTGATTTAGTTTCATAGGGGTGTACCATTCTGCCATCATAAAACCTTGTCCACCGAGCAACGAGATCCCGGATCTGAACAATTTTTCTGTAGATGGCTGGTGGATGCAAATTTGACAACAGTAGCAAAAAGCGCATCCTACAGAAAAAATGGGCAGGTCTGGTGTCGAGGTGCTCGGTGGGCAAGTCTTATTGATGACACCGTAAATATCGATACAAGGTGGATTTTTTAATGCCTGTCAAGTCCTCTCAATTTCAGCTACAGTGTATTGACCTGCTGTGTAGAGTTTGATTGCTTGATTGAGCTTATGCTGGTCACAACAGGGGCGACTGCTCTTCCGTCCTCTGATTCTAGCAAGCATGAATGGGAATTCCTCACTTTGGAGGATCACGCTGGGCTTGGTGACTTCTATGCCGGTGCGCTTGGTAAATTCCTTTCGAACCACAGACTCCAGCAATGTTCTCCAATAAGCAGCCTCGCCAGTCTCTTGCGGAAGAAGCTGCCCTGTTTTTTCCATCCACAGTTCCATAGGGGATTTGTAACGGCTGATCCCACAAGCCACAGCGGCATTAGAGCCGCTGATGCCCTGCTTGCGCAATTCCCACCACTCGGCATAAGGTAAATTTTTTGTTGATACAAAACTCTCGCTGACATTTAAAATTCTCTCTTTCTTTATCATGCTATAAAGGAGGAACGTACTCTCCTAGGCTTGTATGTTCCTCCTTGTCTATGTGACATGTCCACTTACACATCATGCTGCCGCCAGGATCATTCTATAGGCTTTGTCGATTATAGGATTTTCCTCAATGGTTCGCAGGAAGAGGTTTTCATTATAGTCCTTGGCCTTGCGGATGGGGGGCATGCGTGGCGAAGTCGCTGACAGCGTTTACAAAGCGGTAGCCATTTTTACCGACTGAGATTAGGTCCGGAGCCTCCCAATAACGTCGCTTCAGATCCTCCAACAGTCGCATATTGTTCTTTTCCTGCACATCGTTCATGTCTTCAGCAATGGGGAAGAACTCCTGTATGAAGTTCATGACTTTCCGATCCGACAGCTTGATTCTCGAAAGATCTTCGATGCCCCGGCCTAGCTCGTCCATATATGCCTCGGCCAACAGCAAGGTCTCCCGAGCCTCACGGACACGGTTCATAACATACTCGGTGTGCTTGGCTGCCCAGGTTCGTTTGGCACTATTTAGGGCCAAATTCAATGTGTTCTGACATACGACGCGAACAGGCGTCATGGCAACCTTGGTTCCGGAGCTCCCGTCGTGGGAGTTCATCACTACCATGTAGGGAGCGATCTTGTCTCCAGCGATGATAATATTGCTGGGGCATCCGCACCAACATCCATACCTTCTTTCCGCCTTGCAAGGCCCCGGTGGCCTCATAGGTTGCACCTTCGCCCAACAGGTCATCAGTGAATCGGAAAGCGTCCTCATTCTGCACCACCTTATAGCGGTCGGACACGATGCCCAGGGTAGCGTTGTCGGTGCTGCGGGTGTTGACCTTATCGCCGGGAATCAACTGCCCATCTTCCGTATAAATATTCCTCTGCCTCACTATCCAGTCTAAGCCAGCATGGATAAGAGCGTCTTTTGAAGCGGGAGCCTCCATGATCTTTGTTCCAAGACCATGCCAAGGTTTTTCGCGGACATAAAATAAGGTATTTACTGCTGGTGACATAGCAATCAATTTCCTTTCAAACTACGTTTTACTGTAAAAGACAAGAAGAAGCTCCAGGGGGCTGCCCTGGAGCTTCATAGTTATTAATATATATTCGGGGACAATGCGAGATCAGGAAAGGATGAATATTTGCCTGGTCAGGAGGTTAAACTTAGGAAGTTTTTATATGCGGAAAGCAAATAAATCCTAACATATAAAAGGGAGGGAACTCTTTGGTTAAAGTTAGGCTTATTTAGCTTCGTCAGGATTATAGAGGACCTCTTGAAGATCGGAAATTAAGTCCTGAATGGGGTCTATGATGTGACGGTCAATCAGGTCATTAAATTGGTCAGCTAGTTCCGCTGCAAACTCATCTATTTGTTCCAACCCATCTTTCTCCATGGATGACACAGCAGAAAAAATACTATATCCGTATGTTTTTTGCATAAACATTTTTTCTAAAAAGCTAGATGCAAATTCAGAAGGATCATAGACATCGTATTCAATTTCAGAATAATAGTGGCTAACTTCTGAAATATGGTATTTGTCTGCCAAGCGGTCGCAAATGTTTGCCGCATTATCAGTCACTTTTGTTTTTGTTAGACGCTTCTCGATTTCCCCTACAATAGAAGCGGTTTTGGGATTCCGAATCTCAGACAATTGCTTTCTTAGATCTTGAATGCTGGCATCAAGTCCATCACACATACGCTTATAACAGCTATCGTCTCCGTAACGCTTTGTATATGCCGACATCTGTTTTTTAATTTCTTGATAACGCCGCTCCAATTGGCGCTGCGCTTCTCTACGGCAGCTGTTTTGATCCTTATAGCATTCATCATCTATACTAGCCCCACGTGCCATGGTGGAAAAATCACGATGATATGTGAGAGCAGCCATGGAGTAAGAGGGTACATGCATCCAAGATCCACTGATATGTTTCTTAAAGTTCTCAAGACCCGCTTTTTGCTGCTCGTCTGCTTGCTGGATTACCTCATCATTCCCATATTTTTCCGCCAATCCCTTTGCGCCAACAGCGTTGAATAGGCGACTTACTGTGTTTTCAATAGCTGTTGCTTGTTTTTTATTAACAGAGAAGTTGCTGAGAAATTCTTCCTGATTATCGGTAATCTCATCACCTTCTTGCAAATAAAAAAATTCTAAGACGGTTTGAAGGATGGCTTTTTGCGCACTGCCGGAGTCAATATCCCCTACAACCGAGAGGTCATCAAGTCCAACTTGTGGATTACTGATTCCCAAATATCGCTGGACACCATGGATGTATGTGCGCTGGTCATCATTGAGGCGGTTTCCCTCATCCTCGGCCAGTTGGTAAAGAACTGCCACCAGAAGGCGCTGTTCAGATTCTTCCAAAGTCTTAATGTCATAAGGGGTATTCAGATGGTAAAGAGCGGCTTTTTCCTTTGCGTCTAGGTATTGGTAGATACCAACCATTTCCTCGCCCAAACCAGAAAGAGCGTCCTCCAACTGCTTTTTGCCCTTCCGCACTTCCTCGCGGATAGCGGCAAGAGCTTCTTCCTGCTTGGTGCCAAAGTCCTGATAGGCGCTCATGGCATCGGCGAGGCCTTTTTTATACATCTTCTTTTTCCCGAACATCTCACATTACCTCCATAAAGTCATAGGGTTTTCCTACAATTTGGTTATATATTTCATTTTTCAGAAAATCGCGTTTCACATTCTGGATAAACTGGTAATCGGAAATAAATCTGTGCAGGGCGACCAAGATACCTCCAGCATCCAGTTTCGTGAGATCCTCTGTTACCGCAGCAACTACCACATTACTGCCAACAGCAAGTGCGTTTGAGTAGCTCAAAATTTTCCGAGTACGGACCTCGTACATGGTTTCGTCTCCGTCTCTGCTTTCACTATAGAACAAGCGATGAATTACCGCAATCAGCTGATTGATCAATGCGGCAAGGGCAGCTCCTCGGGTAACACTCCATAGATCAATATTACCTTTAGTAATCATCGTCTTAGCCAAATCATTATTAACAGTAGCAATCAGTGGAATTGGGAGTCCCTGTTTTGTAAAGTAGTCGGAGCCGAAGTGGATGGCTTGTCGGGCCACGGCGGCGGTCAAGAGCATAGGATCATTTTTGGCGGTCCTGGCTGTTTGCTCTAGCATTCCGAGAGTACCTCCTGGAAAGCGGCGAATAATAATATTGTTTGACACCTGATATGTCGTTAAAAAATCTGTTTTGGTTAATGAGCTTGTTATGATGTTAGCCGGGCCAAATATCCAGCCTAGGACCGGATCATGACCCAGGGTTCGGTACCGGTGAGTCGTACCGCAAAGCCCAGTATCTGACACATGGATACCCGTTCGAATAACATCATATGGGACGGTGCCTTGAAACAAAACTGCTTCCCAGGAAGGCGGGGCGACAGCTCCCACTGAAGCATTGTAAACACTGTGCATCATCGCATCACCCCGTTTGCTGGAGGTCATGCTCCCAAGATCTTGAAGCCGGAATTTATTGTTCGTCAAAAGGTACTGCCGCACACACTGGAGGGCTGTACAGATCATCAGGAACACGATGTCGGTATCCGTTAGTTTGGTTTTTTCTCTGAAAGCCTTGTCTATATTCTCAATAATGGCTGGGGCATTTCGGGACAAATCGACCACACGGTGATATTCCTCCTGAACCTGTCCCAAATGGTCATCCAGTGCAAGCGCCGACTGATTAAGGATAGTTTTCGCATGGTTTATGTTCTCTTGGGTGCGCTTTTGCATCCGGTTAAGTTCTCTATTCATAGCAAACCTCCTTTACCATATCCCCTTGGCTTCGTAGCCACATCTCGATGCCCTTGCCAAATACCTCCGCTTTAATCACATACCCATCAGTGCTTTCGGAGATAACCTTTGCTGTAGGGATTCTATCCAATACGGCTTCTATAGACGGCCCAACATAGCGAAACCTGACGTTCTGAAGCTTGCCTCCATACATAAACTGAACTCGTTTTCGGAACTCGCCTTCCTCGAACCGATTCCTGTAGGGGACATTAAAATGTTCTGCGAGCACTTTAAAATCTCTAATACGGTCAATGCGGTAAATCGTGGGAAAAAGATCATCCGAATTTTCAAACTCTGTATCCTTATCAATATTCCGGATAAATGCGGCTAGATAGAAATAGTATTCGGAGAACAACAACCCCACAGGTTCGATTACTCGATGTACTGTATTAGCGCTACCTAATTTTTCGTAGTTGATTTCAAGGACGTTCCGCTTTTGAATGGCTTGCCCAATATCCCACAGGTTACAGAGAATTGATTTTTTGTGATGCGGCTCAATATAGTGAAGCGCTTCATTAGCAACTAAGTCATGAAGCATTTTGCGGTTTTCCGCCGGAACACAACAGTCAATCAGTTTGTTCAGAATGGGAAGCATTTCGCTTTTTTGCATCGACCTACTTTCCAGAAGAATTTTGCAGACAGCTAAGACTTCATTGTTTGTCAGCCCCTTTGGCAAGTGGCTAACGAGCCTATATCCATGTAATTGGTGATCGTAGATAATATCTTGCGCAAGGAACTGATTTGCAATAAAGCAGCGCAGAGATTCCATGTCCCGTTGAATACTTCGGTTAGAAACATGATGCTGTTCGGCTAATTCAGACTTTACCAATAGTTCTCCATTTACTAGGCGTGAGTAGATCGTTAGCAATCGGACAGATTTGGCCTCGGCTGAATCCTTCATTTTTCATGTACCTCTTTGCGATTTCTTTGCCCTTGTACAAGATTATAACAAGTAAGGTGGACACTTACTGACGTATAAAAGTTTTTAATACATTTATAAGATATAAATACAACTGTAATTACATCTATTATAACTTGTAAAGTTATAAATGCAATTTATTTTTGGGATACTAGGGGAATCGCATTTTCTATAGAATGAAAATGCGAGGTGCATTCGATGAAATACGTGTTTGAGCAGGAATATAAGCAGATTGGATTGAAAATTTCATAATCGGAAATTGCAAGGCTATACACAGCAGAAATTGGCTGAGAAGCTGGATGTGTCAACGTCTTATATAGGGCAAATTGAAACGCCTAAAATGTATAAACCAATTTCTCTAACAACTTTACTGCGGATTGCACAAGCACTAGATGTACCAGCATATAAGTTTTTAGAGTTTGATTGATAGGACTAAAAAGAACAAACGCATATTCCTCAAACAGTCCGAGGAATATGCGTTTGTTCTTTGGGGCACATCTATTTTATCGCCTACATCAACCGTTCTAATTTATGATACTTTCTGCTTTGTCACGCTGTGCTCCTACTTTCACAACTCAAAACGGGTCAAAGGACGATCGATTCGGGACTTTGTCCATGACCGTTTTCCTCTGAAGTTCAAAAACTCTGACTCATTCAATCACAGGGCGATAGCCCTGGAGAATAATGAGATTGCCCGATTCAGGAAAGCACGCAACCGACACCTGTCAAAAAACGAGGTATATATCAAAGACACAAAATGGGAAGCCATATCCAAGGATGCCGCGTACGAGTGGGAAGGAGTCTTTGCAATTGAGTCTGCGGAAGAAAATGTAAAGGAAGTCTGCAAAAGGATAAAAAATTTATACTCCGGTCTGGATGAAGTGTTTGATCTTGCAGAAGATGACAGGTATCCTGAGAGATTTAAGAAAATATATGATAAATTTGTCAACCGACTGACAAAAATCAGCTATGCTGATTATCAGAAACTCATGGAGTTTTATTTAACCCGTATTGCCGCTAATAAGGAGTACTGCGGCATCAACCTGTACCGGCTGGAAAGGCGGTTTAAACCATATACTATTAACCGAGAGATCAGGGAACTGTGTGCCTGTCAGACTTCTAAAGAGCGAGCTGCGCTATTGCTGAAGGACGTCATATTGAGGAACATCGGCTTTCCCCGGATATATGAGGATTTTGAGAAGTTGTCTCCGGAACAGATGGAGGCCTGTGCTGCTGAATTTCCTAATTGGCTTTCCGAAATTGTTTTTTCAAGTTGTCTGATTCTGGACTGCCTTGTGGAAAACGGAACCTTTGGTCCTGATTGGGAAAAACTGTTCATTATGACAACCAATCAAATGGCAGAAAAGATCTACTACCAGCCGGAAACACTGGACATGACCGCTCCGGAAGCTGCCGAAGGAAATTTCTTTGACCTACTTTCCTCTCCTGTAGTAGCAGTGCTTTGTGGGGATTCCGGTAATCCTTTTTGCCTGTGCCATCTATTTGAGCTCTTCCTTGAGCTGTATCCGCTTGAATAATACAGCAAAGCCGCCTTCCGAGCAGGAAGGCGGCTTTGCTGTATGTGCATCTATGTAACGCTTATTGATTTCGCGGGTTCTGCAGCTGCTGCGGCGCTCTGAATGGCCGCTTCCACCTTTGCCTGGTTGGCTTCCACCAGAATTTTCAGAAGAAAGTCAGCGGCAGTTATGGAAGGATTGGGGTTATAAAATCGATAGTTGAGCTTTCTTTTTCTCACAGCAGACCGCCTCCTTTCTTTTCCTCTTCCTCTCTGTGATAAAGGTATGTCCTGCCACATCGGCATATGCCTGCTTTTTGGAAATAGGCAAACTGTTTCTGCTCATCCGCCCATATCCAACTTCAGATGACTTTCTATGGCCTCCTCGATTTCTTTCGGTTGGATTCCTATATAGCGCTGAGTAATTACCGCACTGCTGTGCTGCAGTAGATGCTGCACCAGGACAATGTTGTAGCCACTGTCTTTATAGATCTCCGTGGCATAGAACTTCCGAAAGCTGTGGGTACCGATTCCCTTGTATCCCAGATAGTCACACACGATCTTCAGCTGCTTTTGTACCATCCGGGTCGTTATGGGAAAGATCCTCTGATGAGCTGGAATTCCGTGATCCAGGCAATAACAGCGGATAAACTGGTACAACGCCAGAGGAACCGTGAAAGTTCTTGCTTTTCCGGTCTTTTTTTCTATAACTGCCAAACGGTATCGCGTTCCATCCTGTACAATGTCCGCAAACCGCAGCCTCAGGACATCCGAGATGCGCAGGCCCAGATTTGCTTCCAGCATAAGTGCCGTAGCAATGCGCTCATTGGGGCGGCATCCGGTAAAGCCGTGTTTCATCGTCACAATTATTTCTTCATACTGTTCTGCAGACAGCGCTACCGTATTCTTATTCACGTCCCTGTCCTCTTCCCTTATAGAACGAACTTTTTCGGTGTAAAATACGAACTTATCTTCCGCAAAGGAGAGAAGCCCCCAATGGTGGGATTTTGGTGTTCGTATTTTCTCTCTTATAGGAACTCTCCTTTTTAAAAGCAAGTCTATTCTTTGAACTGGTGGCACGGTTTCAGCCCATTCCACAAAAGTTTTTATTATTTAAAATCTCCGCCACCAGTCCGCCGCCCAGGAGGACGCCGGCGCGGAAGAAGGCCTCCTCCTCCCGGAGATCCCGCTGGGCCCTCACTTCCTCCAACGCCTCATACAGCTCTCTCTGCTCCGGGGTGAAGGTCTCCAGCAGTGCCTCCTCCACCCGGACCACCTCCCGCGTCAACTCCGGGGAGAGATCTCCCACCCACTCCCACTGCTGCCACAGCCAATGGATCCAATCTCTCATGGCAGGCACGCTCCGTACAGCCAATCCTCAATCTCCTCCGGGGTGTAGCCCTCGGACTCCAGCCGGGCCACATCCTCTCCACTGTACCCGAAGGCCCCTGCCAGAAACCGCAGCTCACGGCCCCAGCTGCCGGAGAGAGGATACCAGCTCCGCCGCCAGAACAGGCCCTGATCCAGTCGGCTGGCATCGAACCGCCCCCAGCTCCGCTGCCCGGCGCTGTCGATCTCCAGGATCTGGCCCTGGCTGATGAGCACCTTCTCCTTCTTCCCCCGGAGCCCCGCCCGGGCCGCTGCCCGAGTGAGGATCTCCTCGGTGGATGCGTAGAGGTACACCCTGCTCTCCGGAAAGTACCACAGGGACAAAGGGTTGTTGCCCTTGAGGAAGAAAAGGCTGTTCTGATCCGTCAGGACGGTGAAGGTGAAGGAGCCCTCCAGCTCCTCCGCCATAGCAGCCAGGGAGGTGAGGGAGATCTCCCCGGCCTCCTCCAGCAGCTGCACCGCCACATAGGAGTCGGTCTGCACCCGGCTCCCAGGCAGATGGTGGATCCGGCGCAACTCCCGGTCGTTGTGGAGCACGCCGTTGTGGGCCAGGGCGAAGGAGGTGGTTCCAGCTTTCCCTAGGAAGGGGTGGTTGTTCTGGTTCTGCTTCTCGCTGCCCTGGGTGGTCATCCGGGTGTGGCCCATGAGGATCTTTACCTCCCCGGGAAAGCGAAAGGCAAACCGCCGGGCGGCACAGGGGGCCTTCCGGATGCCGATATGCCCCTTCTCCACCCAGGCAAGGCCTGTGGCGTCGGTGCCCCGGATCTGGGCCTCCCACCCCAGGGCCTGGATGATCCGCTGCTTCTCTTTTCTGCTAAGAGAGTCTCTTAGGTCCAGCAGTCCAAAGATGGCGCACATACTCACACCTCCTCTTCCGCCGCCACAGGGGCGTTGGTGTAGAGCCGCCGCTCCTTGAGGTACTGGACCAGCTCCGGGTAATCCTGCTCCCGGAGGGAGGAGACAAAGGTGGTCCAGGCCAGGCCCTGCATCTCCTCATCGGAGAGATAGAGGGCCAGATGGCAGATCTTGTCCACCAGCTCCAGGGAGGCCAGGAGGGTATTTCGCTTCAGGGTTCCCCGGAAGATGCGGAACTCCACCGTGGCGGTGTTCTGGAGGTTGACGCAGGTGTAGCGACCGGCGTGGCCGGACTTGGCCCGATCCAGGATGTCCCGGGGGCAGTCCCGGTAGCCATACCGGGCGGCCCAGCGGTCCAGCTGCCGCTGGGTCCGGCGGCTGAATTTGAGGAGCTCCTCCCAATGCTTCTCAAAGAAGTACAGCACCCGGGCAATGGCTGCCTCCTGGTGGGCATAGGTGTCCCCGAAGGCCTCCCGGCTCACGTGGATATGGAGGCCGCAGGTGCCGGACTGGTGGGAAAGGTAGCCCATGCGGACGGCCTCCCGGAGGAGGGCCTCCCAGGGCATTTCGGTGCGGTGGTAGCTGAGGGACATGGGATGGGTCACCAGTTCAAAGCCGTCATCCAGGGAGCCGTCGTGCTTGCAGTAGAGCCGGGGCTGGCCCTGGTTGGCGATGGCCAGGAGGCGGCGGGCGTTGTCGCTGTCCTCGCCGGCCTCGTCGATCTCCAGCTCCACGCCGAAATAAAAGGGCCCATCCCCCCAGAAACAGGGGGATGGGCGGTAGTAGTAGTCGTGAATGGGCTTTTGACCAGCAACGGTCAGGTAGCAGTCCGGACAGTAGGGCTCATCCTCGTCAACACCTGAGGGCAGGTAGCAGGCCTGGTGGTTGGGGATGAGGGCGCCGCAGCGGGAGCAGACGGTGTAGCGGTCCTCCAGGCAGGTGAGGCAGAGGGGCAGGTCCTCGCTACCGGCGTTGTCACGGGGGTGGATGGACTGGCCGCAGCAGCGGCAGGTGATGGGTTCCAGCATGATACATTCCTCCTGAAAACGAAGTAAAGCCCCAGGGTGCTACCCTGAGGCCTTCACGGTTATAATATATAGCTCAAATAGACGGAGGATCAGACGGGGAGGGGGAGGGCGATGATGCTGCCGCCGGGACCGGAGAGGAACATCTCCGGGGTGCGGAAGATCCGGGTGTACCGGTCCAGTTGGTCGTCTGTGAGGCTCTCAAAGTTCTCACTGTCCGGCGGCGCAGCGCAGAGGAAGAAGTCACCGACAATGATGTCGTAGATCTCGCCGGTGTCCGAGGAGCGGAGGGCCCGGTTAAGAGGGAGAGACAGGAGCTTGCCCTCCTCATGGCAGATGAGGGCCACCGGCTCCTTAAAGGGATAGACCGCCTGAATGGGGCCGCCGACGGTACGCTGCATGGCGGCGAGGGTGCCGTCAATGGTTGTTTTCTTTGGTTGCTGACCAGGGGAGACAAGTAGAATCGTCATGATAATTTCCTCCATGAAATGAGATAACTGCCCGGGGCAATGCCCCGGGCAGCTTCGTAATTATAATATATAGATAAAAATATCTGAGAAACGGTAGAGAGCGCCGGAAGGTTATCTTTCCGTCTCCCCTCTTATATAATTCCTGCCAATTCGCATAACCTTTGCCGCAGCCGGTACAATAAGTGGTACGATTCTCTCGAGGAGGTATCACTATGCCAAAGAAAGCTATTATTTTGACTCCAGACCTGATTCGCCGTTATGCCCGCCAGCTGCGGGAGCAGGAGCGCGCGCCCCAGACCATTCAGAAATATGTCCACGACCTCACCGCCCTGATGGATTTTTTGGACGGCGAAGCCTTGACTAAGTCCGCTCTGCTGGAGTGGAAAGAAACCCTCATCGCCGCCCACGCTCCCGCATCCGTCAATGCCAAGATCGCTGCCGCCAATGGTCTTCTCTCCCATTTGGACCGACGGGAGCTGCGGCTGCGGCCCCTGAAAATACAAAAAGCCCTTTTCCTCAGCGAGGAAAAGGAGCTGACACGGGCGGAGTATGTCCGCTTGGTCCGGGCGGCGGAGCGGGCGGAGAACCAGCGCCTGGCCCTGGTAATCCAGACCATCTGCGCCACCGGCATACGGGTCAGTGAACTCAGATTTATCACCGCAGAAGCTGTATATTCCGGTCGGGCGGAGGTGGCCAACAAGGGAAAGCGGAGGATAATATTCCTGCCGGAAAAGCTGCGGAAACTTTTAAAAAACTATCTTAGGCAGCAAAAAACAACCACTGGAACTGTGTTTGTCAGCAAAAATGGGAGACCTCTGGACCGGTCCAACATCTGGCGGGATATGAAGGCCCTGTGCAAGAGCGCGGGCGTGGAGTCTTCCAAGGTGTTCCCCCACAACCTGCGGCACCTCTTTGCCCGCACCTTCTATTCTCTGGAAAAAGACCTCTCCCGGCTGGCGGACATTCTGGGCCACACCGATGTCAGCACTACCCGCATTTACACCGCTGAGAGTGGGGCTGTCCACGCCCGGCAGATTAGCCGGCTGGGATTGGTGGTCACATAATTTTGGTTCTGTTGTATGCACAACTGAAACAGGTCGGTTAGTCGTCTATATTATATCTTATTTTGCCTAAAATGGCCAGTATTTTTTCAAAAAAGAGGAAATTTTAGCATAAATTTTTAGACGGGTCAAAAAATCCATTGTCCCGTCATCTTCCCATGCTTAATTTTTTAAAATACTACAGACTCCACCTGGACTGCATGTTTATTCCTATGTACTGCCACAACAGAACCAAAAATCTGTAGTAGCATCGCTTAACAGCGGTATAAGTGAGGAGGAAGAAACATGCGAAAAAGACGAATACTCAGCATACTGACGGCACTGGCCTTGTGCCTCAGCTTGCTGCCCGCGACAGCACTGGCGGACGGTTCCACCACGTGCCCGGGCGGTGACAGCTGCAACCACGAGGCGGCAGTCACGGTAAATGACACCACCACCCATTATGATACCATCGGGGAAGCTCTCAAGGCAGCCGGCGGGCAGGGCGGCACCGGAGGCACAGTCATGCTGCTGAAGGACAGCTTTCTGCAATCAGAGGATAGCGCCACAACCGGAACGGTCGATACGTATTCCACATTTATTTACAAGGACATTGTACTGGATCTGAACGGGAAAACCTTGAAATGTAACGCAGATTATGCAGGTATTTCTGTTCGGCCTGGCGTCCGTTTTACGATTCAAAACGGTGTGTTTGAGAATATATCCACAAATCAGTGGGCCTGTGCCATTGAGGCATCGAAAAGTGCCAATGTCGGTGGTAATGGCTGTACCATTACCTTGACAGGCAATGTGACGGTCAAGGCCAAGTATTCCGCTGTGTACGGAGTGGGCTACACCACCATTGAAGTTCTTAACAGCGCAGCAGAGGGTGAATACGCTATTTATGGTGCAGGACCAACCAATAAGGTCACGCTGAGGGATGCAACGGTTACCGGCAGCAAATTTGGTGTTTATCAGGGTCCCTATGATCCAAATGTCTTCCTGAATACAAATGTTGCTGGGTCGGTTTATGAAATCTATAGCAGCACCATTAAGGGCGGGGATGATTACGCCGGTGTCTGCATCAATAATTATATTACGAATGTTGCTACGGGGAATCACACGCTACTGGTTGAGGACAGCCAGATTATCGGCGGTAGCGGCATTGAAACCAAGCGCACTAATGTGACCATCAAGGGTGAAGACACCGTGATCACCGCTACCGGGACCACCGAGGAGATGTATCCAGGCTACAGCCCGGTGTCCAGCGGCTATGCCGTGGCGGCCGCTTATTATCAGTCTGAGGCAGGCGCCATGGGTACTCTGAAGATTGAAGGCGGCACCTTCGACGGTGCCATTGGTATTCAGAAACCTATTGAAACAGGAACTATGCCTACGTCCCCGGCCACGCTCACCATCAGCGGCGGTACCTTCGACACTACTGTAAAAGAAGAGTATCTGGCCGACAACATGATGCAGGACGAGGATGGTAAGATTATCGAAATCGTCCCCGCCGAGAGCATCACCCTTGATTCAACCGGCGTGGAGATGTATCCAGACGACACCAAGCAGCTCAACGCCAATGTTACCCCTAGCAACACCACGGATACTATTATCTGGGAGAGCAGCGATTCCGACGTTGCCACCGTGGACAACGGCAATGTCACCGCTGTGGATGTCGGTACCGCCACCATCACCGTGAGCTCCCAGGAGAATCCCGATGTTAAAGCCACCTGCACGGTTACGGTGACAAATGCCCCGGTGCCGGCGGAAAATATTTCCCTAAATCAGACCGAACTGGATCTCTATGTGGGCAACCACGCCACTCTCACCGCCACAGTGGAGCCAGGCAATGCCACCAACAAAAATGTGACCTGGAGCAGCAATAACCCCGAAGTTGCTACCGTGACCAATGGCGAGGTCACAGCCGTAGGCGAAGGCGAGGCTACCATCACGGCTTCAACCAATAATGGCAAAACCGCCATCTGCACGGTCACAGTGACAAATGCCCCGGTACCGGTAGAGAGCATCGCCCTGGATCAGGGGACCCTCTCGCTCTGCTGGGACTGGACGAACCGCACCGCGCAGCTCACCGCCACGGTGCTGCCGGCGAACGCCACCGATAAGGCCGTGACCTGGCAGAGCAGCAACACCGCTGTTGCCACCGTGGACCAGAACGGCTTGGTCAAAGCCGTGGGCCCCGGCACCGCCATCATCACCGCCACAGCAGGCGGCAAGACGGCCACCTGCGTCGTCACGGTGACCACCTATTTCGTTCCCACCCAACCCGGCGCAGGCAGCAGCTCTTATAATGTGAGCGTGGCTTCCGCCACTAACGGCATGGTGGCGGTGAGCCCCACCGCTGCCCCCGCCGGGACCTTGGTGACGGTCACCACCACCCCCGACGCGGGCTATCAGCTGGCCAGCCTGACGGTTACCGCCGTCAGCGGCGTCCAGCAGACCCTCACCCCCCTGGGGAACGGCAAGTTCACCTTCACCATGCCCGCCTCCAGCGTGACGGTGGCGGCGGTGTTCCAGGCCGAGGCCGCCGCAGCTCCCACGGAGCCCACCGCCCCCGACGGTTGGGTAAACCCCTTCACCGATGTGACGACAAACGCCTGGTACTATGACGCCGTGGGCTATGCCAGCGCCAACGGCCTCATGGGCGGTACCAGCGCCACCACCTTTGCACCTGAGAGCCCCATGAACCGCGCCATGGTGTGGACGGTAATCGCCCGTCTGGCGGGCCAGACCATCACCGGGGCCAACTGGGTGGAAGACACCCGTACCTGGGCTATGGCCCAGGGGGTGTCCGATGGCACCAATCCTGATGCCAACGTGACCCGCGAGGAACTGGTGACCATGCTGTATCGCTACGCCGGCAGCCCGGAGATGAACGTGCCGGAGCTGGGCCTCATCAACGGCTATCCCGACAGCGCAGACATCAGCGACTGGGCTCAGAATGCCTTCGCATGGGCGTTGAGCACAGGCATTATCGATGGCCGGGACGGCAAGCTGGCCGCAGGCGATAGCGTGACCCGCGCCGAAGCGGCCACCATCCTGGCAAGGTTCCATATGCTGAGCAAGTAAGCGGAAATAACAACTATCCTACAACGCGCTAGCGGGCCCACGGAGGATCTCCGTGGGCCTGTTCTACTTTCTCTGTGGCTATGGTGGACATCCGGGCTTTAGATGTTGTGGAGATGCTTTTCTTGCCTAGAATTGTATGGTATCTGTTCCAGAAAGGGCTGCTCCCTTGCCATACCGCCACCAAAGTCGTTTTCCGTGCCAGCGTATACGATGGTTTTTCGATGCGTACACCGGACAGCCGCAGCACTTGGCCCGGAATGCCGCCGTCATCTGCCACACTTGGCCGCACCTAGAAGCCCAGATTCCACCTGATACTAGGCCGCAATGGAGCAGATGGCATTCATTACTTCCTTTTTAAAAAACTTTTGCGCAAAGCATCCGCTTTGCTTATATTTTGTATATTTTGCCGTTGCCGGATTTTAGGCAACAAAAAGCCGTTACACACCGTGTGTGTAACGGTTTTTTCACCAAAGCGGCGGCTGGGCAAGACCTCGGCAGCCAAAACTGGGGAAAACGCCGAAAACAGCAGAAATTTGAATACGAAAGGGAGAAAATGGAATGGAATATACAGCCAATTATCATTTACCGCAATGGGTGGAATCCGACCGCATCATGATGGAGGACTTCAACGAGGCTATGAATGGCATCGATGAGGGCATCCAAGGAGCACAGGACACTGCAAATACAGCCCAAACTACAGCAAACGCCGCTTACAGCCCAAACAATATGCCATATGTAGTAGGCTCGTACACAGGTAACAATGGTACAAAAACAATCGAGCTCGGTTTTCGTCCTAGTTTTTTGATAATCTCCGGCGACGAAGGTAGCACTTCTATGGTAGGACACTATCAAGAGTACGGTGAGCATGTAGGATTTATGAGCACGGATTTTATATATGACACCGTTACACTAACAGACACCGGATTCAAAGTTGTCAGTAACAGCAGCAGTTATCCTCGCCTTAACGAACACAAGACATATATTTACATCGCATTTCAATAAAATAGCGGACCCCAGGGTCGGAACCCTGGGGTCCTTTTTTAAATTGCTGAAAAATTGGGCAGTAAGACCAAGATTACTTGGAAGCGGTAATCACAAAGGAGACAGCCACTTCGTCGCCCACATAGGCGTCGATCTGCCAGTTACCCTCGTCCAGCTTACCGCAGACAGTCTCGATCTCAGTCTTGAGATCGCCAACAGTACCATTGTGCTCCCAGCTCTCGCCAGTGGTGAGGTTCTCGGAGACCCAATCAATGTTGTTATCAGTCAGAGCCATCAGCAGCTTGCCAAAGCCAGTACCTTCAATGGCAACAGCCTGCTCCTGAGAAGGATCCTCTACTTCGATCAGCATAGCGCCGTCCTTATAGGAAACCTTCAGGCCATCAACGGTGCCAGTGCCCTTCTCGGCATAGTAGCCAAGGTAACCCTCGATGATCTCAGAGGTGGTCACATCCTCAGCAACCAGAGCATCAGTGACCTCTTCGATGGTCTTGCCGTTGGTGAGGTAGCAGTCATAGATGTCCGCAGCAGCAACATCGTTGGCAACCAGAGCAGGAATCACATCTTCCATACCAAGGTTCAATGCAGACAAACGGTGCGTCTTTTCCTTCCGGTGACCAGATTGCAAATAAAGGTGCATCAAAATCCATGGTCACATAAGGTTTTCCATCC
>OODG01000655.1_pt1 | contig 25142 bp, 17 predicted proteins | sample 1671621 | NCBI WGS metagenome assembly OODG01 (sample SAMN06348175, study PRJEB24527) | human gut metagenome | biome: human gut; feature: ankylosing spondylitis patient; material: feces | host: Homo sapiens | place: China | collected 2015-10 | reverse complement strand
TGGAGGGGCAGGCCACCGTGGTGCAGGGGGACGCATTGGCCTTCCTCACCCGGTGCCGGGAGAAGTACGACGTGATCTTTCTGGACCCGCCCTATGAGACGGAACTGCTGGAGACGGCCATCGCCCATATTGCCCGCCATGACCTGCTGAACGTTCACGGCATGATGATCGCGGAGCATCCGGTGGACAAGGCCCTGCCGGCCCTATCCGCACCCTACCGCATGGGCCGGACCTACCGGTACGGCAAAATCGCCGTCACCATCTACCACCGGGACGGAGACGAGGGGGCGCAGGTATGAGGATCGCAGTCTGTTCCGGCAGCTTTGACCCCATCACGCTGGGACACATGGATATTATTCGCCGCACGGCGGCCTGCTTCGATCAGGTGTATGTCTGCGTCAGCCCCAATGCAGAAAAGCGAGGCCAGATGTTCACCCCGGAGCAAAAGCTGAAGCTTGTGGAGGCGGCGGTTTTAGAGCTGCCCAACGTAACGGCGGAGCTGTACGGCGGCCTGCTGGCCGATTTCGCCGCGGAGCGGAAGGCTACCGCCATTGTCCGGGGCATCCGGACCCAGAGCGATTTCGACACGGAGTATCAGCAGGCCATGGTGAACCGGGGCCTGCATCCGGGCCTGGAAACGCTGCTGCTGCCCGCGGACCCAGCGTACATCTATTTGAGCTCCACCGTGGCAAGGGAGATGATCCATTATCATCAGCCCCTTGATAAGTACCTGCCCAAGGCGATCCTGCCCCTGATCCGGGACTGGACGGAACAACGATAAGGAGAATGCGTTATGGCTGAAAACGATGTAAACCGTTTAATTGATATGCTGTATGAACGGGTCGAGGACGCCAAGTCCCCCGCCCTGAAGCCCAACCTCAGCATGGTGGACCGGGACGAGGTGCTGGATCTGCTGGACGAGCTGCGGAACCAGCTTCCTGTGGAGCTGAAACGGGCTCAGGAATTGCTGGCCGCCCGGGAAAAATTTGTGGACGAGGCCAAGCGGGACGTGGAGCGGATGATGCGTCAGGCGGATCTGGAGGCCAAGAGCAAGGTCTCTGACAGCGAGGTGCTCTATGCCGCCAAGGAGAAGGCCCGGAAGATCATTGCCGACGCGGAGGATCGCTCCCGCCAGCTCTGTCAGGTGGCAAATGAGTACGCAGAGGACGCTCTGGCCCGGACGGAGGAGGCTGTACAGGCCGCACTGACCGAGGTGAAGCAGTCCCGGTCCGCATTCCGGGCCGCTTCCGCCGCCAAGCTTCAGGAACAGCGGGAAAAGCTGGAGGCAGAAAGAAAGACTGCGGAAGAGACAGGAAATTGACGTGCTGTCCGCCGCAATGCAAGCGGACGAAACACATAGGAACATGTATAGTCGGTGTGGAAAAGATGGTTGACCATAACGGAGACTGTCTGCCGTAAAAAAGGGATTTTGCGGGAAAATTCGTTAAAAATGACGAAAAAGAACCTGCAACTTTTTCAAAAACTCTATATTTAGCGCAACTTGCGTTCTGAAAAAGAATGACAACACAAGATATTGTGTTGTCATTCTTTTTGATTTTACGTAAACCAATCGGCAACGATGGAACAATTGTTTGAAAACGGTGAATTATTCCTGACTTTTGGCAAAAAGTGGCCTGTTTTCAAGGGTTTGCGTCGGAAAAAAATACTTGCAATCCCCCTTGAAATCGCTTATACTCAGGGTGTGTGGTGGGGAAAAGTGGGGAAGATGTGGATAACAGTGCCACATTGGACCACGAAAACCCAAAAAGTAGGGAAGGAGGGCACCGCTATGGCCAGACTCATGGGCAAATCCAATAACACCATTGACTCCAAGGGCCGGCTGGTGATCCCCTCCAATATGCGGGAGGCCCTGGGCGACACGTTCTACATTACCATCGGCGCGGAGCACTGCCTGACCATTTACCCCGAGGCCAAGTGGAACCAGATGTCCGAGGATATGGACGAGTTGCCCTACACCGAGGCCCGGGCGCTGACGCTGCTGTATGCCAACGCTGTGGAGTGCGAGCCTGACGGTCAGGGCCGGGTTCTGATCCCCGCCGCCCTGCGGAACTACGCAAACCTGAAAAAAACTGCCACAATCGTTGGCATGAACGCCTTTGCCGAGATTTGGGATTCCGCCACCTGGACGGAGCGGGAACGCCAGATGCTGGAAGAGGACGATATGGCCGCCGCCATGGACGGGTGACGGTGCGCGAGGCAGAGAAGCCCGTCGGAATCGGAGCTGAGCTATGGAATTTACCCACAAGCCCGTTTTGCTGGCCGAGTGCATCGAAGCGCTGCATATCCGGCCGGAGGGAATTTATGTGGACGGCACACTGGGCCGTGCGGGGCACTCAAGAGAGATCGCCCAAAGGCTCACCACCGGCCGGCTGGTGTGCATTGACCGGGACCAGGCCGCTATCGACGCGGCCCAGGAGCGGCTGGCCCCCTGGATGGACCGGGTGACGCTGGTCCACAGCAATTTCGACCGGGTCAGCGAGATTTTGGCGGAGTTGGACATTCCCGGCGTGGACGGTATGTTATTTGATCTTGGAGTATCCTCTCCTCAGCTGGATGACGCGTCCCGTGGATTTTCCTATATGCATGACGCACCGCTGGACATGCGGATGGACGCCACCGCCCCTCTCACCGCTTATGATGTGGTAAACACCTGGAGCTACGAGGAGCTGCGTCGCATTTTGTTTGAGTACGGCGAGGAGCGCTACGCCCCCGCCATTGCGAAAAGAATCGTACAGGCCCGGGAGACCGCGCCGGTCCAGACTACATTGGAACTGGCGGAGCTGATCCGCTCTGCCATGCCTGCCGCCGCGCTCCGGGAGAAACAGCACCCGGCCAAGCGGAGCTTTCAGGCCATCCGCATTGCCGTCAACGGCGAGCTGGACGCCCTGCCGCCCATGCTCAGCGGAGCCATCGACCACCTGAACCCCGGCGGCCGGCTGGCCGTCATTACCTTCCATTCTCTGGAGGACCGCATTGTGAAGCGGGCCTTTCAGGATGCCGCCAAAGGCTGCACCTGTCCGCCGGAGTTTCCGGTGTGCGTGTGCGGGAAAAAGCCCAGAGTGCGGCTGGTGACCCGGAAGCCCATCGTTTCGGGAGCGGCGGAGCTGGAAGAAAACAGCCGGGCCCGCAGCGCCAAGCTGCGGGTGGTAGAAAAATGTGACCCATTTGATATTTGACTTTTAAAAAGGGACAAGCCCTTTATTGTGTGTTGATTTTGTGGAAGGGAGGGACTCTGCAATGGCGTCAGCGGCCAGAGAATACCGTTATGCGCATCGGGAATTCAGCACAAACGGGAGTCTGGCCCGGGATCTGGACTGGGCAGTCCGGGAACGGGAATTGGAACATGCCGGCGAGGTCCCTCGCCACGAGCGGACACAGGCGGCTCCGAAGGTTTATCATAAGGAACAGGTTTTGGTGCGGGAGCGCCAAGCGATCCCCGTGCTATCTGTGTTGGGGGTAACGGCTGTGGCCGTGGCCGCGGTGATGCTGCTGCTGAGCTATGTGCAGCTGACCACCTTGGCCGCCGACACCGTGGCTCTGAAAAGCGAACTGACGGTCTTACAGGCGGAAAACGTCAGCCTGACGGCCCAGCACGAGCAGATGTTTGACATGGCCACCGTCAAGGAGGTGGCGGCTGCCGCCGGAATGTCCAAGCCCACCAGCAGCCAGATCACCTATCTGGATCTGGACAGCGAGGACAGCGCCGTGGTCTACCGGACGGAGACCCCCAGCGTTTTCAGCCGGATCTTAAGCTCCTTGCATCATGGAGTCTACGCCGTGGTGGAATATTTCGACTGAACCTGAAATAAGTATGTTGTGACACAGCGGGGAGTGAGAAGCCGGCGTCTTCTTACTCCCCTTCTTTGCTGAATTGCCCCTGAAAGGAGAACTCTATGGCATCCAATCCCCGGAGAAAAAGCGACGCGGCCCGGCGGGCCAATCAGGTTATCCGCAGCCGGACGGTGCTGGTCATGCTGCTGTTGGGCATCGTGACCTTTGCGGTGCTGTTCTGGAAGCTCTATGACATCCAGATCCGTCAGCACAGCGTATTGCAGGAAAAAGCCATCGAGCAGCAGACCCGCAGCGCCGTGGTCAACGCCTCCCGGGGCACCGTTTATGACCGAAACCTCAACACGCTGGCCATCTCCGCCACGGCGGAGGACGTAAACATCTCTCCAATGCGGATTGCGGAGTTTGTGGAGAGCCAAAAGGAAAAGCAGGAGAAGGCCGCCAAGAAGGCGGCGGATAAGGGAGAGACTTACACAGCCCCTATTCTGCGGGATCAGGCCTACATCGCCAAGGGCCTCAGCCGCATTCTGGGCGTGGAACAGGAGACTCTGGAAACCCGGATGACCAAGACCAACTATGACTACTGGAACATCAAGAAGCGGGCGGATCAGACGGTTTCCGACGAAGTTCGCCGTTTCATCAACGGCGAGATCGACCCTGACGGCAATGAGGTGCCGGAATCGGATCGGGTAAAGCTTCAAGGCGTATGGCTCCAGCCATCCTCCAAGCGGTACTACCTGTACGGATCTCTGGCTTCCGGCGTTCTGGGCTTTGTCAACTCCGACGGCGTGGGCAGTGTGGGTCTGGAGGCCAAGTACGACGATACCCTTACCGGTACTGCCGGGTATACCATCAGTGCCCGAAACGCCGCCGGCACGGAACTGATGTACAACTACGAGCAGATCTTCGATGCGGAAAACGGGCACAGTCTGGTGCTGACACTGGATGCCAACGTCCAGATGAGTCTGGAAAACGGCCTGGAGAGTATGCTGAAAAAATACGGTGCCAAAAACGGCGGTACCGGCATCGTCATGGATGTGAACTCCGGAGCTATCGTGGCTATGGCGTCCTATCCCAACTATGATCTGAATGACTACGGCACGATTTTTGACGATGCCCTGAAGACCAAGCTGGATACGGAGCTTGCCAAGATCGACGCAAAGCGCTCCACCTATGAATCGGAAGAGGCGTATGCCGAGGCCCGGTCTGCGGCCATCAACAGCGCCGTTCAGTCCCAGTGGCGCAACAAGTGCATCGACTCCACCTACGAGCCGGGTTCCACCTATAAGCCCATTACGCTGGCGGCGGCGCTGGAGGAGGGCAAGGTGACGAAAAACTCCACCTTCTACTGCTCCGGCTCCACCCATGTGCAGGGCTGGAACAAGGCCATCTACTGTTCCAACCACAGCGGCCACGGTCAGCAGACCCTCATCGAGGCGGTGGGCCATTCCTGCAACCCTGCCTTTATCAGCATGGGCCTGTCCGTGGGAACAGAGACCTACTACAAGTATCTGAAATCCTTCGGTCTGATGGATAAGACCGGCATCGACATGATCGGTGAGGTGAAGGGCATTTTTCAGGATGAAAAGAGCTTCAACTCTCAGGTGGTGTCTCTGGCATCCTACTCCTTCGGCCAGACCTTCAACGTGACGCCCATCGAGCTGATCCGGGCTCAGGCGGCCTGCGTCAACGGCGGCTATCTCTATCAGCCCTACATTGTGGAGCAGGTGCTGGACGAGGACGGCAACGTTCTGTCCCAGCATGACTCTACTCCGGTGCGGCAGGTCATCAGCGAGGAGACCTCCGCCATTGTCCGGGAGGCGCTGGAATATGTGGTCTCCTCCGGCAGCGGCAAAAATGGCCGGGTGGCGGGCTACCGCATCGGCGGCAAGACCGGCACGGCCGATAAGGGCCAGACCGGCGACGTGGTGGTGTCGTTCCTGTGCTTCGCGCCGGCGGACGACCCGCAGGTCATTATGCTCATCACCATGGACACCCCCAGCCGCGCCACGGGGACCTATGTCTCCGGCGGCAACATGGTGGCACCCACCGCCAGCACCGTCATGGCGGAGATCCTGCCCTATCTGGGCGTGGAGCCCAGCTACTCCGCCGAGGAGCTGCTGGGCATGGACACCACGGTGCCCAATGTCATCGGCATGAGCGTGGATGAGGCCAAGACAAAGCTGAAGGACCGCGCGCTGAGCTATAAGATCGTGGGCGACGGCGAGACCATCACCGACCAGACGCCGGCCGGCGGCGCCATCATCCCCGGCAAGTCCAGCGTTATCCTGTACGTCGGCGAGGAGAAGTCCACGGACAAGTGCGTGGTGCCGCATCTGATCGGCAAGACGCCCTCAGAGGCCAACACCACCGCCACGGCGGCAGGGCTGCTGATACGGTTCTCCGGCACCACAGGCAGCGAGTCCAGCTCCGTCCGGGTACTGAGCCAGTCCATCGACGAGGGTACGGAGGTGGAGGCCGGCACGGTCATTACCGTGCAGCTGGGCGACACGTCCGTGACGGACTGACGCCACACGTTTTGCGCCCAACAGAGCACACGGTTCCCTTTTGTCCGCGGACGAAATGTGGTAGAATAGTGTGTATACCATTACACACAGACGCAAAGGAGAGTTGATGATGAAACTGCGTGAGCTGTTGAACGGGCTGGATATTCTGGAAACAAACGCCGAGCTGGATAGCGACATCCGGGAGGTACGGTACGACTCGCGGCTGGTGGAATCGGGCGATCTGTTCATCGCCGTCACCGGCGCGGAGACGGACGGACATAAATATATTCCCATGGCACGGGAGAAGGGCGCCGCGTGCGTGCTGTGCGAGCGCGTGCCGGAGGACGGCGCGCCCTTCGTCCGGGTGGCGGACAGCCGCCGGGCGCTGGCAGTGGTGGGCGGCAATCGCTTTGATCACCCCGCACGGGAGATGACCATGATTGGCATCACCGGTACCAGCGGCAAGACCACCAGCACCTACCTCATCAAGAGCATTCTGGAACAGAAGGCCGGAGCCAAGGTGGGCCTGATCGGCACGATACAGAATATGATCGGCGACCGGGTGCTGCACACCGAGCGCACCACGCCGGAGTCCTTCGAGCTGCAGAAGCTGCTGCGGGAGATGGCCGACGCGGGCTGCACCCATGTGGTGATGGAGGTGTCCTCCCACGCACTGATGCTGGACCGGGTGTACGGCATACCCTTCGCGGTGGGCATTTACACCAACCTGAGCCGGGACCATCTGGACTTCCACAAGACCATGGAGGCCTATTGCGACGCCAAGGCACTGCTGATGCGGCAGTGCGACGTGGGCATCTACAACGCCGACGACCCGTGGGCGGAACGGCTGATGGCCGATGCCACCTGCCCACGGCGTTTTTCCTACTCTGCAAACGGTCAGGCGGACCTGATGGCGAAGAACGTGGCGCTGGAGCCCGGCAGTGTGGATTTTGACGCGGAGGCGGACACGGAATGGTGCCACGTCCACGTGGGCATACCGGCGCTGTTCACCGTGTACAACACGCTGGACGCCATGGCCTGCTGCTGGAACCTGGGCGTGCCGCTGGCGGAGTGTGCCAACGCACTGGCGAAGAACCACGGCGTGAAGGGCCGGATGGAGATCATCCCTACGCCGGGAACGGGCTACACCGTGCTGAACGACTATGCCCACAAGCCGGACGCGCTGGAAAAGGTGCTGCAATCCGCCAAGGCCTTCGCCAAGGGGCGGGTGGTGGCGCTGTTCGGCTGCGGCGGCGACCGGGATAAGACGAAGCGGCCCGTGATGGGTGAGATCGGCGCAAGGCTGGCAGACTTTGTCATCGTCACCAGCGACAACCCCCGGACGGAGAAGCCGGAGACCATTATCGACGACATTCTGGTGGGGCTGAAGGGCTATGACACACCCTATGCGGTGATCCCCGACCGGGTGGCCGCCATTCACTACGCCATGGACCACGCCCAGCCGGGCGACGTGATCGTACTGGCCGGCAAGGGCCACGAGGATTACCAGGAGATCGACCACAAGCACTATCCCATGGATGAACGGGTCATCGTGGCCGAGCACCTGAAGGAAACGCAGAAATAAAGAAAAGACCTCCGCGCGGCGCGGAGGGAAGGAGCAAGATAGTATGGGAATTATGGAGATCGTGCTGCCTGTCGCGGTATGCTTTATCGTCACCGCCATCGCAGGCAAGCTGCTGATACCGGCGCTGGTAAAGCTGAAGGCGGGACAGTCCATCAAGGAGATCGGCCCCTCCTGGCACATGACGAAGCAGGGCACCCCCACCATGGGCGGGCTGATGTTCATCATCGGCATCGGCCTCACCATCGTCGTGTTGGGCTGGCAGCGGATGATGGCCGGCAGCTTCGTACACCTGTATGTGTACCTGTTCGCGCTGGTATTCGGCATTATCGGATATATCGACGACTATCAGAAGGTGAAGCACCACCAGAACACCGGCCTGACCGCGCCGCAGAAGTTTATTTTGCAGCTGGCGGCGGCGGTGGCGTTCCTGTGCCTGATGCGGTACGAGGGGATGCTGAGCCCCAACCTGTATATTCCCTTCTGGAATACCCACATCGTGCTGCCGTGGATCGTGTATCTGGTGTTCGCGGCCTTTGTGATCGTGGGCACCGTCAACGCCGTGAATATCACGGACGGTCTGGATGGACTGAGCAGCAGTGTGACCGTGCCGGTGGGTCTGTTCTTCCTGGTGATGGCGGTGATCTGGCCCGGCTTCGAGCAGCTGGGACTGTTCTCCGGCGCACTGGTGGGCGGTCTGCTGGGGTTCCTGCTGTACAACCACTATCCGGCCAAGGTGTTCATGGGCGATACGGGGTCGCTGTTTCTGGGCGGTGCCGTGGCGGCGCTGGCCTTCGCCTATGATATGCCGCTGGTGCTGATCCTGGTGGGCATCGTGTATATCTGCGAGACACTGAGCGACATTATTCAGGTTGGCTATTTCAAACTGACCCACGGCAAGCGCATCTTCAAGATGGCGCCGCTGCACCATCACTTCGAGATGTGCGGCTGGAAGGAGACCAAGGTGGTGGCGGTGTTCACCGCCGTCAGCGTCATAGGCTGCGTCATCGCCTATCTGGCCGTGTGCCAGCGCTTCAGCTTCTAAGGCTTCGCACTATTTTCACAGGGAAGGAGGGAGACTATGACACGGGAGGAACAGCGCGCCCGGAAGGCCCAGCAGGAACGGATGCGGCAGGTGGAGCGCCGGCATAAGGAAGCCGCCCGCGGGCAGATGGATCTCCCCTTCCTGATCCTGACGCTGCTGCTGACGGTCATCGGCCTGATCATGCTGTTTTCCGCCAGCTTTCCCCGGGCCTATTACGACACCGGGGACGGCACCTACTACTTCAAGCGGCAGGCCGCCTTCGCGGCGCTGGGTCTTGTGTCCATGTTCATCGTCAGCAAGATCAACTATCAGCGCTGGCGCGGCGCGGGACGGCTGCTGGTGGGGCTTGCGCTGTTTCTGCTGATACTGGTCATTATCCCCCACAATCCGCTGGCCATCACCGCCAACAGAGCCACCCGATGGCTGGGTATCAAGGGCGTGTTCCAGTTCCAGCCGTCTGAGATCGCCAAGTTAGCGGTCATCGTCTACTTCTCCGACACCATCTCGAAGAAACGGGAGAAGATGCTGACCTGGCGGCAGGGCATCCTGCCCTACGTGGCGCTGCTGGCGGTCATCGGCGTGCTGATGATGCTGGAGCCTCACCTGTCGGGCACCGTTCTGATCTTCGCCACCGGCGCGGTGCTGATGATCGTGGGCGGCATACAGGGCTGGCTGGTGGCGGTGGGCGTCGGCGGCGTCAGCGCACTGGCCTTCCTGTTCGTGAAGCTGGCGGAGGCCGGCGTCATCCGATACGGCGCGGCCCGTATCGAGATGTGGCACAACCCGTGGGAGGACTATTACGGCGACGGCTACCAGCTGGCGCAGAGCCTGATCACCATCGGCTCGGGCGGCCTTTTGGGCGTGGGACTGGGCCGGGGACGGCAGAAGTTCCTGTACCTGCCGGAGCAGTACAACGACTTCATCTTTTCCGTGATCTGCGAGGAGCTGGGGCTGATCGGCGCGTGTGTTATCATGCTGATCTTCTCCATGCTGATCCTGCGGGGCTTCTGGATCGCGCTCCACGCCCGCGACCGCTTCGGCGCGCTGCTGGTGGTGGGCGTGATGACCCATCTGGCCTTGCAGACATTTCTGAACATCGCCGTGGTGTCGGGCTTCGTGCCCACCACGGGCATCTCCCTCCCCTTCTTCAGCTACGGCGGCACGGCGCTGTGTTTGCAGCTGGTGGAGATGGGCATCGTGCTGAGCGTATCGCGGCAGATACCGGCGGCACGGGCGGGATAAAAGCGCAGAATTTGACAACATTCCGTATTTTATTGCAGGAAAACTACTATTCGTATCAAAATATAGAGGTCGGACCGCCGCGGCGGTTCCAGGGAGCAGCAGAATGAGAGTGATATTTACCTGCGGCGGCACCGCGGGGCACGTGAACCCAGCCCTTGCGCTGGCGGGGTATATGAAGGAAAAGGCCCCGGAGACGGCCGTCCTGTTCGTGGGCACGCCCACGGGCATGGAGCGGGAGTTGGTGGCCAAGGCGGGGTACGACTACGCCGCGGTGGAGGTCAGCAGCTTTCAGCGGAAGCTGAATGCGGCGGGCATACGCCACAACCTGCACACGGTGCGGGTGCTGGCGTCCTCCGGACGGCAGGCGCGGGCCATCCTGCGGGATTTCAAGCCCGACCTGGTGGTGGGCACCGGCGGCTACGCCAGCTATCCCATGGTGAAGGCGGCGGCCAGGGCACACCTCCCCACGGCGGTGCATGAGAGCAACATGGTGCCGGGGCTGACCACGAAGCTGCTGGAAAGCTACGCCGATGTCATCATGGTGGGCTTTGAGGACTGCCGGCAGCACTACAAGCACCCGGAGCGCATCGCCGTCACCGGGACGCCGGTGCGGGGGGATTTCTTCCGGCTGAGCCGGGAGGAAGCTCGGAAAAAGCTGGGCTTTGACGACGAGGCACCCCTTGTGGTATCCTTTTGGGGAAGCCTGGGCGCCAGCCACATGAACGAGTGCATGGTGGACTTCTTCCGCCGGGAGGACGCAGAGGGCTATCCCTTCCGCCACATCCACGCGGTGGGCAAGGGCGGCTGGGAGGCCATGGAGCAGAAGCTGCGGGAGCTGGGCCTGCCCAAGTCCGACCGGCTGGACGTGCGGCAGTACATCTATGACATGGATGTGGTGATGGCGGCGGCGGACGTGGTGCTGTGCCGCGCCGGGGCCTCCACCATCAGTGAGCTGACGGCGCTGGGCAAGCCCACGGTGATGGTGCCGTCACCCTACGTCACCAACAACCATCAGGAGAAGAACGCGCGGCTGCTGGAAAAGCACGGCGGCGCGGTGGTCATCACGGAGCCGGAGAGCACCGGAGACGGGCTGTACAAGGCCGTGGAGGCCATCCTCTCCGATAACGAAAAACGCATCTCCATGGCCCGGGCCATGAAGGAGCTGGGTATCCCCGACGCCACGGCGCGCATCTACGACACGGTCATGGCGCTGGTGCGGAAGTAAGGGAGTCACCCCTCTCCCCTGTCCGTTCATACAATGGCGTAGCTGTTGGATGGACGGGAAAGGGAGGGCACATGAGGTATATCACCATAGAGGGCGGCACGCCGCTGCGGGGCGAGGTGGCGGTGCAGGGCGCGAAAAACAGCGTACTGCCCATTCTGGCCGCCACGCTGCTCAGCGGAGACGTATGCCGCATTGAGGGCTGTCCGCACCTGAGCGATGTGGACTCGGCGGCGGATATCCTGCGGTACTTAGGCTGCGCCGTGCAGTGGGACGGAGACGATCTGCTGGTGGACAGCACCACGCTGACGCGGTGCGACATACCCCAGACGCTGATGCGGCGGATGCGGTCGTCCGTGATCTTTCTGGGGGCGATACTGGCGCGGTGCGGCTGGGCGGAGCTGAGCTATCCCGGCGGGTGCGAGTTGGGGCCGCGGCCCATCGACCTGCACCTGGCGGCCCTGCGGGCGCTGGGGGCGGATATTGACGATGCGGGCGGGACCCTGCGGTGCCGGGCACGGAGGCTGACCGGCTGCCAGATCGTGCTGGCCACGCCCAGCGTGGGCGCCACGGAGAACACCATGCTGGCGGCCTGCGGCGCGGAGGGCGAGACGGTGATCTGCAACGCGGCACGGGAACCGGAGATCGCGGACCTGCAGGACTTTTTGTGCGCCATGGGCGCGGAGGTGCGGGGTGCCGGCGGCTCGGTCATCACGGTGTCGCCGAGACGCAAGCTGCACGGGTGCGTGCACCGGGTGATACCGGACCGGATCGTGGCGGCCACCTATCTGTGCGCGGCGGCAGCCGCCGGCGGAGAGGTCACGCTGCGGAACGCGGAGCACCGGCACCTGGCGGCGGTGACCACGGTACTGGATCAGGCGGGCTGCGGCGTCCGCTGCGGTGAGGGGTACATACAGTTGGTGCGGACAGGGCCGCTGCGGGCCGTGCCGCCGGTGCGGACGGCGCCGTATCCGGGGTTCCCCACCGACTGTCAGGCCATACTGATGGCGGCGCTGCTGCAGGCGCAGGGCACCACGGTGTTTGTGGAGAATATCTTTCAGAGCCGGTACCGGCACGTGCCGGAGCTGGCGCGCATGGGCGCGGACATCCGGACCGAGGGGCGGGTGGCAGTGGTGTGCGGCACGGAACGGCTGCACGGCACGGAGGTCGTGGCCACCGACCTGCGGGGTGGGGCGGCGCTGGCGGTGGCCGGGCTGGCCGCCGAGGGCGTGACCACGGTGCAGGGCATCGGCCACATCCAGCGGGGCTACGCGGACCTGGCCGGGGACCTGCGGGCGCTGGGTGCCCGAATCACAGCGCAATAGACGAGACAGCAGAAACAGCGGAGGAGCACGGACAATGGCAAGGCGCAGACGGTACAACCATAAGCGGCGGAGAGGAAGCCTGAGCTTCCTCTACAAGCTGCTGGCTTTTGTGCTGATCTGCACCGCCATCTCTCTGGCTCTGACGCTGTTTTTCCGTATACGCAGCATCGAGGTCAGCGGCAATGACCGCTATACCCGGCAGGAGATCATCGACGCGGCGGGGGTCAATGAGGGGGACAATATGTTCCTGATGAACAAGTACAGCGCGGCGGAGCGCATACGCAGGGCGCTGCCGTATATCGAGACGGTGCAGTTCCGGCGGTCGCTGCCGGACGGGCTTTCCATCATCGTGACGGAGTGCGCGGACCCGGCGGCCATCGTGCAGGACGGGAAAGCGTACCTGCTGTGCAACACGGGGAACATCGTGGACGAGGTAACGCCCGCTGCCGCGAAGCAGCGGACGCAGGTAAAGGGCCTGACGCTGACAGACCCGGCGGTGGGTCAGCCGGCAAAGGCGGCGGAGGGACAGGAGCTGACACTGGAGCAGCTGCTGACGCTCATGCAGGCGCTGGACCAGCGCGGCATGACGGCGGACGTATCGCTGCTGGATATGAGCGACCCGGCACAGCTGACGCTGCGGTATCTGGAACGGTTCGACGTGCAGCTGCCCCGGGAGGCCGACTACGGCTACAAGCTGGACTATCTGATGGCCGTGGTGGAGAAGCTGGAGGTCAACGAAAAGGGCGTTATCAATATGATGCAAGAGGGGAAGGCACGGTTCATTCCGGAGTGATGCCGCGCGTACCGCACCGCATCGGGGGCGCTGCGTAGGTGCTTCATGCTCCCGGCACAAAACTTTTTCGGTAAATTAAGTGCTTACACTTGACGCTTGCGCCAATTCGTAATACAATACAAGATATAGCATTTACCAGGAGATAATCCGTCATTTTCATACAAATTATGGCAGGAGGAGCAGACATGGCTTTTGGATTGGAAACCGGCCCGGAGAACGTTGTCAGCATCAAGGTCGTGGGCGTAGGCGGCGGCGGAAACAACGTGGTCAACCGCATGGTACGCGGCGGCGCGCAGGGCGTTGATTTTGTCGCAGTCAACACAGACAAGCAGGCGCTGAATGCCTCCAGCGCTACCTATAAAATTCAGATCGGCGAGAAGCTGACCGGCGGTAAGGGTGCGGGTTCCAACCCGGATGTGGGCCGCAAGGCCGCGGAGGAGAGCCGCAACCAGATGGCCAAGGCGCTGGAAAACACCGACATGGTGTTCATCACCGCCGGCATGGGCGGCGGCACCGGCACCGGCGCGGCACCTGTGGTGGCCGAGATCGCCCGGGAGGCAGGCATTCTGACCGTGGGCGTGGTGACCAAGCCCTTCGGCTTTGAGGGACGCCGCCGCATGACCCAGGCGGAACAGGGCATTGAGGAGCTGCGGAGCAAGGTGGACTCGCTGGTCATCATCCCCAACGAGCGCCTGAAATACGCCACCGACCAGAAGATCACCTTTGCCAACGCCTTTGAGATCGCGGACGACGTGCTGCGTCAGGCGGTGCAGTCCATCTCCGACCTGATCCGCGACACCGGGTTCATCAACCTGGACTTCGCGGACGTGACCGCCATTATGAAGGACGCGGGTCTGGCCCACATGGGCGTGGGCCGCGCGGCCGGCAAGGGCAAGGCCGAGGAGGCCGCCAAGATGGCCATTTCCTCCCCCCTGCTGGAGACCTCTATCAACGGTGCACGGGGCGTGCTGATCAACGTCACCGGCTCCATGGACATCGGTCTGGAGGAGGTGGAGCAGGCCGCCACACTGGTGCAGCAGGCGGTGCATCCCGACGCGCTGACCATCTTCGGCGCCGCCTTCGACGAGACGCTGGACGATGAGATCCGCGTGACCGTCATCGCCACGGGCTTTGACGAGGCGCAGCAGGCCGCCAATGCCGCTGCTGTGACCCAGCCCGCACAGACGGAGAACAGCGGCGCGCCCCAGCCCCTGGACGAGGTGAAGGGCGAGCAGGGTCAGGACGAGATGGACAAGTCCTTCGACGAGATCCTGCGGATATTCAATAAGGATAAGTTCTGAGAAACAGGCCCCCCGGCTTCGCCGGAGGGCCTGTCTATATAGAGCAAATAGCCTCCCCCGGACGGGGGAGGCTTTTGTATCACCATTGCGCAAGGTCAACGGGAACAGCGACCTCTTTATCGAATCCAGAGAATATCAGAGAGGTGTCCCCCGTGAGATCCTCCAGCACCGACAGGTCATAGGTGCATATGAACACATCGTCGTCGGTGTCTGAGACGACAACATCCTCGGGATAGTACCAGTTTTCAAAGCCATCGCTGTCCACCTGCACCAGGTAAGGGAATGTTTGATATGTGTCGCCCTCTACGACATAGACGGTGAGGACATCCCTCTCCCAGTCCGCTTTGAGACTCACCACGGCGAAGGCAGAATCCTCCAGATAGAAGCTCGCTCCTATCTCCGCGTACTCCCGCACCGTTGCTTCGATCTCCTCGGCGGGTGCTACCTGCTCACAGCCGTAGTCGGGCATCGGCTCATTGCGGTCAAAGATGTCACCGGACACGCCGCGCAGCGTGTTGATGAGCACGATGACAATGGACACGGCGATCACGGCCCCTATGGCGCCGGAGGCGGTGTTCTTCTTGGGCACGTGCCACTGGATATGGGGCCGGGGGCGGCGGGTCTGGTTTTCATAGCAAACCTTCTCTTCGTGGCACTCCTTCTGCTCGTAGCAGACCTTCTCCTGTTCGGCGTAGTGGACGTCGCCGCCGGCGTCCACCCACTCCCGGCGGGGCGGGCGGTTATAGGCACCGCATTTGGGGCAGAAGCCCTCACGGGAATCATAGGTCTTGCCGCAGGCCTTGCAGCGGATGGCAGGCATAGGCGGTCCTCCCTTCTGTGTGTTTGGATCTATTATACAGCAGATCGGACAGATTGTCTATCAGCCTTGGGTTGCGGCGAAAAAAAAGGTGGGAAACCTGAAGTTGCACCGCGCGGACGCGCCCACCCCGTCGGGGTGGGCGCGTCTGCTTATTCCACTAGGCCGTATTTGATCTTGATGCGGTCCAGCTTCTCCAGCATGGGCTCCGCCAGCACCAGCAGGAAGAAAACTGTGGCCGCGGCGTGGACGCAGTCCATGGGAAAGCCGGTGACATAGTAGGCGGCGATGACCTTCCACTCCAGCGTGCGGGCATAAAGCAGGGCGGAGACGGGGTTCATGATGCCGCCGTAGATGAGCACGGCGGAGATGGCCCCGAAGACGCACAGGGCGGCGCGGCTGCGGCGCAGCCAGCCCCGGCGGAACAATACGCCCGCCAGGAAGCCGATGATGCCCATGGCGAACATCTGGAAGGGCGTCCAGGGCCCCTGGGAGAACAGGACGTTGCTGGCCAGCATGGTCATGGCGCCCACCAGGAAGCCGGTCTCGCCGCCCAGGGCCACGCCGGAGATGATGGTCAGAGCCAGGACGGGCTTGAACTGAGGCAGCATGAAGAAGGCGGCGCGGCCCGCCACGCCCAGGGCGCAGAGGGAGGCCACCAGCACCAGCTCACGGGCCTGTGGCTTCCGTCCCTCGAACACCAGGAAGAAGGGCACCATGCATTCCAGCAGCACGGCGAAGGCGATGGGGTAGTAGGCAGTGTTGCCCAGGTAGAAAAAGCCCAGATACAGCGTGGCGGGGATACACAGCAGGATCAGTGCCGCCGCCAGACGGGTACGGTGGGAGAGCTTTCGCTTCTGCACCGGGGTCTGGAGCAGCGTCAGGGGCTTGGAGCGCCGGCCGATGGCGGCGATGCAGCCGAAAAGCAGGGCGATGAACAGGCCGTAAAGTCCCAGGGCCTGCCAGCCGGCCTGGGAGAGTGTGCCGCCGCCCACCAGGGCGGTGAGGTCAGTGTGCTTGGCCGCCAGCCAGAAGATCGCCAGCGCACCCGCGCCGCACACGGCGGCGATGGTCCTGCGCCACCAGGGGAGCTTTTTCGGCTTCCAGGCGGTGGACTCCTCCGCCACCGGAGGCAGAGGCTGCCAGGCGGCAGGCACCTCCGGCTGGGGCGGGACGGTCCCGCCGATGACCGTGATCACATCCTCCGGCGTGACGGCACAGGGGCAGAAGTCCCGGGCCATACGGTTAGCGGAAGTGGTATAGAAGCTGTTGCCGGAGAAGAAGTCACGGGGTGTGCCCTCCGCGACGATGCTGCCGTCGAAAAACAGGGCGCAGCGGTGGGCATACCGGGCACAGAAGGCCACGTCGTGGCTGACCATCACCACCGTCGTGCCGGCGGCGGTCAGCGTGGAAAGAATAGCGGCAAAGGACTGCTTGAAGGCGGCGTCCAGGCCCTTGGTAGGCTCGTCCAGCAGCAGGATATCCGGCTGGTGCAGCAGCACCTTACCCAGGGCGGCCCGCTGCTGCTCGCCGCCGGAGAGGTCATAGGGATGACGGTCCAGCAGCTCGGTCAGGCGGCAAAGGGCCGTCACCTGTTCTACCCGGCGGTCACGTTGGTCTTTGGGGAGGTCCGTGCCGTCAAAGGACTCGTAGAGGTCCTGACGGACCGTGTTTTTCACGAACAGAGCCTGCGGGTCCTGGGGCAGAACGCCGATGCGGCCCGTATGGGTCACGGTGCCCCGCTGGGGCGTCAGCGCACCGGACAGCAGGCCCAGGGTAGTGGACTTGCCCGCGCCGTTACCGCCCAGCAGGGCCAGCAGCTCACCCCGGCGGGCCTGAAGGTCCAGACCGCGGACCACGTCCGGCTGATCCGGCTCATAGCGGAACCAGAGACCCGCGCCGGCAAGGGCGGTATCCCCGGCGGGATACACAGGCTCCGGCGGCAGCGGGCACATGGGGTGTTCATCGCACCAGCCGGACAGGAAATCGCGGCCCTCGCGGACGGTGATGGGGCAGGGCGCGTCGCTGTCCACCCCGGCCCAGATACGGACGGCGGCGGGCATGGCCAGGAACATATCGTGGCCGCGGCCCCGCAGGGAACGGCACACCGCCTCCGGCGCGCCGGCACAGAGGAGATGGCCGCCGTCCAGCACGGCGGCGTGGGTGGCCAGGGGCAAGGCCTCCTCGAGACGGTGCTCCGTCAGGAGGACGGTGATGCCCAGCTCGCGGTTCAGGCGGCCCACGGTCTGCAAAAAGTCGGCGGCGGCAATAGGGTCCAGCTGGCTGGTGGGCTCATCCAGTATCAGCAGACGGGGTTGGAGCACCATGACCGAGGCCAGGGCCAGCAGCTGCTTCTGGCCGCCGGAGAGCTCGTCCACTTTCCTATGGAACCAGTCCTGGATACCGAAGAAGGAGGCCATCTCCGCCACACGACGGCGGATGGAGGGCGTATCGCAGCCCAGGCTCTCCAGTCCGAAGGCCAGCTCGTGCCAGACCTTGTCGGTGACGGTCTGCTCCTCCGGGGACTGAAGGACGAAGCCGATATCGGCGGCCTGCTGACGGGGCGGCAGGTCATCCAGCGACTGCCCGTCGAAGAGAATATATCCCTCGGCCGCACCGTGGGGGCGCAGGGCGGGCTTCAGCTGACGGAGGAGCGTGGTCTTGCCGCAGCCGGAGGCGCCGCAGAGGACCCAGAACTCGCCCTGACGGACCGTGAGGGACACATCCGCCAGCGCGGGGCGGGGCTGCTGGGGGTAGGTGAAGCCAAAATGCTCCAAACGCAGCAGTTCAGGCACGGGGCGTCCCTCCTTTCCGGACGAGATAGCGGCGCCGGGACAGGGCGTCCAGCAGCACCGGCGTAAAGCAGAGCAGGCCGTAAACGGCGAAAAAGCTGACCGTCAGCGGTGTGACGGGGCCGCTGAGCAGCATGGGGTAATACTGAAAGCGCAAGCCGCCGGCCAGACCGCCGCCCAGCAGATACAGGCCGCAGAAGGCCAGCCAGAGGGCGACGGCACCGTCACGCCGGTCAAAGCGGTAGAGGGAGAAGGATGTCCTCCCCGGCAGGCCATAGCCCCGGCAGCGCATACTGTCGGCGGTAATGAGGCCGCTTTCCAGGCTCCAGGTAACAACGATGGAGAACACACGAAGGGCGCTTCTGACGCGCCGGGCCGGGGCGCCGGTCTGGGTATCACGGCCCAGATGCCGCTGGGCCTGCGCCACGGCACGGAGCCGCCGGACAAAGCGGGGCACAAAGCGGAGGATCATGCTCAGCAGCAGGGACAGCGCCGGGATAACGCGGCCAAAGAGGTACACCACCTTGTCTGAGGTGATGACATCGGTGACGCAGACGAACCACAGCGCCACGGCGCCCAGCATGGCGCCGGCGGCCAGACCGTAGAGCAGGCTCTCCAGCGTCAGGGGATTACCGGAGGGCAGGTAGGCCAGAATGGTGACGCCCTGGTGGACAAAGGCCGGGTTCAGGGCCGCCGCCAGGAGGGCCATGGGCAGCAGCCACAGCAGGTGGCGGCGCAGGCCCTTGCCGCCCAGCAGACGGGCAACATACCACCCGCCGCCCAGCGTCGACAGAACCAGGCACACCGGGTGCATCAGCAGCATCGCGCAGGCGATGACCAGGGCGAAATAGGCAAAGCTCACCGCCGGATGGCAAGTGCGCAGCGTATCGTCCATGGGATCACCTCCTGCATACATGATGTCTTAACCTTTTGATTATACCCTGCCGTCAGGGGATACGTCAATCCTGCGTGCGGAAAAAGGGCGGCAAAAGCCGCCCTTTTGTCAGCCCATGTAGGTATTGCCCACGTCTGCACCCATATTACAGGTGTAGAGCCACTGAATACTCTCGCCGCCGGAGAGCGTATAGCTGTCCGCGCCATAGTTGGGGAAGGTTCCCCCCACGCAGTACATCCAGCCGGAGCTCCTGCCTACGTTCTTTTCGAACAGGCCGTTGATGCCCTTGACATAGCTGCCGCTGGAGCTCACCGGGATACCCGCGTCACCGCAGGCCCGCTTCAGTACGGACATGACAGACTCACCCTCGGTGATGGTCACCGTGGTGGACAGGATCACGCCGTCGGCGGGGATAAGGCCCTTCACGCCGTCGGAGCACTTGTCCATATTATCAAGCACCGTGGCGCAGGAGATGTACAGCGATACGGATGCCGCCGGCGCAGGGTCAGGTGCAGGCGCAGGGTCCGGGTCCGGCGCAGAAGGCTGCTCCTGTTCCTGCTGTTTCTTCTCTTCTTCCAGCCGCTTCTGCTCCTCCAGGCGCTTGGCTTCCTCCTGCTTTTTGGCGTCCTCCTCGGCCTTTTTGGCATCATCAGCCGACTTCTGCTTGTCAGGCTTCTTATCGTCCGCGGTCTTATCCTCAGTCTTTGCCGCGTCCTGCTTGCCGTCAGCCTTGGTGGTGCCCGTTTCAGCTGTGTCGTCCTTCCTGGTGTCCGTGGTCTGCTCCTGCTTTGCCGTGGGAATGTTGCCGGGGGCGTACGATACGGTCTTTTTTCCGCAGGCGGCGCAGGTCAGCAGCAGGGACAGTGCCAGCGCCAACAGCCAAAATCGGTGGTTTTTCTTCATATCTCTCATTCCTCATAAAAGCGCCATACGCAGAGGCGCTTTCGCGCCCCTGCGTCGGCTGTTCTGTTGTTACTTGGAAACGCGCTTCTTCCGGGTCAGCACCACAACGGCTGCCGCCGCCAGAACCGCGCTGCCCAGCCACAGCACCATCTGACTGTCGTCCGCCGTGTTGGCGGAGTCGGTCTTGCCCGGCGTCGTTGCGGGGTTGTAGTAATAGTGGTTGGTGGACTCCGTCCAGCTGATGGCCACAGGAGACAGGCCGGTCAGCGTCACCAGCAGGCCGCTGGCGGTTTTGGTGACAGCGGGGAATTCCACGGTGCCCACATCCAGGCCGCAGTCCGCCATAGTCACAAGGTGTGCCACGGTAAAGCTGTACTTGCTGTAATTGGCCGCAATAGCCTCAGGATAGGGCAGCAGCACGGTGATCCTGCCGTTTACCAAGTCCGCCTTGGTAGCGGGAGTCTTCACCTGCTTACCGTCCACGGTGGTGATGATCATCAGCCGCACATCAAACACCGCGGTGTTCTCCGCTGTGTTCCCGCTGTCCTTCCTGGAGATCTGCAGCTGCAGCTCGGCTTTGATCCTTTCCACGCTGTTCAGCTTCTCGTTATCCCGCAGGGTATCGGGCACTGTAATCGTGTCAGATACCTCGATGCGCTTCAGCGTACCACCCTCGGACTTCACCGCACCGCAGACGCACTGGATGCCGTTCACATAGGTGTGCCCGGTCTTGTTGACCACCGCATGGCAAACCTTGCAGACGTTCCAGTGGCCATCTTTGTCTGCGAGCATCTCCGTGCCGGGGGTGTGGCCCAACGCAGCGATAACGCGGGTCTCCTCCTTGGAGCAGACGGAGCAGGTGCGCTTCTCCGTGCCGGTCTCGGTGCAGGTGGGTTCCTTGGTGGTCGTCCACGCGCCGAAGTTGTGGCCTGCGGCGGGAACAGACTTTTCCTCCACGGCGCCGCAAATGGAGCAGATCCGGCGGCTGACGCCGTCCTTGGTGCAGGTGGCGGCCACGGTCACTTTCCAATCGCCGAAGCGATGGGCGCAGGCGGCGTCGGTCATATCGTAGAGGGCGTTGGCCTTCTCGGTAAAGCGCGCATAGGCGGCCATGGCGCAAAGCGCCTGCTCCGTGGCCATCTCGTTGACGGCCTTGTCTGCGAACTGATGCTTAAAGCCGCCGCTTTCCGCCACGCGGTACTGCAGGAGGTTCCCCAGCACGCTCAGGGTCTTCCCCTCCACGGTCTTGGTAAAGCGCGCGTCCGTGTTGGCATCCAAATTCAGGGCGGAAAGGGCGATGACCACCTGCGCGCAGCTCTCCGCACTGGTATAGCCCGTGCCCTTGTACTTGTCGGACAGCCACTGCAGCGCTTTATTGACGGCGGTGTTCACGGTTTCATTACCGCCGTCCTTATAGTAGGGTGCCAGCGCCTGCAGCGCCATGGCGGTCATGTCCACGTCACTGGCGGGTTTTGTGTCGGCGCTGGCGCTCCAGCTGCCGTCCGCATTCTGCTGGCCCAGAATGGCCTGCACCAGCCAGGAGGTGTCGGAGGTGTAATTGCGGCTGTTGAGCGCCAGCAGACCCATGACGAGGCCGTTGATATCCGTGTCACTGGTATCGGTGACCTGCATGATATCCTTGTCCTGCAGCGCTGCCAGCAGGTTTTTGCCGCCCACGTTGGCGGGGTCCTTGCCGATGGCGGTAAGGGCCAGAATGATACGCTCGTTGTCGGTGACGGTGGGGTTACGGCTCTCGGGATCGACAAGAACGCCGTCCGCGCCCATATTCTTCTGCACATAGGCCACGACCTTCTCATAATAGGCCGCGATATATGCCTCGGACAGGGGCACCTTGGCGCGAGCCTGTCCCAGCACCGCCCACTCGCCGAAGAGATAGCTGACGACCGGGGCGCTCACCGCGCTTTGGATATACGCCTTGGCGCCGGCATACGCCTCATCGAAGCCGGGTACTTCCGCACCGGGCACCACGGGATCCGTCGGGTCCAGCGGAATATAGGTGTCGGTAAAGAACAGGCGCAGGGTGTCGCCGTCCTTGAGATAGGTGTTGTCCAGCGTTGTCTTGGGCAAGGTCTCGGTGCCGCCCTTGACGGCGATGCCGAACATCCATCCGGAGGACTTGCCGTCGCCCTTCTCCTTGAGGGTGTGGCCCGCCGCATCGGTGATGCTCTTGATGTAGGCGCCGCTGCCGGTATAGGTGTACTTGGCACTGTCAAGGCACGCCTTCACAGCGTCCCAAGCGGTGGGATCCTCGTTGGCCTTGCCGGTGAAGGTAAAGTCGGAGATTCCCTGGAAAGTATGGCCGTTCTTGTTGTAGCCGTCCACCTTGACCTTCACGGTGAGGGTCTGATTTTCGTTGGGGTCAGCGGCGTTCTTCTCGCCGATCACCGTCAGGTCGATGTGGATGGGCTGCTTGTAGAATTGGGCAAAGTCCTTGTAGCGTTCCTTGGTCTCCTCGGTGCCGTTGATGCCGAACTTTTCCCAATACTGGGCGTACTTGGTGTAGGTCAGGACGCTGTCCAGCGTAACTGTCGTATTGTACTCCGGCTGGTGCACACGCAGGAGCTCATTCTCGATGACGGAGGGACGGGAGGATCGGAAGCAGCGGTACTTCTCTGTATCGAGCCAGCCGGGGATATCGTCGGCCTCGATGCCGTCGAAGGTCATATTCACCGTGCCGCGGACGTATTTCAGCGTGCCGTCCTCGTTTTTGCAGATCTCTGCGAAGGGGTACAGGTCGGAGGTGACCTTGGTCTTATCCGTATTCTTGTTCTTGATACCGTCCCAGTAGGCGTTCTCGGTCAGCGCCTTGGTCATAAAGTCGGCAGCGCCCTCCAACTCCTGCTGGGTAAAAGGCTGAATGGTGAAGCTGAACTCCTGCCGCGCCAGCAGAAGGCCGGAGCTGCGGGTGGTGATGGTCACCACATACTTCGCCTCCACCGGCTTCTCACCGGGCAGTGGGCGGTAGACCATGGCGTGATACCCGTTGAAGTCCAGCACATCCGGGGTGCGGCTCACCATCGTGACCTTCTGGTTATAACTGTCGCTCATGATGCCCTTTTCCTCCAGAAGAGCGGGTCTGGGCATCTGCATATCGTCGCTGACGGCATCCAAATTCACGGGCTTTGTCTTGTCCACAAAGTCACGCAGGAGCCCCTGATACTTCTCCGCCAGAGCGTTTTGCATCTCGCTGGTCACGCTGCTGTCGAAGGGCGCAACGGTGGCGTCAAAGAGCACATCGGCATAGACCTCCACGCCGTTGTCGCCGGTGATGTGCGCCAGCGTGTAGTCATCGAAGCCGTCATAGGTCACGCGGGCGATCAGCCGGAACTTGCCGGCCTTCTCGGGCAGCGGCGTGCCGTCGGCGGGCTGCAGGGGGCGGTTGACGGTGCCCACGCCGGTGCCGTTGGTGCCGTTGGTGATGTAGAGCCACTCGGTGTTCCGGGTGCCCCACTGCACCTTCACATCATAGCGTCCCGCAATGCCGGAGGGAAGCGTGAGGTTGGAGGTGATGCGGTCGTTCACGGTGTAGAGCGTCCAGCCCGCCACCTCGCTTTGGGTGGCCCCGTTGGTGTTCTCGCCGCGGATGAGTTCCCAATTCAGGGACCCGGCGGCGCTCTCCACCAGCTGCTGCACATCATCGGCGCTGCGTCCCACGGTGCCTCGCAGGGTGATCTCCTTGGTGACCCCGGCATAGGTGATGTTGAACTTCAATTCCGTGTACTGCACGGTCTGGCGGGCGGTGCCGTCGCCGGTGAAGTAGGTGATGTCGCCGTTGTCGGCAATGTACTTTACCTTGGTATCGTCAAAGCCGTTGGCCTTGGCGCTGCCGTTGACATAGGTGATCTCGTCGGCCTTGTCCGCCACATCCGCGTAGCCCTGTTCCCTCAGCAGGCGGCAGAAGGCGTCGGTGATGTTGGTTTCATCATAGAGTCCCACACCTTGCAGGGGCTGCACGGCAATATTCTTGCGCGTAAACTCGGCGGCAATATCCTCCAGGGTCTGCGCCTTTTCCGCATTCTCGGACCAAAGGCACAGCGTGAAGGTCTTGGTCTTCGTGGCAGTGCCGCTTTGGAGGGTGGCGGTGAGGGTCACCGTGACCTTGCGCCGGTCCTCTTCGGCCCGCGCCCGCACAAGATTCCCCTTCTGCTCCAGCGTTTTCACCGCCACCGTCAGGGTGCTGGCGGTCACCCGCAGCCGGGCTGCCAGCTCCCGCATGGTCTCGCCGCCGGCGGCGCTGTCCACCGCCTCCAGCACGTGCATCTCGCTGACCGAGAGGTTTTTGTAGGGCCCTCTGGCCAGGTCGTCCTCTTCCAGGCGCAGCACGTCGTTGAACACGTCCACCAGAAAACTGTTGATCTTTTGCTCTGCTTCGGTCACAGAATGCACCTTCTTTCCCGTTTGAACAAAAACTTTGAAGTTCAAACGAATCGATGGTACCACGCCCGCCGCCCTTTGTCAAGATGTTTTGAAGTTCAAATTATTTTTTCCTGCCCGTTGCGTGCCGCCGCGACAGGGGGGTATAATGAAAAGAAAAGAGAAAAAGGGCGAAGGGAGGCACAAGAATGAAGGAACGGATCACACGGGCAGGAAACTGGCTGGCCCAAAACCGAACGCCGTGCATCCTGCTGGCGGCAGGGTGCGCCGCCGAGGGGCTTTTTCTGCTGCTGCGGCAGGACCGGGCGGCCATGGATACGGCGGCGTCCCTCGCCATGGGAACGCGGCAGGCCGTCAGCGCCCTGGCGGACCCGCTGCCCTTCTCGCTGGCCGAAGCGCTCTGCACGGCGCTGGGGGTGTGGCTGCTGATGATGGCCGCGGCCACGGTGCGCGCGCAGCTGCGCCGCCGCCGGGTGCTGGCCCGGCGGCTGGCGGGGCTGGCGGCGGTGGCGG
>OODG01000653.1_pt1 | contig 25167 bp, 17 predicted proteins | sample 1671621 | NCBI WGS metagenome assembly OODG01 (sample SAMN06348175, study PRJEB24527) | human gut metagenome | biome: human gut; feature: ankylosing spondylitis patient; material: feces | host: Homo sapiens | place: China | collected 2015-10 | reverse complement strand
CTTAACCCGGTTACCGGACAGAGCATCGGTAGTCAGGATGAACTCGATATTTATCCGGCCAATCTTTTTGTCACCGACAAAGCCACGATAGCCCACGCCCTGGTTGAAATCGGCCAGGATTTGCAAGATCAACTGGCTTATCTGAAAGAGATCGGGAAATTTATGGAAGCCAAACGCCTGGAAGAACGGGTGAAATACGATATGGAAATGATCCGGGAATTAGGTTATTGCCCGGGCATTGAAAACTATTCGCGCTATTTCGACGGCCGGAAAGCAGGAGTTCGTCCTTTCTGCTTATTGGATTATTTCCCGGAAGATTTTCTGATGGTCATCGACGAATCGCATGTTACCCTGCCCCAGATACGGGCGATGTACGGAGGCGATCACGCACGGAAACTGACGCTGGTGGATTATGGTTTCCGTTTACCGGCAGCTTTCGACAACCGTCCCCTCACGTTCGATGAATTTGAAAGTAAAACCGGCCAGACGATTTACATCAGTGCCACACCTGCCGACTATGAACTGGAAAAAAGTGAAGGCATCATCGTGGAACAAATTATCCGTCCGACAGGTATTCCGGATCCGGTAATCGAAATCGTCCCCAGCAAAAATCAGATCGATCATCTGGTGAACGAGATTCAGCAGCGCATAGACCTTCGGGAACGTACATTAGTGACAACCCTGACGAAGAGAATGGCGGAAGAGCTCAGTAAATACCTGGACCGGATCGGTATTAAATGCCAATATATTCACTCGGATGTCGATACTATCGAACGGGTAAAAATCCTGGAGAATCTTCGTAAAGGAATCATCGACGTATTGATCGGTGTCAATCTATTGAGGGAAGGGCTGGACTTGCCGGAAGTATCTCTGGTAGCAATTCTGGATGCAGACAAAGAAGGCTTTCTGCGTTCTACACGTTCACTGACTCAAACTGCCGGACGAGCTGCCCGTAATGTAGACGGGAAAGTCATTATGTATGCCGACCAAGTAACCCGTTCTATGCAGGAAACGATAGACGAGACGAATTACCGCCGTGAAAAGCAGCTGAGATACAACGAAGAACATCACATCGTTCCCCGGCAGATCTACAAATCGACAGATGCAGCGCTGACTCAGGATACCTCCAAAGCGTATGTGGAGGAAGAACACCTCCATCTGGTTGCCGACCCCGTCGTAGCTTACATGAGTAAACCCGAGATTGAAAAAATGATCCAAAAAACCAAGGCTGCCATGCAAAAAGCAGCCAAAGAACTCGACTTCATCGAAGCAGCCCGCCTGCGGGATGAAATGTTTCAACTGGAAAAGAAACGGGACGAGATGAAATAAAATCTTTCGGGGTTACGACAGCCAAACAAAATACCTGCCGATTCTACCGGTCACCGTTTCATCAATGCCTCGATCTGCCTCGGAATATCCGTATTATCCAACTTACCGTTAAAGTTTTCTGCTCCGACACCCAGGACAAACAAGGGCACATACCCGGCAGAATGTCCGCCACTTCCCCAGCTGATGCGGGCTATCCGGTTCAGTATCTGAACCGCCGTATTGGCCAAGGGTTCATCTTCGGCATAAAGACTTTTCACCATCTCCTGTTCCCCATTCGAAAAGGCTTTATCATAACGGTGTCTCAAATCTTTCTCATACGACTCCTTGAGTTCTTCCTTCGTCCACAGCCCCAGATTATCACTCAACAATTTCTTTACATCTTCCCAGGTCACTGCATAATGGTGGGTTGTCCGCAAAGCAGAAATCTTTTTCGAAAGCTGCCCCTTGGAGACCATTTGATGTTGCAACGCTTTCAGATTCAGTTCATATTTACCTGTTCCCAAAGCAAAGTTCCCTGTCTCATGATCTGCCGTAACGACAATCAGGGTTTCATCCGGATGCTGCTTATAAAAATCGATCGCCTTCTGTATCGATTTCTGAAAATCGATTACCTCGTTAAACATAGCCGCCGCATCGTTACTATGACAGGCCCAATCGATCAATCCGCATTCGATCATCACGAAAAAACCGTTCTTTTTATCCTTACTCAAAAAATCGATTGCTCCCTGTGTAATCTCTTCAAGTGACAAATCCCCCGGTTTCCGGTCGATGGCATAAGGCAAACTCCCCATGTCACATCCTTGCTCCTGCATAAAAATAATTTTATCTGCTTTCGCTGCTTTTTTCCGGAAATCGTCATTTCCCCGGGCTATCGTATACCCCGCCCGATCGAAAAGAGTATAAATATTTACGGAATCTTTTTTCTCCGGCTTTACAAAACCGGCTCCGGCATAAAAATCGAAACCCGCTTTCGGCAAATCGGTTGCGATCTCATAGGTCATATTCCGGTCCGGCTGATGAGCATAGAAACAAGCGGGAGTAGCATGATCGATACTATTGTTGGTAGCGATCCCTACTTTCATTCCCAGTTCTTTGGCTTTGGTAGCGATACTGTATACCGGTACTTTATGTTCTTTATCCATCGCTATCGTCCCGTTCTTTGTCTTTTCGCCGGTAGCTAAAGCCGTACCGGCTGCAGCCGAACAAGTCACCGAATTATAGGCCGAATAAGTAGTCACAAAATTTCTGACCGGGAAGGTGGTGAAATTTAAAGGCTCGACACCGATTTTTCCTGCTCTCTCAGCCAGATACATCTCTGTGCCGTTCACCTGATTTATTCCCATTCCATCTCCGATAAAATAAAAAACATACTTCGCTCTTTTTTCTTTCTTTGCCGCATCAACAGGCTGTGTAAAACAGATAACGGCAACCAATACCACTGATAATAAGCCAAATAACTTTTTCATCGTTCTTTTCATTATTATTCGTTTTGCTCCTATTGTATATTCTATCCCCTCCTAATTCAAGAACAAACTTATTCCTGAACTATTAACAGAATTATTAATAATTTCTTAACCAACACCAATTCCCACCAAAAATACAAAAAAAATTAGAGAAAGAAACCTATTTTCCCCCGAATCCAAATATAATTCCACACTAAAATTCAGGTCTCCATTTTATATTAGGTAGTTATATACATGTTACACTTATAAACCTACAGCTAGGGTAAACATGTATATAAACACGTTGGATTACAATACATAATCTGTGAAAAAGCGGACAGCTAAAGAAAATAAATAGATTCAGTCAGTTTCGGTTTAACTCTCGGTTTAAACAAGCACTCAAAACACCACTAAAAACCACCTAAAACAAAAATCAGCCACCTTTATAAGTGGCTGATTATGAAGAGCGATAAACGGGACTCGAACCCGCGACCTTCGGCTTGGGAAGCCAACGCTCTACCAACTGAGCTATTATCGCCTGTTTTGTGCTAAACAACGATGCAAATATAGCAAACAAATCTGAATGAAACAAGATTTAAAAATAAAAAAAGATTACTTTTAAAGGTTCAAACGATCAGCCTATGGACAGGAATAAATTTTACCGGATCAGGGAAGAACTTCACCGGCATCCCGAATTATCCGGACAGGAAAAACATACGATACAATATATCCGGCAAGTACTTCAGGAATTTCAGCCCTCCCGGATCCACCCCCTGGAAAAGGGCCATGGACTGGTGGCAGAATACAGTTTCCCGGGCGAAGGTCCGACCCTATTATTCAGAGCCGATATCGATGCTGTGGCCATTGCAGAAAAATCACCTCTTCCCTATTGTTCGGAAAATCCGGGAGTAGCCCATAAATGCGGACACGACGGACACACGACCATGTTACTCATGCTGGCCGGACTCCTACATGAACATCCACTGGAACGAGGACGCATTTTATTACTCTTTCAACCTGCCGAAGAAAATGGACAGGGCGCACAACTAGTACTTCAGGACCCCTGGTTCCGGCAACAGAAAATCGACAGGGCTTTCGCCCTGCACAATCTTCCCGGCTATCCGTTTTCTACGATTGTCTGCCGGACAGGCAGTTTTACCTGCTCGGTCATCAGCTGTACCATTACCTTCACCGGAAAAACAGCACATGCCGCAGAACCTGAAAAAGCGGTTTCCCCGACCGCACCTTTACTGCATATCCTGCATCTAAGCGAAAGCTGGAATCGAGGGACCTTGAAAGATCCGGATTATTTCCGTACGACACTTATCGAACTTCATATCGGCGAAGAAGCCTATGGCGTTGCTGCAGGAAGCGGACTTATCCGGTTGACTCTCCGCGCCGCATCCGAAAAAATACTGCAAAAACACCGGCAACAGTTGGAACAATTCGTTCAGCAAACCATTGATTCCCATCCGGCCTTACTATGCTCCATCGAATGGACAGAACCTTTTGCGGCCAATGAAAATGATCCTGAATCCGTAACCTGGATTCAGGAAGCAGCCCAAAGCAACGGATTGGTTTACGAGGAAACCGATCATCCTTTTGCCTGGGGAGAAGATTTCGGATTATTCACTCAACATATTCCAGGTGCTATGTTCGGTCTGGGAGCAGGTATCTCTACTCCGGCCCTCCATACTCCGGATTATGATTTTCCTAACAACATTTTGCCAAATGGAGCCCGGATGTTTTACGAATTAGCCCTTATCACTCAACTGTCAGAATAATTAATACTTATTCTGACAGTCGATTCCCGATCATACAAATCCGTCTTGATCCAAACCAGATTAAATCCTGGCTAATCCTCCTGAGCGCATTTTCCAATAATCATACAAATCCTCCCAATAAGTCCATAATAAAAGTTTCGCCATCCCCTCTCCACAATCTACCGTATCCTTGTATTTTTTCAATTCTTTACTAAAAGCCATAACACAAGTTTGCCGTACCAACCTCTCTTGTACTGATAAACGGTCTACCCGTTTTCCCGTAATCAGCCTCTTCAATTCTTTTACCAACTGACCGACCTGCTGTTCTCCATTCTCCTTTTCTGCTAACTGCAGCCAACGCTCGGTCCGAAAAAATTCTCCCCATACTCTTTGTAATCGCCCAAGCATATCATCACGTTCCATTCCCATTCTATTTTTTTGTAAAAAGGAAGGAGCATAAAATCCCGTAATATCTTCTTTCAATAATTGCATCAACTGTTCCGCCATTCCCTCTTGAAAAAAAGTCTCATCTAACCAACGGATATAATCCTTTTCACTCAATTTCAATACTTCCCGGTAATAATGCTTTACCTGTTCATTTTCCACCTCCTTCAACACCTGTTGCCAAGCCACACGCCTTTCCTCATACCTCTTCCATCCCCACTGTCCGGCAACCTCTTTCTCTGTCTTTATATCTTCTCTTTCCGCATAACAATACCACAAAGCCTCCAATCGTTTTGCAGCTGTGATATTTCTATTCTCCAGTTGTTCCGGATCCAATCCCAACAATATTCCCAAAGCTCTATCGATTTCCTGTTCACGACATCCCTGTAAAGCCTCCGTTTCCGAACACATCTTCCATATTCCGTCCTCTTCCCGGACCGGATTTTCCAATCGGTAGCGGATCACCGATTCCATAGAAACATCAGCACTGATACGTAAACGTGCAGCTAAAATCCTTCCATCTCCGGGATGTTCCTGGAAATCCACTTTTATCCCTCCACCTCCGACATCAAAAACAACTGCGCAGGGGACATCAGCTTTCACCCTTCCTTTTTTCCGTTCCAATTCAAGCAATACTCTTCCCGTCCGGGCAGTCCACACTGCATTCAGCTTTTCCACTGCTGTATACAATAGTTCCACATATTCTTCCGGAATATCCTCAGCAAGACATATATTCAGAGGCATTCCGGCATATGTATCCCAGCACACACAACGGGTACACTCTACACAACGGAAAGGATTCACTCCATAATCGACATAAACCTGCGTCCGGAATAACCCATCCGGGTCTTCCCCTCTGTTCCTCAAACCCCTATCCGGTAAGAGACACAAAGCCACAGATACTTCTACCGGTACCGAACCGCTTTCGGGCAACATTTCCACGACCTGCTGTTCAGGAGAACACTCCAAATAATGCCGGATAGTAAAACATGCTCCGTTCCTACAGGTATCGACAGTTATAATCTCCGAACGGCCATACTGTATCCGTCCCCATTTCCCGTCCCCCACATACCACTTTTCCTTTATACCATCGGTCACATCAATCAAATAACCTGTTTCTTTTTTCTCCGCTACCGGCCAGGTTTCCACCGGTGTCTGTAAACCGGACATCTTCAGCAATCCGTTACTCATCCATGTTGTATCTGAAACTCTCTCCGGACAGAAAACCGCAAAAACATCCAGGGTCATAGAATCCCTGCCTTGTTCCAATCTAAAAATTCCTTTACTCTCCAATAACTTCCCCCGAATTCCCAATCCTCTGTCTATCTGGGCCAATACCATCCATTCCCGCCCCAAATATGTCTGCTCAATTTCTACATACATTCTGCCATTCCGTTCATATACCGGTAACACCACAGCATTCTCATCCTTATCTTTACCACAGGCATTTCCACTTTTTATCCCAACCATCCCTACCCAACAAAACAACAATACCAATAACTTTGTCCTCATGTTATTTCCATATTGAATTCACATTTTTTCTCCACGCTTTCCAAAAAACATCCTTTTCCTTGTCTGTTTTCCGATACATCACTTTCAATTGTTCCTCCATCAAAGCCACCACTTCCGGATACCTATTCCTTTCTGTTTGTATATATTCCATCAAACAATCCGTATAACACCATATCAAGAATCTTCCCCAACACTCCTCACCAGATACATTCCGGAATATTTTTCCCAAATCTCTGATATATTCAGTGACCGAATATTCCCGATCGTAACCTACAAAACAATCCGCTTTTTCTACCAACCGTCTGACAGTCTCCCTTCCCCAGTCTTCCCACCACTCCCGAGGCAGGTCCTTTCCCGATTCCAACACATAGGTTTGTAAAAAACGCAGGGCATCCTGCTGTTCTTCCCTCCCCACAGCAACAACTATAACCGAATCATTCCCCCAACATTTCCTTATCCCTCCGAGATAGGTAAAAGCCTGATTTATGTACTCCGAATATTGTTTTCGGATAGCAAGATTCCAACTTTCAACACTCAGACGCCCGTTATTTCTCAGAGTATCTCGCAACAAACGCTTCAAGTGACACATGCCCAATTCTGCCGTTTCCAACGAATAACGCCCTAAATCTTCGGCTTGTGCTTCAGGTAAGTTTCCACCGCTATCCTGAAAACGATATTTACGCTCCAATTGTTTTTTTTCTATCCAAACAGACAATTTTTCCTGAATTTCTTCAGACGCCAATCCGGGAAAATAACGGTATCCCCACTCAATAGCCAATGAATCATAAGCGCCAATCCGGGGTATCCGGTCGGACATATCGACTCCATCTTCGGGTTGTACAGCATAGTTCATACGCATATAATCCATTATAGAACTACCATAACCATGACGGTGTAAAAAAACGGCATCTCTTAACTGCTCTGTTTCACACAAAGAACTCCCATAAAAATTATGGGTCAATCCCAGTACATGCCCGACTTCGTGTGACACCACCATCTCCAGCAATCTACCAGCCAGTTCGTCCGGGAACTCCTCCTCGCTTTCTCCTGTCTGTGCAATATACCACTGGCATAACATATCAAAAACCGAATGAAAAACCGCAATATGACAACTCAGGATCTCACCGGTACGGAAATCTACAAAAGGACGTCCATAAGCATTCTCCATCGGAGAAGCCTTATAGACGATCCATGACAAAGCAGAATTATCTAAAGTAAATCCGGCCGAATCCGGAGCCATAAGTCCTGCTATGGCATTTTTAAAACCGCTACGTTCAAAAAGAGCATTCCAATTGTTCACGGCACGTAAAACATAAGGACGCCACTTTTCAGGAAAACTACGGTCGATATATATCCTAATCTTTTGCCGGGGTTCAACCAGTTCTCCCCGCCTATACCGGGCCGTATCACGATCCGCCACTTCCAGCCGCCAACGTTTCACTACGCGATCCGAGATGACCTGACAACTTCCCGGTTCCATATGTGCATAAGGTACAGTAAAATATCCAACCCCTGAAGAGGCATAACGTACCTGCATCAGATGCCGGGGCAACAACCTTAAACAACAACCTAATTTCCATCGAGTCACTTCTCCATTTGCTGAAGTTGCAGGCGTCCTCTCTACAGCTTCATAAATCCGTTCAGACCTGACAATCACACTTTCCGGCGTTCCAAGAATTGCCGTTACCCTTCCTTCACGCTCACTCCCTATCCCGATCAAAAAAGAAAAGGGTTGTAATCCCCACAACTTTCCATCACGAAGCCATTCGGTCACATCAATGATCTTCCCGGTCTTTTCACACCCCAAGATTTCAAATTCCTGTAAGGTAAGGGGCATTTCCCGTTCAGACAATAAACTTCCGAGTGAATATGACCCGGAAGTATCCACATAACTTCTTATCTCCTTCAATATTATCTGTTCCTTCTCTTCCTCCCACCGTAAAATCCTCGGACCGAACCGATCGCCCTGATATCCGAATTTAGCATCAGCAGATTTTTTTTTTCGTCCGGCACCCTCCAATATTGTAGTCGTCAGGCTCATATCACGTCCTAGCAGACTATCCGGGATCACCCATAAAATACGTCCATTCTGTTGATAAGTTGTAAACAAACCAGGTATAACTTCCGACTGTGCATAAAGCTTTATCATACACAGCAAGAAAAAAAGAATCCAACAGATTTTTTTCAACCAGGATAACATTTTCCGGGACCTGAACAGGTCCCGGAAAAACAACTGCTTCTTATTTAAAAGCATAGACAAAATCCACTACATTTTTAAATCCTTTAAACTCATAAACCATCAAGTCTTTCGTTCCCTCTTCCTTATCTATCTCTCCGGCTGCAGTCAGCTTCATTTCAAGCATACTGCAATTTCCATCCGGATATTCGGCCACTCCCCCCAGGTAACTTACAAAATCATAAGGAATCGCTTCTACCTCATCTCCTCCCGAAATATCCCAACGGTCCTCCCGTTGGCTGCGGAATTTCAACCGGGTAATCCGTACAGAAGGATCCGGATGGGCATAAATTTCATATGAACGAGGAGTTGAACGAGTCAAGTCTGCCCGATAAATCTTATTACCGACAGCATAGTAAAACATACGGTCAAAATAAGCTGAAGTGGCCACCGGTAATTTTCCTTCGACAAGCCCTGTTTCCGGGGTCAATTCCCAATAACCGCTACAGATTGTCCCTTTCTTCCCTTGTATCATCTCCGGAGAAATTTCGTAAATATACAAGCTACTTCCCTGACTGGCTATCGCCATAATCTTCGGAACATCGCGGGAAGTCGTCGCTCCGATATAAATTACATCTTTATCTCCAATATTGTTCGGATCGAATTTATTCGGATAACCGGCCTGCTCGCCTATGGTCTCCAGTTTCTGTTCATTCAGACTTCCGTCAATATCGTAAAGATCTTCCATGCCGCTAGCGATGTAGCGGTTCGTATTATAATTATTACCGCCAATATCCGCATTATAGTAAGAAAGGAAGCGTTTGTTCTTGGAATCATAAATAATATTTATTCCTTCCGGTGACACATCATAAGCCAGGGAAGCCCTCTCTGCATAATAATCCCCATCTGCAGCTTTCACCGGATAATAAACAGAAAATCCATCCGGCTTGGCAAACCAGAATACCCCGTCGTCAATGATACATTCCCCCCGTTTATCTCCTTCCGCATACATCGGTGCATAATGGGTGTCATTATTCAGCTTTTTGTATAACAACATTCGGTTATATGCATAACGTTCTTCCAAAGTAGCACCATCCAGCATATAGTTTTTCCCTCCTTCAGTGAAAATACCCAACAATGTCTCCTCAGATCCTTGCTGCATGGCATTTTTCAGATGCAAATTATTAATCGACAAGAACAAAGGTTTACCCTGCAACCTGCCTCCCGTTTCCTGTGCATAGATATCTTGTACGGCAACCCGGCTGCTACCGTCCCCATCGATACATCCCAATACGGCATTCTCACCGATATTCTGCAGCACAAACCAACAACGGTTAAATGCAGCCACCAAATTAACCACCGTCTCACCGAAGGTCACGATATTCTGTACCGTATCCGTTACAGCCAGCCGTAATGTAATCTGTCCGCTATTTTTCGGATAAACCCATATCCGGCATACCGAATCCGTACCACATTCCGTCCACGTCACCCCACTTAGATTCTTTTTCCACAAATAAGTCAAATTGGCATTATCTTTCCGGTCCAACTGGGTAACAGCCGCTTTCACTTCAACCAAAACCGAATCTTTCTTCGGTATCGTAACACTGACGCTCCGCGGCATTTCTAACACCATATCGTTGATGTCATTATAATCATAATTTCCCAAATCATCGTAACAGGCTATTCCCAATACAGCCAATAATCCCCATACCAATATCTTTTTCATACTATCATTTTTTCTGTTCACATTCATCATCAATCCTTAGGAAACACAATCTCATTCTGAGGATTTTCGTCATCCATCAAAGGCGGATTACCAGCCTTCTTATAAGCCTCATACTTAGCGCTGATATCATTCCTGACTTCTTTCGTCTGCTCTGTCTCAGCATAAATTTTCCCCAAGTTGTCCATCATAAACATATATTTATTATTACTGTATATCCCCCACAACCTCTCATCCCAATCTGAAGGACGTATCGTATAAGCGATAGTAACTTCACAATCCGAATTCTCCACACGTCCCTCCCCAAACTCATGCTCAGCATTCTCTATATCGAAAGTCAGTTTTGTATTCAACTGGGCACCGACCCTAGGGGGACGGGGTACAACCAACTGGGCCGTAAAAGTTTCAGCCCCAACAGGAAATTCATAAGAAGGTATAAACACAACCCCTTCCATCTGATCGACCGTTTTCAGGCAAAAATTCAAAGGCTTTTCCAAAGCATATCCCAAACAACGCACTTTTACCCCTAAAGCACGTTCTGTAACTTCATTTATATAATCCCGGTCATCGAAAACACACTCGGCTTTTGTATTGAAAAATTCCAGACGGGGGGCTTCGTTATATCCCTTTATATCATTTTTCTCACAAGAAATGGCGGTAATCAATACAACCATCATTCCATATATCAATCTTTTCATCACTTACTATTTTCCGGTTATACCAAACATATCTTCATTTTCAGGCAAAGGAAACTGATACTTTGTCCGTACATCGACCAAACTGCAATTTGCAAAAGTGACGTAGTTGTGCCGTTTATAAAAATAAAACAGCTGTCCCTCTCCGTAATACTCTTTCAGGTATTCACGCATCACTTCGTTGATCCGGCGCGTATGCCCACTGTCAAATCCTTCACGGGTATCCGGTTCGTCATATCCTTTTCCCCCATCTGTCGCATCACTGGAGGCGATTCCCCGTTTAAAACGAACCATATCCAAAATTTCAGCGCTGCTCTGCGGATCCGGATCACATTCAGCCATAATATAATACATTTCCGGAATCCTGATCAAGGGCATGACATCTGCACCGGAATAAGCTCCTGTATAATTCGGTAAATGATCTGAGGCATATCCGGTCTGATCGTATTTCGACAAGATTTTCTTTGTATCATCAGTAATCAACATCTCATGAAAAGCGGCATTTCCTGAACGGAAATCAGTAGAACCACCGGCAGATAAATCATAAAACTGCCCGAACAGTTCTTTGCCGACTCCCAAACCGGAAACATTCTGATTGATGAAATCAGGGTCCACCACTTTCTCCATCTCATAAATATGTAAACTAAAAATATGTTCATCGAATAAGATCCTGTTTTCTGTCGTCAAAGCTTCAGTCAACGGGAACAATTTACTTTCCACCACCTCACTGGCAACAGCATAAGCCTTAGCTTTACTTTCTTCATCCCCCTTGTAACAATATACCCTTGCCAACATAGCCTTTACAGCCCAACGATTCATACGAAACTGACGCAGCTCCAGAAACGGGTCTGCATTGACGTCATGAACAAAGATATCATGATCAGCCTCCCACAATAGAGAATCTGCCTGGTGTAAATCCGCCAGACAAGCGTCTACCACCTCCGTAGCAGGTAATACAGGAGTCGGTTCATTACTGAATACTGTCCGATAAGGAATAGCTTTCCCCTGAGGTTCCATAGCAAATACCGGCCCGAACATCCGTAACAGATCAAAATGCAGAAAGGCACGCAAACCCAAAGCTTCCCCTTTCATAATCTCATAATAACCCGGCGTTGTAATTACCTCACGGTTCACCTCCAGATAATGCAGGAAATTATTAATGTTCGCAATAATATTATAAGCACCTGAAAAAACATTATCTTTAATACTTTTATAAGTTCCGTCATAATTATAAATCGATGTCCAGTTCGTTATGTCAGGAGCGTACTCATACCGTCCGGCAAGCATCTCCATATAATTATAGGTCAGCTCACGTCCGTAAAGGAAAGACTCTCCCATTTTAAGATAAAAGCCCGTTAAAGCATCCTGGAAACCAAACTCATCTGCAAACAAATCCTCTTCCGGCACGGAAGTTTTAGGCTGTACATCCAGCCAGTCCGAACATCCGCTACTCCCCAATACGATCACCAACAGGAAACCATATACAAATTTATACATATTCATATTATTTAAATACTACATTTAACGAAATTGCAAACTGACGGGCAAAAGGATAATCCAATCCCCTCTCCTGTTTTACAGATGAGAGATAAAAAATATCCTCCATAGTAAATCCCCACTTCAACGAACTGATAAAACTCTTTTTCAGGAAACGTGTATTCTGCTGATCCATCCGGTAAGTCAGAGACAACGAACCGAAAGTCAATGTATTCTCATCCATCACAAAACGGGAGGTCGGACGTGTTTCCGATCCGTTGACAGAGTTTGTCAGGCGTTTGTATTTAGCCACATCACCCGGTTTCTGCCAGCGTTCCTGCAAGACACGTTTATCTACATTATACCGTAAATCGGCATTTTCGATTTTATCCACTAAAGTTTGGTTATACACCTGTCCTCCGAATTTATAGTTAAAAGAAAGATTGGCTCCAAATCCTTTATAATTAAATGCAGTATTGATATTTCCCTGCCATTTCGGTTCTGTGTCCCCGTAAGGAATTTTATCAATAGCATTATACTCACTGGTCACTTTACCATTGCGGGTCAGTAATAACTCATCTCCTGTCATCGGATCGATTCCCAGCGAACGGACAACCCAAATACGCGTCTGTGACTCTCCTTCTTCATACATCGGCAGAGGTTTGTCTTTTTCATTGCTGGTATTAAGCTCATTCATATGGCGCAAAGCATCCGATATTTTTTTCAGTTTTTCTTCATTATGTGAACCATTTACCGTGATCATCCAATAAGCATCTTTATCCAGATTACGATAAGGAATAAATGAAAAATTCAGCTCCACCCCTTTCGTCTCCAGATTTCCCATATTTTCCGGATAAGAAGCAAAACCGACAGAAGGAGCCAGCGTAATCTGTGCCAAAGAATTTTTCGTATTCTTGATATAATATTCGGCCCGGGTAGTAAAACGCCCTTTGAGTAAGGAAAGTTCCAAGCCAACATTCCAGGTTCCGGTCTGTTGCCATTTCAGATTCGAATTACCCAAAGCGACCAGTTCCGTCCCCGTTGCATTAGAAGAAAAATAAGGTTTCATTAAATTGGTATAAGTATAAACTGAGCGGGACTGATAAGGAGAAAAACCTTGTGTACCTGTCACCCCATATGAAGCCCGCAATACCACATCATCCACCCATTTAACATTTCTCAGCCAACTTTCTTTCTTCATATTCCAGCGTAAACCTGCAGACCAGAAAGGAGCAAAACGATTGTCTTTACCAAACTGTGAAGAACCGTCGATACGGATATTAAAATCGGCAGAATAACGATAATCATAAGAATATCCCAAAGTAGCCACAGCTCCCAAAGCCCGGGTAGTTCCTTCACTTCCGGTCATGTTTTCATTGTATTTCTTACCAAACAAAATATGATCCATATTGCCGTTCGGAAAACCCGTCACCGTTGCTCCATAGACTTCGCTATGAGTTTGCTCTACCGAATAACGCAGATTTCCCGTCAGATAATGCACATCATTGACCACATTGTTATAACTGGCTGTAAAAGCAAACATATAATTGAAATCCTCCGACTGGTTACGTTTAAAATCACCCTTCAGGGTAGGATCCACCACTTCAGCAAAAGCGGTGTGCTGTGCAGGACGGAAAACCTCGTCCTTACCTGTCGATTTCTGTATAGAAATATCGGCCTGCAAACGCCAGGCATCCGTCGGAGTATACTCTAATTTAAAAAGGTTACGGATACTAAAAGAGGTGGTCCGGTCTTTACTATGAAAGGTCGTATTATACATCGGATTAGCTACCTGATAAGGTTGTGAATTACCCAGATAGATCATATCCCAGGTCTGCATAATTTTATTGATTTCTCCATTTTCTCCGTAAGGCCGTAAATAAGGATTCAACTTGGTGTATTCGCTAAAACTACCCCAAGGCGACTCGTCTCCCACGGAATTATCAACCGTGATACTATTCTTTAACAACACTTTATTAAAGCGGTATTGCAAATCCAAAGATCCGGTCATCACATCCCTCTTGCTCCCTTTCATCACACCCGGCGTATGGTTATACCCGACATACAAACGATAACGCAATGCCCGGTCACCACCTTCCAAAGTTACGGTATGACGCTGTTGTACGGCAGTACGCAACGGCTTATCCAACCAATAAGTATCCACGCCTCTCTTCACCTCTCTCAATTTATCCTGATAATTTTGCAAGACATCAATACTGCCGTCCCCCTTGTACATTCCGGCCAACACCTCCGCTCTCAATTTTTCCTCCGCGTTCATCAAGTTATAATCTGACAAATCAGGAATCTCAACGCGAAAGTTTCCCCCATAAGTTACCCACAATCGGCCTTCTTTCGGCACTTTAGACTCAATGACAATCACCCCGTTTGCAGCACGAGAACCATAGATTGCCGTGGCAGCAGCATCCTTCAACAAGGTAATTGATTCCACCCGATCCGGATCCATATCAACCATCGTCTGCAAATCAATTTCAAAACCATCCATGATCAGCAACGGTTTATTGGGATAAGTATCGTATTCCCCTTGCAATGTCACCATCTCAGCCGAAGCCCCGGCATTACTGCCCCCGGGCAAAGTGGCCTGTCCCCGCATACGTAAATCGGGCAACCGATTGGGATTCGACCCGTTCAACACGTCCTCCATAATCCTAAAAGAAGGATCTATAGCGGCCAAAGCCTTCGCGATATTCGTTGTGCTGATTTTCTTTAAATCTTCCCCTTTCACGGAAACAGCCGATCCTGTAAACCCCTCTTTTCTCCGGTTAAACATACCGGTTACCACGACTTCGGACAACTCCTCTTCATTTTCTTCCATCACGACGGTCAACGGTTTCATCTCTTTTTCCAATTTTTTTATCGCGATCTCTTTATCTTTCATCCCAACGAAAGAAAAAACCAACACAACACTATCCATTTGAGGCACCTCAAGGGAAAATTTTCCATCTTTATCTGTTGCCACCCCGACGCTCGTTCCCTTCAGCAAAACCGTAACACCGGGTAAGGGCTCTTTCTTTTTATCCTGTACCAAACCGGTTATTTTAAACGACTCTTTCTTCACATCCCGCATAATCTGTTCCGCACGTTTTTGGATCACCACGACATCTCCTTGAATGCAATATCCCAAAGCCGTGTTCTCCAAGCATTTGTCTAGTACTTGTTTCACATCACTCGTTGTAATGTCCAACGTTACTTTCCCCACTTGATTTACATCATGCTCGTTATAAACAAACGTGTACCCCATCTTTTGTTTAACCTCTTTAAAAACAGATTTCAATGTCACATTCGTAACTTTTATCGTGGCACGTTGTCCTAAAGTAGCCGCCGAAACGGATAAAAACGACATCAACAAAAAAGCAGTTGTCAATTTCATAATCAATAAAATTTTAGGTCGGACCTGCCGAAACAGTCCCTCTTCGTTGTTTTTTTTCATACCTTTGTTTCAATTTAAATTATACCAATGTGCTGCCAGGCACTTTAACATGTCGAACGTTGCCAGACGTTCGACATTTTTATTATTTCACAAAAACATTATTTCCTTCAATTTCAATCCGTATCGATCTAGTTTGCTCTATCAAATGAAGCACCTCTTTAAAACTTTCATGCCGAGGCATATCCACGGAGAAACGTTTTTCTCGTACTGACGAATTTTCAAAAAATACATTCACATTATACCAACGAGCCAACTCGTTCAAAATATCTTCCAAACGTTCATTCTCAAAAAGGAAGTAGCCCTGTTTCCATGCAATATAAGGAGCAACATCCACTTCCCGTACCACCATCCCTTCACCATTCTTCCCTTTTACAGCCTGCTCTCCCGCCTTTAATACGACTTTTGCTCCCTTATCCCGAATCAATACACGCCCGTTTACCAAGGTCGTTGCCGAAGGTAAATTCGAATAAGCCCGGACATTAAATTCCGTCCCCAGCACTTCAACCTCGTACAACCCCTCAACCTCAACCCGGAAAGGAGAAAGAGAATCTTTGGCAACTTGAAAATATAGCTCCCCGCTAGCGAATACTTTACGTTCTTTTCCTGAAAAAGTCGACGGGAAACGTAGTTTCGACTCTGCATTTAACCAAACGATCGAATTATCCGGCAATACCACCTGATACTCCCCACCCCTCGGGGTTCTGATTTCATTATAATCCACTTTTTGTAAGCGTACCGAATCTTGAGTCAAAAATAATACGCCATTCTCATTTCTCAATATATTCCCGCCCTCTCCCAAAAACAGATTATTACTATCTTTACTTAATTCTACAATTTTTCCACCAGTAAGAACCAACTCCGCAAATACCCTACCCGGCTCAACACCCCGTATGACAACCATAGGAGAATTTTCTTCATTTCTTTCCATAAACATCCAAGTTCCAAGCAATACGATCCCTAGCAATGATGCCGCGATTCCCCAATATTTCCAGGAAAACTTTCTCCTTCCATGAAGCTTTCGTTCCACTACATTCCAACTTTTTTCCCAATCGTACTCATCCAAACGTTCCATCTTCACCAATATTCTCTGCTTATTTATTAACCTGGAAAAAAGTTTTTTATTTCTATCGTCTTTCAACCATTCATCCAATTCCCTTTGCTCTCCTTCGGTCAATTCTCCTTGAAGATATTTTAAAATCAGTGTTTCTATATTAATTTGATCAAACATATTATACATTTTTGTATATAGAACGACCGTATCGTCTTCAAGTGTTATTTAAAAATATTTAAAATTCACTTCTTCCCCATAAATAATTATATTTTTTGGTTTTAACTCTACAAAATCATACTTTTGTTTTCTGTTAAGCGTTACGATTATTTAATACACACATTATTTCGATTTGTCAGATAATAATTTCATAATAAAGTTACATTCCAGTGATGAAAGGATATTCAAGGAGATATTCAAAAAATATTATCTCCCTGTCAGGTCATTCGCGTGGCGCTTTGTAAAGGACAACGATATTGCCGAGGATATCGTACAAGATTGTTTTTTAAACGTATGGGAAAAAAGACTTACATTCAATGTCATTACCGAGATAAGAAGTTACCTGTACACGAGTACCCGCAACGCCTGCCTAGACTATCTAAAACATGAACAAATAAAACAAAAGCACGCAATCCATCTATTGACAACGGCATCCCAAGAGGAAGAACAGGAATATATTCTGGAAGAAGAAGTCGATGCCTTGATCCATCAGGCGATCGGAACTCTCCCCCGACAAGCACAAAAAATGGTTATTATGACATTGAACGGGGACTCGAACCTCGAAATTGCTCAAAAATTAAATATCACCGTAAACACAGTCAAATCTACAAAATTAAAAGCATATCAGATTTTACGTAAACGCCTCCGCAATGTACAATGGCTTTTAGTGTTACTCACTTAAACTATAATTCAAGTATACGTTATATTTTATGATATATAAACCTAATTTCTTTATCATCACCGGAGGCCCCGGTGTTGGCAAAACGACCTTACTGGAAGTGTTGGCCAAACAAGGTTTCCCTTATGTTCCCGAAGTAGCCAGGAAGATTATCCGGGAACAAGTCTCCCAAAACGGAGATGCTCTCCCTTGGGCAAATATTCCCGCTTACACCCACCTCATGCTTTCCCGCTCCGTGGAATCCTTCGAACAGCACCAAAAACAGGAATCTGTTCTTTTCTTCGACCGGGGCATCCCCGACACCCTCGCTTACGCCCACCTCACCCACCAACCTATATTACTTGAACTCCAACATGCTGTTCAAGCCTTCCGCTACAATACGCAGGTATTCATCCTTCCTCCTTGGTCCGAAATCTACAAAACCGATTCCGAACGTAGGCAATCCTACCAAGAAGCCATCGAGACCTACGATATCATGTTCGCCACCTACCAACAGCTAGGTTACACCCCTATAATCGTACCTAAAGGAACCCCGGAAGAACGTGCAGAATTTGTTGTCAACGCACTAAAAAAACATACCCCTGATCGTCCACGATGATCTCGTCCATGGGAAAAACGAGCGACATCCGTTTTACAATATTTACCATCGGACGAGAGTGATTTCAGCTGACTACAAATTGTAGTCAACTCACTTCCCTTTTGAGACGAGTTTTTAATACACTCCAATACTTTCTTGTATTCGGACTATCTGTTAACACAGCTATTACATCTATAATGAAAAAGGTGTGTCGCCAAGCAACACACCTTCCTAAATATAGTTCCATCTCTTTCTCTTAAATCACTCCTTTGGCAACAAGCAATTCTGCCATTTGTTGTTGCAACTTCACGGCTTCTTCTCTCGCCCTCACGGCAAAATTCTCGGTCTTATCCGCAAAGATGATACCGCGAGAAGAGTTCACGATCAACCCGCAACGAGAGTTCATACCGTATTTAGCCACCTCTTCCAAACTACCACCTTGCGCTCCCACTCCCGGAACTAGCAAGAAGTGATTCGGAACGATCTCACGGATACCGCTCAACATTTCCGCTTTCGTGGCACCCACAACGTACATCATATTCTGATCATTCCCCCACTCCTGAGATTTACGCAAAACCCGTTCGTACAATTTCACACAGTTCTCCTCGAAGAATTGAAAATCAAAAGCACCTTTATTAGAGGTCAATGCCAACAAGATCACCCATTTCCCCTCGTATTTCAGAAACGGGGTCACGGAATCCTCACCCATGTAAGGAGCCACCGTGATAGAATCAAACTCCATCGTCTCCAAGAATGCACGGGCGTACATCTCGGACGTATTCCCGATGTCCCCGCGTTTAGCATCGGCAATCAAGAAGATCTCGGGATATTTTGCTTTGATGTATTTCACCGTTTTCTCCAACGTGATCCACCCGGGAACCCCGTTACTCTCGTAAAACGCGATATTAGGCTTATAGGCAGGCCATGAAGTCCGCGCCGGTGACGTTCTTCACCGCGTCGGCCATGGTGACGCGCTGCCAGGAGGGGGTCAGGTCGATGTCGTGACCCAGCCACTGCACATGGTAGGTACCCAGGATCTCCTTGGCGGCACCGGTGAGGATGCCCTCCAGGATATCCATCATGCCGTCCAGGTTCGTGTACGCCTGGTACAGCTCACAGGTAGTGAACTCGGGGTTGTGCTTGGTGTCCATGCCCTCGTTGCGGAAGATACGGCCCACCTCGTACACACGCTCCAGGCCGCCCACGATCAGCCGCTTCAGGTGCAGCTCGGTGGCGATACGCATATACATATCGATATCCTGCGCGTTGTGGTGGGTGATAAAGGGCCGGGCGTTGGCGCCGCCGGCGATGGGGCTGAGGACGGGCGTCTCCACCTCCATAAAGCCCAGACCGTCCAGATAGCGGCGCAGGAACGCCACGAACTGGCTGCGGATCTCGAAATTCCGCTTGCTCTCCGGGTTCATGATCAGATCCACATACCGCTGGCGGTAGCGGATCTCCTTGTCGGTCAGGCCGTGGAACTTCTCCGGCAGGGGCCGCAGGGACTTGCTCAGCAGCGTGATGTCGTGTGCACGGACGGACATCTCGCCCCGCTGGGTGCGGAACACCTCGCCCTTGACGCCCACGATGTCGCCGATATCGTACTTCTTAAAGTGGTTATAGTTGTCCTCGTCCATCTCGTCCTTACGGGCGTAGATCTGGATACGGCCGGTCTTGTCCTGCAGGTCGCAGAAGGACACCTTGCCCATACCGCGCTTGCTCATCAGGCGGCCCGCCACGGACACAGCCTGCCCCTCCATGGCGTCAAAGTTATCCTTGATATCCTGTGTGTGGTGGGTCACATCAAACCTGGTGATGGTAAATGGATCGCGTCCCTCGTCCTGCAGCACCTTCAGCTTGTCGCGGCGGATGCGCAGCAGCTCGCCCATGTCCTGGGCCTGGGGCTGTTCGTTCACGTTGCGGTTGGTCTCGTCTGCCATAATGCAGCCTCCTTCGTCTATCCGTACCGCCGTTGCCGGCGGTGCTTATCTTTCAATACTGTCGATACGGTAGTGGATCACGCCCTTGGGCGCCTCCACGGTCACTTCATCGCCCGCCTTGCGGCCCATCAGCGCCTTGCCAAAGGGTGAGTCCTCGCTGATGGCGCGGCTCATCACGTCGGCCTCCTGAGAGCCGACGATCTTATAGGCGGGCAGCTGCTTTCGCATATCCAGATTGGTAACGGTGACGGTACAGCCGATGGAGATCTTGTCGGAGTCCATCTCGGACTCATCCACGATCACGGCATGGAGCAAAATGTCCTCCAGCTCGGCAATGCGGGAGTAGAGCTTGCCCTGCTCGTTTTTCGCCTCGTCATATTCGCTGTTCTCGCTGAGGTCGCCAAAGCCGCGGGCCTCCTTGATCAGCTCCGCCACCTCGTCGGCACGGGTGGTCTTGCTGTAATCCAGTTCCTGTTTCAGCTCGTCATACCGAGCCTGGCTCATTTTGAATTCCTTTGCCATGCTGCACACTTCCCTTTCTATCCATAAGGATACCCTTTTAGGGCTATAAACAATATGTCACGTTGCATTATAGTGACTTTCCGTGCGTATGTCAAGCAAGTCTGTGATATGAATGTCGGATATCTGCCATTTTCCGGCCGCTGTCAGCACCGCGGCCAGAGGCTCCGTCACCGGCACCGCCAGCGCCGCCGCCCGGGGCGATGTCCATACCGGCGTCTGCCGCGCCCCACAGTCCTCCGTCAGATATATCGCCGGGCCCTCCGTATCCTCCCGCACATCGCCGCACACCACCGTCAGCGCCGCCCGCCGGCCCCCGTCTCCGGCGGCGATCCCCCAGCGGTACAACAGCTCCGCCGCCAGCGCCGCAGGGTCCTCCATGTCCAGCTGCACATACCGCGCCCGCCGGGCCAGCACCGTCAGCGCCGCCCGGGCCGTCTCCTCTCCGCCGGGGCCGCAGCGCAGCACCGCGGCGGCGTTTTGCAGACCGCCGGGGCAGAGAATATCCAGCAGACTGCCCAGCAGGGCGAGGCGCAGCGGCAGGACGGGGTATGATGTTATGTCTACCTGCTTCGCCAGCGAAAGGAGGTAAACATCGGCGCAGATACAGCGGCGGACACCGGAGTCATACAGCTGACGCAGGCAGTGCAGAGCACGGCGGCGGGCGAAATAGCCCCTCCCCACAGAAAGATAATGGAGTGGCAGACCCTCCACCGTTATGCGGGAAAGCACTGTCTTTTGGCCCTGCGTCATGTAAACGATCATGCGGTTTCCCTTCTCCCCCGGCGGTATGCAAAAAAATGCTGTTCCATTCTATGGAACAGCATTTTCAATATGTCATTATTTACCAGGCTTTGATGTAGCCCGCCAGATAGTTCAGCGGGTTCTGGTACACGATCTTGCTCACACCGTTGACCACGGTGGTGGTGCGGACCTCATAATGCAGATGCGGGCCGGTGGAGGCGCCGGTGTTTCCGGTGACGCCGATCACGGTACCCTGCGAGACAGTCTGGCCCTGTGACACCTTCACCACGCTCAAATGGGCGTACAGGGTGGTCAGGCCGCCGCCGTGGTCAATGACCACATAGTTGCCGTAACCGCCGCCCCAACCGCTGGTATTGGTGAGGATCACCTTACCGCTCTTGACGGCATATACGCTGCTGGTATAGGACACGTTGCAGATATCCACACCCTTGTGGTTGGTGCTGCCGAAACCGCCGGGGGCCACGCGGGAGCCGACGGGCGAGCTGATCTTTTTACTGGTGCTGACGGGCCAGATAAAGCCCTCGTTGCTGGGCACCACGTCGGAGTCGGCGATCAGCTGCTCGAGCTGCGCGTCGATCTCATCAGCCGCCTTTGCCTCCGCGTCATGCAGCTGCTCCAACGCTTTCTGGTCGGCGGCATACTCGTTCATCAGCTTGGTGGTCTCGTCCAGCTTGCCCTGCAGCTCGTCCTGCTGCTCACTCAGCTGGGTCTCCTTGGCCTCCATCTCCACCTTCTCGGCCTTGATGTTCTCCCGCGTCTCCTGCAGGGCGGAGATAATTCTCTTGTTGTACTCCGCCACCTCGTTGACGAACTCCATGCGGTTCAGCAGGTCGGCCATGCTGGTGGCCTTGAACAGCACCGACAGATAGCTCAGGCTGCCTCGCTCCTCCTCCTCACGGACCTGCTGGCAGAACAGTGTGTACTGCTCCTCCTCCAGCAGCTCATACCGGGCGATCTGCGCCGCGGCGTCGTCGATCTGGTTCTGGGTATCGTCGATCTGCTCCAGCAGCAGCTGGTTCCGCTGGTCCAGCAAATTCTTGGTGGCCATCACGTCGTTCTTCTTGGCCTTGGCCTCAGCGATCTGCTTCTCCAGTTCCTTCAGCTTTTCCTGCTGCTCCTTCTTTTTCTGTTCCAATGCGGCCACCTGTGCCGCCTTGCGCTGCTCCTCCTCCAGCTCAGCCTCGGTCTTGGTCGCATAAGCCGGTCGGACGGACACGGCGGCGGCCGCACCCAGCAGCATCAGCAGTGCCAGCACGGCGCACAGAATACGTTTCGGTTTCTTCATGCAAGCGCTCCTTTCTTTACACCCGGAGGAACCGGCGTATGGCGGTCAGGCTGCCGCCCACACCCACCAGAATACCCGTGCCCAGGAACACCAGGGCCACGAACTGCCATATTCTCGTAAACGGCACCACGTTCAGTATCTGCAGGCTGTCGGAGTTAGCGATGCCCTGCGCCACGGCGGCATACAGCCCCCATTGCAGGCCAAAGGCGATCACCGCGCTGAACAGGCCCAGCAGCAGTCCCTCATACACAAAGGGCCAGCGGATGAACCCGTTGGTGGCACCCACCATCTTCATGATGGCGATCTCGTCCCGCCGGTCGAATGTCGTCAGCTTGATGGTGTTGCTGATGATGAACACCGACACCAGCAGCAGTATGGCGATCAGCGCGACAGAGATGACGCCGGCCACGTTGCGGACTGTGGTAAAGCCGTTGGCCACAGCCTCGTCAGCGCGGGCCTTGTCAATGCCGGGGATATTGTCCACTGCGGTCTTTGTCTCCATGATTCGGTTCGGATCCGTGACGTGTATCACAAACCGATGGCGGAACACCGTGGCGTCCAGGTCGCCGTACACACCGCCGTCATCGTACTTCTCCACGTAGGCGTCCCGGGCCTCCGTCCGTGAGACGAAGGTACAATCAGCCACGTTCTCCGTGCTCTCGATCTGTGTTTGCAGGGCCCGGGCCTCGCTCTCCTCCAGCGTCTCGTCCACGAAGGCCACGATGGCGTTCTCCTGCTGTAGGTCCGCCAGGTTTTCGTTGGCATTGTAGGCCACCAGCGTGAATGTGCCCATAATGAGCAGGCACGCCACGGTAACGCCGATGGCGGCGAAGGACATGAACCCGTGGGAGAACATATTGCCCGCGCCTTCTTTGACGAAAAATTTAAAATCGTGCTTCATATCACACCTCGTAGCTGCCCAGGCCGTCGCCGATGACCTGCCCGTCGTTCAGCAGGATGATCCGCTTGTTGAAGTGGTTGACCAGGCCCCTCTCGTGGGTCACCACGATCACCGTGGTTCCCAGGGCGTTGATGCGCTCCAGCAGCGTCATGATCTCCAGCGACCGGCCCGGATCCAGGTTGCCGGTGGGCTCGTCCGCCACGATGGTGCTGGGGTTATTCACCAGCGCCCGGGCAATGGCCACACGCTGCTGCTCACCGCCGGAGAGCTGGTCGGGATAGCTGTTCTCCTTGTCCGCCAGCCCCACCAGCTCCAGCACATAGGGAATGCGGTTCTTCAGCTCTCGCGGAGACGCCCCCACCGCCCGCATGGCCAGCGCCAGGTTGTCCCGCACGGTCTTATTGCCGATCAGGCGGAAGTCCTGGAAGATCACGCCGATCGTCCGGCGCATATAGGGGATCTGTTTTTCAGCGATGCGGCTCATGGAAAAGCCGTTGACCATCACGCGGCCGGCGGTGGGCACCACCTCACCGGTCATCAGCTTGATGATGGTGGACTTACCGGAGCCGGAGGGCCCCACCAGAAAGACGAATTCTCCGTCGTCCACGGTAAAGGAAACGCCCTTTAACGCGCGCGTCCCGTTGTCGTATACCTTCTCAGCGTCTATTAAACGAATCATAGCAACGCTCCTGTCCGTCAAAATGCAACATATTGTGGCCAAATACGACCACAAATACCATTATATATAAATAGTTACAAAATGGCAACAGGAAAGATATGAAAATATTTTGAATTTGCCCCGCCGCGCATTGCTTGTTCTTTAGACGGTCCTCCCACCCCAAAAGTTCCTAAAAAAGGAAGTTTCTGCGGCATCGCGCAAAAAGAGCGCCCCACAGGGCGCTCTTTTTTCTGTATATGTACTTATGCGTCGATGCCGCGGCTGGTCAGATACTTCTTGACCATCAGGGCGACCTTGAAGGTGATGGCGTCATCGAACTCCCGCAGATCCAGGCCGGTCAGCTTCTTGATCTTCTCCAGACGATAGACCAGCGTGTTCCGGTGGACAAACAGCTTACGCGCCGTCTCGGATACGTTCAGGTTGTTCTCAAAGAACTTGTAGATGGTGAACAGCGTCTCTTGGTCCAGTGCATCGATGGGGTTCTTCTTGAACACCTCCTGCAGGAACATCTCGCACAGGGTGGTGGGCAGCTGATAGATCAGCCGGC
>OODG01000652.1_pt1 | contig 25184 bp, 20 predicted proteins | sample 1671621 | NCBI WGS metagenome assembly OODG01 (sample SAMN06348175, study PRJEB24527) | human gut metagenome | biome: human gut; feature: ankylosing spondylitis patient; material: feces | host: Homo sapiens | place: China | collected 2015-10 | reverse complement strand
CGTTCTTCTGCCGAACTGCTGGTTTTCGTTATGCCGAATTTCCCTCTTGCACGTAAATCGTCGGTGGCGAACCATTCGATGATGAAATTGTTGGTAAATCCGGTTTCGTCGCTTTTGTCATAATTATTCAGACTGGCGTTCCACAGGGGATTGGCCACTTTTTCCTCGTAACCATCTCCCGAGTAATAGTATAGGTATTTGTCGATACCCCCGTCTTCGTTATATTTTTTGTAATAAGGGTTGGCTTGTGCATATTCGGAGAAGCTTACGGACGGATCGTTCGTTTCCATATAGTCTACAGTCAATTTATTACTGAACTGGAACTTGCCGGAACGATAGATCAGATCTATATTTCCGCTGATGGTCTGGCGGTCGGAACCTTTCATTACTCCCTGCACGTTACCGTAACTGAGCCCTATACCGTAACGGATGTTTTCTTCACCCCCTTCGGCATATAGATTGTGCTTATGCGTGAACCCGGTGCGTAGCGGTACGCTTAACCAATAGGTGTCGATCCCTTCTTCGATTCCTTTTAAACGGGCATTCCGTAAACTATCCAGGCGTACCTGGTTGATGGCACTGTTGGATTTGTCCGTGTATACACCGGCGAGTGTCTCGAATTGCAATTTTTCACGGGCATTCATTAAGTTGTAATCCGAAAGGTCTGCCATCGTCACGCTGAAATCTCCCTTATAGGAGAATTGCAGGCGTCCCCCCTCCGGGGCCTTTGTTTCGATAACCACCACGCCGTTAGCTGCTTTCGAACCATAAATGGCGGTTGAGGCTGCGTCTTTTAACAAGGTGACCGATGCCACCCGGTTCATGTTCAGGTCCATGATGGTTTCTAATGTCGTTTCGAAACCGTCAAGGATAAACAAAGGTTGATTGGGGTCGGTCCCATACTCTTCTTTCAATCCCATAACACTGCTCTTGCCCCGGATTTCGATATCGGGCATGCGGTTCGGGTCGGAACCGAATTGGTTGTTTTCCACGATTTTGAATGAAGGGTCGAGTGTGCGCAGACTTTGAACCAGATTCGACGCTCCCACGGCTTTCAATTCCTCTGCTTTGAATGTAGTCGATGATCCCGTGAAACTTTCCTTTTTACGGGTGAAGATACCCGTGACGACTACTTCATCCATCTCTTCGATAACAGGAACAAGTGTAATTTTCTGAAAATCGGAGACATTATTTCCGTTGAACTTTTTTACCAGACGCTCGTAACCGATGTACGAAAAGATAATGTTATACTCTGCCGGACCGAGGGAGAATGTGAATTGTCCGTTAACGTCGGTGGCAGTTCCCTGCGTTGTTCCTTCGATCATAACAGTTACTCCCGGTAACGGTTCTTTCGTATGACTATCCACCACAATCCCTTTCAATTCGATGATTTTCATTTCAGTTTTTTGTGGTTCTGCCGGACGTTGGGTGATAATAATCGTTTTATCCTCGATTTTAAATGTGAAAGGAGTTCCGTTCAAAACGTATTCCAGTGCTGATCTCAATGGCGTATTTCTGAACTCCCTCGTGATTCGTTTGTCAGAAGTACCGATTTGCCCGGCATTATAAAAAAATTCCGTTCCGGTGGCTGTTCCTATCTTTTTCAAAGCGTCCAGTAAAGTGGAATTTTCCAGCTTTAAATTTAGTTGTACCTCCTGGGCATAACTTACCTGCGTAAAACTACAAAGCATTTGTAGCAAGAACAGTGGCAGGACGATTTTCTTCCGGAGTTTGTCCCGGAGAACCGTCCGGTTCCGGCTGAATGATCTGTCTTCTTTCATATTGATCTTGTATTAATGAATATTTATTTTATTACTATTCTTTATATTTGAGCATACAAAGCCCCGAACTTCATTTTCCAATGAAGTTTTGTAATTGATATGGAGGGGATTTTACTTCAGATAAATAACCCCGTTTTCAATAATACATTCGATGTTACTTGTCGTTGTTAACAGCTTGGTGATGTAATCAATTCCCCGTTCGTGCCGGATCATTCCCGAAAAACGGGAATCGCGGTGTTCTTCCGATACCTGAATATCGATACCATACATTCTGGACAATTTTTTAGCCAATACACTTAATTTCTCGTTGTTGAAATAGATCACGCCCTCTTTCCACATGGAATATTCTGCGGCATCTACCTCGTATTTTTCCATTTTATTCGTTTCTTTGTCCACGCGGATTTGCTCGTTCGGCGATAAAGTCACCGTTCGGTTGTTCTCCGGAACGTGATAAGCTATTTTACCGGAGAGTAGCGTAGTCACGTTTTCCGTGTTGTCTTCATAAGCCGATACGTTGAAACAGGTGCCGAGTACCCGGATAGATTCGCTGTTGGGAATCTCCACGTAGAAAGGTTTCGTTGTATCGCTTTTCACTTCAAAGAATCCCTCTCCCTTGATTTTTACCCTGCGTTCCGGTTGGGAGTCGAACGTCGATGGGTATTCGAACCAGGTGTCGGCGTTTAGTACGATACGTGTCCCGTCGGCTAATTCAAGGTTGAAATGCTTACCCGAAGGAACATATATTTTCAATATTTTTGCCTTTTGCAGCATAATCTTTTTCCCGTCGGCGGATTGCAGTGCGACATTCGAATGTTTGTCTATATTTATCTTGGCGTCGCCTCCCAGGTTCGAAACGGCGGAATCCCCGACGAGTAGTTGCACCTGTTCGTTGCAAACGGATATGCCCATGTGACCGAGTTGGGTGTATACCGTAACCTCTTGCAGGGCAGTGGGACGGAACACCAGAAACAGGGACACGAACACACAAGCCGCGGCAACACCGCTGGAAATCCAATACATCCGGCGGGTATTTCTTCTCCGGCGGATCCTGCTTTTTACGTCCTGGTAATTTCTGTCCAGTATATGTTCCCCGCACTCCTTTGCCCGGAGAGAGTTCCAGATCTCATCCAGCAACTCATCTTCATTTTCCCCGATGGGGCGGTTCAAATATTTCTCTGTATCTGTTTTCATGCACGCTATAACCTGATCGACATTAATATAATACCTGACTGCCCGAAACTACGTATTCGAAAATACTATTTTTTTATTTTTCCCCGAAGTTTTTTCATTGCCTGGTAGAGGATGGTTTCTACTGTCCGGACGGAAATGCCTAATTTTCGGGCAATATCGGCACTTTTCCTGTTCTCAATGTGACTCATGATCATTACCTGGCGGCTTCTTTCCGGTAATTCATTCAGTAAAGCGGATAATTGTTGTTCGGGTTCGGGTCCTTCTTCCGCCCGGATCACGTTTTCTTGTTCCTCTTCGCTTTTTTTTCTTTTAAGGTTTTCTTGATGTTGTAGGTGGAGAAACCGGGTTTTGAGGTAACGCAGGGAATTGTTGTGCGTGCTGCGAAGCAGGTAATTGCGCAGAGATTTTTCCCGGTCGAGATTTTTCCGGTTTTCCCATAAGGCAACGAAAATATTTTGAATAATCTCCAAAGCCGCTTCCGAATCACCGACGATAGAGGCAGAATAGTTTTGAAGAAGAGCGAAATAGCTTTTATATATTTTCTCGAAAGCGGTTTCCTCTCCTTTGATCAATGCGTCCAATAGGGATTGATCTGACTCGGTCGTATGACTACCTTTTTCTATCATGATCGATGTACTGCCGTGTGTAATTCTATATTATTAAACGTTCGTTTATGGATATCGTTTTTTCGTGTTCATTATTTTGGGGGGCGAATTTATATTATTTGCTTATTTTCAATGTGTGACATTTTTTTTATAAATTATTTTTCCCGTTCAATAAACGGATTTATATTGATATCTGTATCAGCAAACTTTATGCCTTATCATTCGTTCGCATAAATGCGACAAATTTAAAGCAATTTTCTAAAAATGTCAGGATATATTCAATCATATCTTTTTATGAGGATGCGGATATAGATGATATCGGGGCTGACGGGGGGGCATCACTGCTGTTGTAAAAATGGAATATTTCCGTATCTTCGTATAATTTATAATAAACTCAGGAGTAGACGAATATGGACGGAGATAGGAACATAAGTGAAATAATCAGTGATATCCGTGACAATTGTGAATTGGCCAAGGCGGCAAAATGAGGTCGTAGAGTTATATTGGACCCGTTTTCATTTTTAATGGTATGACTTTCATATTTTTGACACAAATTCAAGAAGCGAATCTACCATACCTATTCTTGCAATCCGTCCAACAGTATGCTGGTAGTCTGTTCCCGGTCAGAGAATCGGAAGTGCCGGTTTAACAGACGATAGAGGAAAACAACGAGGCTGCATGATATTCGAAAAGAAACCCGTTAGTCTTGCCCAATTTGTCCGGCAGGTCCGAGAACGGTTTACGGTACGTTTTATCGTTTCATCACAGAGCACTTTGCGTGTAGAGTCTATAAAATGTGCCAACTGCATTCCATTACACGGAAAAATTTAGATTAAAGCGAGAAAGTATTAAAAAACAACTTCCTTCGCAACATTCTGAACAAGAAACCTTATAATTGCAACAATATTATCTTTCAAGTGCCATCTTATACACTGTTTGCCATTCTCTTTAATTGAGGGAATATTATCAAATAAACAATTAAATTGTATGGCAACAGTAAAAATCAAATTCCGTGTATCTTCCATTGAGACGAAGGCGGGTACACTCTACTATCAAGTAATTCACAACCGTCTGGTAAAACAAGTTCATTTCGGCTATAAGCTGTACCCATCGGAATGGGATGCCGATTGTTCCAGAGTCATCCTGTCCTCCGGTATCGAAAAAGGGCAGGAGGGATATCTGCTCTCTATGAAGACCGCTTTGGCGAACGATCTTTCCCGTTTCAAGGAGGTCATCGTGCGGCTTGAACGTTCCGACATGGCATATACCGCCGACAAAGTGGTGGAACTGTTCTCCTCTCCGGCTGATTGCGGTGGGTTTGTCTCTTTTACATGGTAGCTCATCCAGGAATTGAAAAAGATAGGCAAAAAGTGTACAGCCGAGACCTATATGACTACACTGAACAGCTTTTTACGTTTCCGTGGCGAGTGTGACCTGCTGTTCAGGGAGGTGGACTCCAACCTGATGGTGGAATACGAAACCTTCCTGAAAGGTATCAATGTTTGCCCGAATATTTCCTCTTTTAATATGCGTAACCTGCGTGCCATCTATAATCGTGCAGTGGAAAAGGAGTTGACCGTGCTTTTCTATATCAAGAAGTTTGCTTAGGGTTATTCCAAAAGCTTGACTAAGTTTATATAAAGATAGAAGCTGAGGGCTTATAAAACCGAATTCATATTTTGAAAGCTCGCTGTTATCAATATCCGTTAAAGCCTCAAGGTCACGTAAAGACCACTTTTTTGCTTTACGTAACTCTTTTAATCTCTGACCCAACCGATACAATAATTCATTATCTTTCATGATTTTCGATATTATTTTTCAAAGGAAATTATAACATGTACGATGCTTGCATTATATAATTTCTTTTGAGTTTGCTTCCATTCTGATATTTTTTTATCTTCTAGTTGATGTAATTTTATTTCGTGTATTGCTTCAAATATTTCGACTATATTACTTTGACTGACTGAAGATTCTTGAAATTTTAAATAGTCTAGTTTTTTCCGATAGCGCAAAAAAAAGAGTATCCATAAACAATAAATAATACTGCCCAAAAGGAATACAATGAAAACACATAAGTTATATTTTCCTAACACAACAGCGTAAATAGCAACTGATAATGATGAAACTACTATTGACACAAGTGTAGTTGTGAAAAATACTTGTAATCGGTCACAATCTCTAACACGTTGAATAATATCTCCAATTAGAGTTGTTTCAAAAAAACTTATAGGTAATTTCAGTAACTTGTGTAAAAAGCTAGAGATTATATTAATTGTTATGTTAGTTGATGCTTTTAAAGTTATAATATTACGAATGATATTTGCACTGGTCTGACCTACAACAATCATAACTTGTGCTAATAAAATCAGCACAATAAGCGAAATATCTTTGGACTCTATACCTTTGTCCACAACGGATTGTGCTAGGTATGGCATTAGAGTATTAAGCCCAAGAACAGTAAAAACTGTTATGAATATTCCTATGAATTGAATCTTGTATGGTTTAATGAGATTAACAATTTCTTTTATTTGGGTCTGTTTAGCGTTGCTATTAGTTTTGAGAGTAATACTCCAAAATCGTGGTGTTGGTTTTAATGATACAACCAAACCACAATTGCTATCGTCTAACCATAAATTACAAAATGTACCTTCATCATATGTCAATAGCCCAATTGCAGGGTCGGATATGAAAAGTTTCTTTTTATCTACTCCAATACTATATAGTACTACGAAATGGTTTTGCCGTAAATGAATAATACAAGGTAATTTTATGTTATCATTATTCAATGTTTTCCACGACATCTTTGTCACAGAGACATCATAACCCAATTTCTCAGCGGCATCGCGCATAGATGAAATTGAAGTCCCGTCTCTAGATACTTGACACAATTCTCTTAGATATGCAAGAGAATACTCTTGGCCATAGTATTTTGATATGATTTTTAGACAACTCGGACCGCAATCTTTTGTATTATATTGAATAAATGATGGGAACTTCATTGACAACTCACAAATTAATTATTATCTACTCAAAATACCGGAATCTTTGTCTTTGTTTTGTATCTTAAATTTCACATTTGACTTGTTCTTACCGAATGCAAAATTATATACAAGGTTGATATAGACCATATTGGCATTATTGATTATGCGTTCTGTTTCATCTCGTTGTAGAAGTGATGTCCCTGATACAGATGTTGTCTGTTTCCACGAGTCATAAAACGGGTATCTTATTCCTCCTGTCAAAGTGAGGTTTTTAACCGGACTGTACGACACTTCTACGCTTGCCATACTTGGAATTGTTTTCATTGTCTGACCTACAAGAGATTTCTTTTCAGTCTGATAGAATACCGAAACGCCCCATTTTTTGTAAGCTAAATTTACGGATGGAATAAAAGAGTATCCTGTATAATTCCATTTTTCGTTTTCCAAAGCGTTGATTTGGTGGAATACTTCGGAATACAGTCTTAGTCGCAGAATATTGTTCGAGAATGGATACCACTGTAGAAACAGACTGGCTTTCATGTTCTGTGCATTATCCAAATTTCCGAATGTCTCAATGATATTCGTATCGTCTGATTGAAAAACCGGAGCGATGGCATCTTTGTTATAGGAGTAAGCGACTTCTGCACTAATGACAAATTTCTTGAATCCTTTGAAATACGACAAAGACAGGTCGTGATTGTTACTTGGTTTCAGATTCGGATTTCCTACATACAGATAGTTTGCATCTTTGAAATAAGGATTGTATGTCAATGAAGAAATTGCGGGATTTTCGGTATTCACTTCATAGTTGAATGTCAAATCAGAACTTTCGTCGATGAAGTAACCGAGTTTCACCTGTGGTCTGAAATAAACAAACTTATATTCCTTGTTTTCTATTGTGGTAAATATATTTCCGTTTACACCGGCACTGACACTATAATTGAATTTCTTTCCAAGCATACCTGCAATTCCGAGATATGAGTAGATTTCATTCGTCAGTGTACGGTTGTTTGAAGGGAGATTCTTTTGCGTACTATTGTTGTACATATACCGAGAACCGACATATAACTGTGCCGTCTTCATATTGTAGTTATATACGGCTTCTCCAATAAACGAATATTTATCGAGATTTATATTCGTTGCCGTTTCAAAATCAGTTACTCCACCGCTCAATTCAGAATATCGGTAGTCATAATCGGATTTGTAGTAAGTTCCGACAAGGTTCATCGTTAGCTCATGCTTGGCATTAAATGTTTTGCTGAAATACATATCCATTACTGGACTGATGTATTTGTCTTTATCGGAACTTTCTCCAAATTTTTCAAATACCACATCGTCAATAGTAGAAAAAATATCTTGCTTGGAAGAACGTCTGCGGTTCAGAGAATTGAAAGAGAGTTTTGTACTGAAAATATAGTTGTCCGGTTTAGAGTTGTTGAAACTGATTTCTGCCAATTGCTGTTCGTACGCGTATGGACTGTTCTTACCTGTCTTTTGTTTTTGATATGTTTTACCTCCTACGGCATAAGTCATATTTTCATCCAATATGCGTTTGTTGTAATTGCGGTAGTTGATATTGTATGTTACCCCAAGTTGTGAGTGTCCCCAGTTATATTTGAAATTCACTACATTGTTTCCGAATCCGGTAGTTACTGCATTTTGGGTGTTTAATCCGACAGAACCTCCATTTTGCTTTTCTTTAGTCACGACATTGATTACTGCACCTAATCCCATATTGGAATATTGGATAGGTGGCTGGGTGTAATAATCTATTTTAGAAATATTTTCGGGAGAAATTACAGAAAGGTCAGTCGGTGTAGAAGGTATGCCGTTTATCAAAATTTTTACTGCTTTCCCGTCTACAGAATTGACAGTTTGGTCGATAACTTGTATTTTGGGCAGATGTTCTAATGCAGACAATGCACTACTGTATTGTCCTTTCTCTATGTTGGTAAGTTTATATTCCTTCTTGTCCGCAAACCTCTTGACCATGCTCGATGTAACTACAACTTCATCCAATAACATGGTATTTTCTGATAATACTATTTCTCCTAAATCAAGAGATTGGTCTAATTCAAATTCTTGTCGATAGTCCGTATAACCGATGAATGATATTTCAATGCGATACTTGCCGGACTTTATTTTCTCTATAGTGAATTGTCCATTTTCACCGGTGATACATCCTTTATGATTCAGCGTGTCTTGCAAAGAGCGTATTATTACGCTTGCACCGATAACAGGGTGCGTTTCCTTATCTTTAACAACTCCTTTGACTGTATGCTGACTCCATGCCGATACAGAACATAAAGTATAGCATAAGACCATAAATAGGACATTAAATCTTTTCATGATTATCATAAACAAGGCTATTAAGTAATTGATGTTGGTTCGGAAGATTTTCTATATACAAATCTTCCATCCTCTTGGCTAATGCCAAGATTGTTTTTACTCTGCAGGTTGTTTGGATATTACAAGAATGACAATTATAACAGTTCGATGTGCTTAAATATTTAAGATATTCTTTGTTTTCTAAAAAAGAAGCGCATGAACTCACAACCCTTGGACCATATATTTTGTTAATCCTTTTCTATCGTATTATGCGCAAACTATTGAACACCAGTCATTAACAAATACTCTGACAATAAATTCAAGTCTATTGTAACTTGAAATCCTTCCTTATCCGTTCTTGTGATTGGAACTTTTATACTACTCATACCAACTATTCTTCTTTTTTGCCAACGGCTACCATATTGGCATGTTTAATAAATGGTTGGTATATATACATAAAAACGTGGAGCCAGTCCTGTCACTCGTTCCACAGTGTAAAGGCCTTCGCATTGCCCTGCCAGTCGAAACGAGCAACGCCGAAAGCCCCCACGCCAGTGTAAATATATAGAAAGCACTCTTGACAACGAACAATAGAACCGTCCGAAGCCAATGAGGGCTGTATATAATACACCTCATGAGGCGTTCCCGTTGCTTTGTTCTTGACTAGCAGTTGAGAGTTTGCGAAGTTCTTACACTGTCAAAACCAAAGCGTACAGTTACGCCTTATATGTATATATGTCTGCCCAACCTCTGCCCATCGGGACTTTCGGTATGGGTATAGACGTTACAAAGATAACACTTTTATCTTGGAAACCACTTTGTTTGACTGGTAAAGTATGATTTTAAGTCCCGATTTAACATTATTAAATATAAATATGTCAAAGAATTCCACTTTGGCATAATTTTTCTTGCCAAAAAGTTTGTATTCTCAACGATTATTTGTATTTTTGCAGCGTTAGTTCCAGCCGAGCCTCTTTACAATGCTTAAATAGGCTGGGCTTTTTTGTTTATAAGCTATGACAAAGAGAAATTTTGGAAAAGATTACAAGACTCCACGAGAACTTGTAACCTTATTGGAAAATCGTGGATTGATAATCAATGATAGGCAAAAGGCTCAATTGTATTTGGAGAGCATTGGCTATTATCGATTGTCTGCGTATATGCATCCTTTGTTGAAGCCTCCAAAGATTCTTCATCTGTATAAGGAAGGTGCTACATTTAACAAAGTGATGATGCTTTATCGCTTTGACAAAAAGTTGCGCTTACTCCTTTTTAACGAGATTGAGAAGATCGAAATTGCTGTAAGAGAAGCCGTAATGAATATGACGGCTGAACGGACTGGTGATATATATTGGCTTACCAATTCTATACATTTTCGTGACCTCTCCATCTTCAGCAATAGTATGGCAATGTTATCGAAGGAATATGAGCGTTCCACGGAGGACTTTATAGAACATTTCAAAAGAAGTTACACCGAACTTTACCCACCTGCATGGATTCTTGGCGAACTTCTCCCAATGGGTAGTGTGAATATGTACTATAGGAATCTAAAAGACAAAGGTCTGAAAAAACAGATAGCCAAACGTTTCTGTCTTCATGCTCCTGTGTTTGAGTCTTGGCTTTCTGTGCTTACGCTTACTCGCAACGCTTGTTGTCATCACGCTCGTGTTTGGAACAAAGTCAACAAGATTATTCCAAATGATATGAGAGGCATGACTCGTCCTTGGATTACTATTCCTGCGGACAAGCGAAGAATCTATTATAACATGTGCATCATCAAGTATTTCCTTGACATCATCTCTCCCAACAATGACTTGCTTGACAAAATGCACAATTTGTTCAGCAAGTTTCCAGAGATAGACCTGGCAGCTCTTGGATTCCCTGTTGGTTGGGAACAAGAACCGCTATGGATACAGGCAAACAACTAAATGCAAATGAGCTTATTGCCAAGCTTCAAGAATTAGAGAAAGAAAATGCCAGGTTAAGAAAAATTCTTGATGTGCATGGAATACCATACATTGTAACCGAGCCTAATGTCACAACGAAAGAAAGCCTACAAGCCATATTCCATACAGATTCAAAGCTGAGTCTACAGGAAAAGGTTGCGCTATTTCGTAGTGTTTTTCAAGGTCGTGATGATGTGTTTGCCAAGCGTTGGTATAGTTCAACAACCAATAAGTCTGGCTATCAGCCGGTGTGTGATAGAGAATGGAACCGAGAATTTTGTGACAAGCGAAAGTACAAATGTGCGGATTGTCCCAACAGGCAATTCGCTCCTTTTGCATACAACGACTTTTTCAATCATCTTGCAGGAAAGGATGCATGGGGACGTGATGTTATAGGACTTTATCCAATACGAAAGGACAACACTTGCAGTTTCCTTTGTACAGACTTTGATGACAAGAGTTGCGAGCATGGTTACAAGAATGATGTACTTGCCTTTGTAAATGTTTGCAAAACTTGGAATGTACCTTGCTACATCGAACGCTCACGTTCTGGCAATGGTGCTCACGTATGGATTTTCTTTGATGCACCAGTAACTGCTTTCAAGGCACGCAAGTTGGGAAATGCCATTCTTACAGAGGCGATGAGTTGTGACGCTCATCTGTCTTTCAAGTCATACGACCGTTTCTTTCCAAACCAAGACACCTTGCCAGAAGGAGGACTAGGCAATCTTGTAGCCTTGCCATTGCAAGGTATGGCTCGTCGCAAAGGAAACAGCGTGTTCGTTGATGAAGACTTCAATGCGTATGCCGACCAATGGGAAATGTTGTCGCAAATCCATAAGCTATCAGAGGTAGAACTTGATTTGTTATTACAACTGCATGCGGTGCCAACATTAGGAGAACTGTCAAAGACCTGTGAGGAGAAACCTTGGGAGACTCCTCATATGGATGCTGCGCAATCTGAAGACTATCCAAAACAAATCGTTCTGACAAGAGCGAATATGCTTTATGTTCCTTTAGCAAGTCTATCTGCCAAATGTGTGAATGTTTTTAAACGCATAGCTGCTTTCCGTAATCCGGAGTTTTATGAGAAGCAAGGTATGCGCCTTTCTACCTATAATATCCCTCGCATCATTTCATGTTCGGAAATGACAGATGATTATCTTGTCCTTCCTCGTGGGTGTGAAGATGCTGTTTGTGGTATTCTAACCCAACATGGAGTAAAGGTAGTGATCTCAGACAAAACAAATCATGGGCATAATATCAATGTTACATTCAGAGGATCTCTTCGGGAAGAACAGCAAAATGCAATGGAAGCATTTGCTGGACATAATATAGGAACTTTATCAGCAACAACAGCGTTTGGAAAGACAGTGTTTGCCATCGGAATGCTTGCAAGGAGAAAGGTGAACACCTTAATTCTTGTTCATAACAAGGCATTGCTGGAACAATGGAAAGAACGGTTGGAAACTTTCCTCAAGATAGATGAGACCATCGAAGAGCTAGTAGTCAAACGAGGAAGGAAAAAGAATTCTTCGGTCATTGGTTGTTTATATGCAGGCAAGAACACATTGCATGGCATCATTGATATAGCTTTGATACAATCTTGTTTGAGCGATGGTGAAGCGAAGCCTTTTATCAAGGATTACGGTATGGTGATAGTAGATGAATGTCATCATGTATCCTCTGTCAGCTTTGAGCAAGTGCTTCGACAAGTAACAGCTACATACGTATATGGTTTGACAGCAACTCCTGTCAGAAAGGATGGGCATCAACCTATTATTTTCATGCAATGCGGAAAGATAAGATTCACAGCTGATGCCAAGAGCCAAATGGAAAATCAAACATTTAAACGTTTGTTGATTCCAAGGTTTACATCATTCCGAAACATTTCGTCAGATAGCAAGACTTACATTCAGGTTACACAAGACTTGTCCGAAGATAAGGTTAGGAATGAGTTCATCGTAGAAGATGTAAGAATTGCCATTCAAGAAGGTCGTACCCCATTGGTATTAACCACTCGTACTGCTCATGTCAAGGCGTTGGCACAAATGCTTATTCCATTTGCAGACCATGTCATTCAACTCATTGGAGCTGATTCTGCTAAAGAAAAGCGTCTTGCATTACAAAATCTACAGTCAATGCCCACATCAGAATCACTTGTGATTGTTGCTACAGGAAAGTATGTAGGAGAAGGCTTTGATTATCCTCGCCTTGATACACTGTTCCTTACTATGCCTATAGCTTGGAAAGGAAATGTGGAGCAATATGCTGGGCGTTTGCATAGGGAATACGCAGGAAAGAACGAAGTGCGTATTTATGATTATGTGGATGTTCATGTCACACTTTGTGACTCTATGTATCGTAAACGGCTGAAAGGGTATTTAAGAGCAGGATACGGAAAGTATGTGACATCATCCACGCTTGACAAAAATCCCCAAGAACTGATATATGAACGAAACAAATACGAAGCGACATTTCGGAATGATTTGGCAAAAGCCCAGAACTCTGTCATCATCGCAGTCCCAAAAGTAAAGTTCAAATACAAGCCCGTTATCATGTCAACACTTGCAAGCATTATTCATAATGGTGTTAATGTGGCTGTACATATCAAAGAGGAAGGAGCTAATGAGATAGAACTTAAAAATACAGGAATGGATGTGGTGTGCAACAAGGAACAAACTCTGCAATGCGCCATCATAGACAAATCTATTGTCTGGTATGGGAACATAAACTTCTTTGGTTACAATTCGGAAACAAACAATGTTATGCGAATCGCTGACCACAAAATAGCCAACGAAATGATAGAAATACTATACTCAGACACTGGAAATGATGTAAATGGAGGTTAAATACGTTAAATCTTCACTTTTTTGTATCTACACAGAATCCACACTGTCACTTTTCTATCGTTTAGAGCGTATAATACTGATAATCAAATAATAACAGATACATCAAATGTTTCTTATGTACCTGTAATTCCGCCAATACCTGGTTAATCAACTCAATTTGCATCCGGGTATCTTCGTTTATATCGTTTTGGTCGGCAAAAACATCTTCGATATATTCTTTGAGTTCTTTCATTTCCTTTTGGTGTTGAGCACTCATGATAACGGGGGAATTAGCTATCATCTGCCGCATAGCGACAAATGCACGTGTGATAAGTACGCTGGTTTGTACGGCAATATCACTACGTAATACGCTTGAAAGCATAACAACGCCATGCTCGGTAAAAGCCAGTGGTAAAGCGGATTTTGGACGTTTATTCTTTGATGTCATCACAAATTGTGATGAGATAACCACCCATTCTTCCGCCGACAGGTATGGGCATACGGTCGCGCAACTACACGGTATCCGACGCTCCGCTGCGCATCTGTGAACTGTTCGAACCGATGTCAGTGCCCGCTGCCGTTACGCAGTTCTTCTTCATGATGGCGTATGGCGTGATAGAAGTCTATGTAGCGATTTATGCTGCCTCCTGTCATTTGCCCGGAGGCGGGATCTATTTCATCTTCATCGCTCTGGCCACGGTCGGGACACGTATTCTGCTGGGGCGTGCCGTTGACCGGTATGGGGAGGCGCGGCTGGTTTATACCGGTAACGCAGCTATCGTGGCAGGCATATTGCTGTTGATATTTGCGCACAACGTGCCTTGCTACCTGTTGTCGGCAGTCCTGTTGGGGTATAGTTTCGGGGCTATCCAGCCTTCCTTGCAGACCATGGCGATGCACGCCGTAGCTCCCGAACGGCGGGGAGCTGCGAGTTCCACATTTTTTGTGGCCTTCGATTTCGGTATTGCGCTGGGCGGCTTTCTGGCAGGCGTGTTGGTGAAATGGCTGGGGTATGATGCCATGTTCCTCTGCATGATCGTGCCCTGCCTGCTGTCGTGGGGCTACTATTATGTGTTCGGACGCTGTCATGCCTCGTCGTTCAATCCGGAGAACCGCCGGAGAATGCAAGGTCTCGGAGAAAAAGAGGATACCACCCTGTCCTCCGGAAAATCCCTGCCGTTTGTGGTTACCATTTCACGTGAATACGGTAGTGGCGGGCATCATATCGGGGAACTGCTGGCACAGCGGTTGGGGGTGAAATTCTATGACAGGGAGCTTATCACGCTCACTGCGCAGCAAAGCGGGTTGGGCGAATGCACCGTGCAGGAGAATGAACAGACCGTAAACGGACGACTGTTGTATGACGATCCTGTGCAGACTGCCGTATTCCGCGCACAGAGCCGGGTAATACTTGATATTGCCGGCAGGGAGTCGTGCGTTATCGTGGGACGGCTTGCCAATTTCATTCTGAAAGGCCGTCCCCGGTGTCTCCATGTTTTTGTTTATGCCGATGAGGCTGCCCGTCTGAAACGCATAATCTCTGAATATGGGATAGAGAACAACCGTGCAGAAGCCTTACTGAAACGTACCGACCAGGAGCGGCGTGAACACTGCCTGCACTATGCCGGTTGCGATTGGGGCGACCGGTACTATTACCATTTGATGCTGGACAGTTCGATGGCTACGGACGAACAGGTGGCGGAAGCCATTTATTCTGTCATTCACTGTCTGGCTGCCGAATAGATGGGCTATATGAATGTTTTAACGTGAATATAACAGTAAAATTCCGGAGTACCATTTCCGGTCACTTTCAACATCTTTGAAAGTGGTTGTGGGGTGGGGAATACATTGAAGGATAAAATCGGTTTCCCTTCAGGTGTCGTGGATGAAACCGATTTTATCCAATTCGTAGCGTTCGATATCTTTTATGAAAGCCTCTGTCAGTAATATGGTCAATTCCCGCTTCATCAGGTTGATGACGTTAGTTAACTATTCCTTCATAGAATACTTTCCAAAGCGGATCGTTTAAAGGAGGTTTTGCCGTGATGGTGATCATTTCCCGGCTCACCGGATGTTTGAAAGTGATCGAACGGGCGTGCAAACTGATCCCTCCTCCTTCGTTCGAACGGGGAAAACCATATTTCAGGTCTCCTTTGATCGGACAACCGATCTTAGCCAATTGGCACCGGATTTGGTGATGCCGGCCCGTGTAAAGCTTCACTTCGAGCAGGTAATAACGTTGTGAACTTCCGAGTAGTTTATATTCCAGGGTGGCTTCTTTGGCTCCGGTTTTGGGCTGGTTGTAGGCGTGCGATTTGTTTTTTTCCGGGTCGCGCACCAGATAGTGGGTGAGTACGGCATGATCCTCGGCCGGCAAATTGCCTACGATAGCCCAATAGATCTTGCTGATCTCCTTTTCGTGTTCCTGGAACATTTTATTCAGCCGGGTGAGGGCTTTACTGGTACGTGCAAAAATCACTACACCGCTGACAGGACGATCCACCCGGTGGGGGACACCCAGATAAACCTCTCCCGGTTTGTTGTATTTCTTCTTGATATACGCCTTTACTTCTTCGCTCAAAGGGGTATCTCCGGTTTTATCTGCCTGTACAATGTCCGAAATTTTCTTATTGACGGCAATGATATGATTATCTTCGTATAAAACTTCTAACATAAATAAAAGATATAAGTTAAAGGCTATAGGCTATAAGCTAGATGCTATAAGCTAAAGGCTATAGGCTAAAAGTAAATAAAAGATAGATAAACATTTTAGCTTTTAGCTTATAGCCTATAACTTTATTAGTATTGTTCTCTCTCATTCGGGAAATCACCGCTTTTTACGTCGGCGATATAATTGCCGACAGCACCGCTGATTTCTGCATATAGGTTATGATAGCGCCGTAAGAAGCGGGGAGAGAATTCCTGATTGATACCGAGCATATCGTGGATGACCAGGACTTGTCCGTCTACACCGCCACCGGCACCGATGCCGATGACGGGGATACTGACTTCTTGGGCGACTCTGGCTGCCAAAGCTGCCGGAATTTTCTCCAACACGATGGCAAAACAACCTGCTTCTTCCAGGAGATGGGCATCGTGAACCAATTTTTCCGCTTCCTCTTCTTTTTGGGCGCGGATGGCATAGGTCCCGAATTTATGGATGCTCTGGGGGGTAAGTCCAAGATGGCCCATAACCGGAATTCCGGCCGACAGGATACGTTGGATAGATTCGAGAATTTCTTCTCCTCCTTCGAGTTTGATGGCGTCGGCAGCCGTTTCTTTCATGATACGGATGGCTGAGTTTAAGGCCTCTTTGCTATTTCCCTGATAACTACCGAAAGGCATGTCTACAACAACTAATGCCCGTTTTACTCCTCTGACCACCGAAGCGGCATGATAAATCATTTGGTCGAGGGTGATCGGTAAGGTTGTCTCATGGCCTGCCATTACATTGGAAGCCGAGTCGCCGACCAGGATAACATCTATGCCTGCCTGATCGACGATACGGGCCATAGAATAGTCATATGAAGTAAGCATACTGATTTTCTCACCCTTGAGTTTCATCTCCGATAAAACATGGGTGGTTACCACTTTTACTGCTGATTGTGTTGACATGATTAATTTGATTTGTGACTTTAGAACTGGGATTTCCGATGGGAAAAGTCATCCGAATCGTCGTCCGTAAATCTGAAATTTATTTAAAGGTTCCGATTATCGTCTGAGAACCGGTCGTTTTTTGTCCCAATTTCACTTCTATTTGGGTACCCAGAGGAAGAAAAAGATCTACCCGCGAACCGAATTTGATAAAACCGGCGTGCTGATCCTGACGGGCCTGTCCTCCGACAGGAGCATAAGAGACAATACGTTTAGCCATAGCCCCTGCAATTTGACGCATCAGAACGGTCTTACCGTTATTACATTCGATAACGATGGTAGTCCGTTCGTTATCGGTCGAGGATTTGGGTAGATAAGCCGCTGCAAAATTGCCTTTGTGGTATTTGAAATACTTGATCACACCGTTTACGGGAAACCAGTTGATATGTACATTGAAAATGTTCATAAAAATAGAGACTTGAAGACGGCGGTCTTTAAAATATTCCGGTTCTTCGGTTTCTTCAATCACGACGATTTTTCCATCGGCAGGGGCTAAGATCGTGTTATCGTCTTGTATGATCACCCGGTTCGGAAAACGGAAAAAATTGACGACAAGAAGATACATAACCACCGTAATCCCCAGAATTGTATAGACAATAGAGGTATTATTGATGAAATAAAAAGATGCCAGATTAAGGATAATCAGCACGATTAAAATTTTCAATAACAGGATATATCCAGCTTTATGTATGGTCATATTTTTAACTTTAAATATTTATACGGTATCAGCTCGCAAAGGTATCAATTTTCGATTTAAAAGCTAATATCCCGAACGAATAAATTCGGTTTACTATAGGTCAGCAACCGAATTTAAAGGCGATATATACGAAGATTACAGGCAAAGCATACAAAATCGAATCCAATCGGTCCAATACCCCACCGTGACCTGGCATGATATGTCCCGAATCTTTGATCTCGATGCATCTTTTGAACATCGATTCTACGAGATCACCGAAACTACCGAATACAATGACAATGGCCGAGATAACGGTGGTATCGATATAAGACAAACCTTCGATATGGGGAGCGATAAGCAATCCGCCGACCAGTGTCGTGAGTCCGCCTCCGATGGTTCCTTCCCAGGATTTTTTAGGCGAAATACGGGGAAATAATTTATGCTTTCCGAATTTCGAACCGAATAAATAAGCAAAAGTGTCATTGAACCATACCAATAAGAAAGGAAAGAAGATAATATCCGGTTGCCACCTGCCCGTACACAAGTAGGGGAGGTAAATCAGCAAAGTAAAGGGCAGGGTGAAATAAAACAGAGCATAAATCCCGAAAGCCATATTCTGAAAAGCATGGGTACTCTTCCGGTACAATTCCCAAATCCCCATAAAGAATGTGGCACTGAAGAAAAACAGATAACCTTCTTTATAACCGAAATAGTTATGAATGAACCCTGAAATGAAAAGCAGGCTCCCGCTGAGGATACACATGGTACGGTTGACCCGGATATGAATCACCTCTGCCATATGGCTGAATTCAAGTAATCCGATAATGTTTATAATAAAAAAAAGTGCAAAAAAACAAAATGGATGTATATAAATACATGCTGTTAGTATCACCACAAATAGGAATCCGCTGATTGCCCGTTTACCGAAATTATTCACAATTGACTGATTTTATGATTGCTGCTGCTTTCCCTTTATCTTCTTTCTTAACCATGACTTCGATCGCTCCTATTTTAAAAGAGGAGTCTTTCTGATTCAGAATCACTGCTTCTACGTTGTTATCGTTAAGCAAACTTTTAACCAGCTCTGCCCGGTAGAGCTGGCCGGTTTCGAAAATAACTACCCAATCGTTCATAGCGATTTTATTTCATTTTCGACTGTTTTCTCTTCCTTCGTTTCTTCTTCTTCATCGTCTTTCCAGGGGCGTTTCCCTAAGATGCGTTCCAGATCGTCACTGAAAATAACTTCCCGTTCGAGCAATAACTCTGCAACCTGCCGATGTTGGTCCTGATGAGTTTTAAGTAATTCTTTGGCTCGGTTGTAAGCATTTTCAACCAGTTCTTTTACTTCACTGTCGATCAGTTCTGCGGTCTTTTCCGAATAAGGTTTGGTGAAACTGAAATCGCTTTGACCACTGGAATCGTAATAACTCAGGTTACCGATCTTTTCGCTCATACCGAAAATGGTAACCATCGCATAGGCTTGTTTGGTAGCCCGTTCCAGGTCGTTTTGTGCTCCGGTAGAGATTTGACCGAAAGTGAGTTCTTCGGCTGCACGTCCTCCCAATACAGAACACATTTGATCCAGCAGTTGTTCTTTTGTCGTGATCTGACGTTCCTGCGGAAGATACCAGGCTGCTCCTAAAGCTTTACCCCGGGGTACGATAGTCACTTTCAACAGGGGATGGGCGTGTTCGAGCAACCAGGAGACGGTAGCATGGCCGGCTTCGTGATAAGCGATGGCTTTCTTTTCACTTACTTTTATTACTTTACTGCGGTTTTCCAGACCTCCGACAATCCGGTCGATTGCATCCAGAAAATCCTGTTTTTCAACTTCATTTTTGTCTTTACGGGCTGCAATCAAAGCTGCTTCGTTAGCGACATTGGCAATATCGGCTCCCGAGAAACCCGGCGTTTGCTTGGCCAGGAAAGGGATATCCACATCTCCGGCCAGTTTCAACGGTTTCAGGTGCACTTTGAAAATTTCTTCCCGGTCTTTCAATTCCGGCAGGTCGACATAGATTTGGCGGTCGAAACGTCCGGCACGAAGCAAGGCGCTGTCCAGAATGTCCGCCCGGTTGGTTGCAGCCAGAATAATCACCCCCGAATTGGTCTCGAAACCGTCCATCTCGGTCAGTAACTGGTTCAGCGTATTTTCCCGTTCATCGTTCGAGCCCATGTTGGGGTTTTTACCTCTGGCCCGGCCGATGGCGTCTATTTCGTCGATAAAGATAATACAAGGCGCTTTTTCTTTGGCTTGTTTAAATAAATCCCGGACACGGGAGGCACCGACACCGACGAACATCTCCACAAAGTCGGAACCCGACATCGAGAAGAAAGGTACGTTGGCTTCGCCGGCCATAGCTTTCGCCATCAGCGTTTTTCCGGTTCCCGGAGGACCTACTAAGAGAGCTCCTTTCGGAATTTTACCCCCCAATTTGGTATATTTATCCGGAGATTTCAGAAAAGAAACGATCTCTTCCACCTCTTGTTTGGCTTCAGCTAATCCCGCTACATCTTTGAAGGTAATCTTGATGTGGGTGTCCTTATCGAACAACTTGGCCTGTGATTTGCCGACATTGAAGACTCCTCCGGGACCTCCGCCCCCTTTACTCATCCGGCGGAAGAAGAAAATCCAGATAAATACCAAAAGAGCGATCGGGAAGAAGATAGAGAAGAGGTTTCCCCAACCGTCGTATTCCTGATCATAGTCGATCTTGATATCCGCTGCTGCCGGAGTCTTTTCCTGGAGCTCGGAAAATTCTTTGGAAAAAGTTTCCAACGGGCCCGGTGAGAAGTAAAACTGAGGACCGGGACTGGAATTTTTGAACCCCTGCGATTTCAATTGGGAGTAATTCTCGATCTTATCGGGCTTCATATATACCTGGGCCTGCCCTTTATTCGTGATGACCGTAATCTTTTCGATATCACCTTTTTCGAGCATTTTAGTCTTGACTTCTTGCCAGGTTGTCCTTACCGGATCGGGATTCATATTGAAAAATTGAAATCCGATAATAATGACTGCCAGTATGATATACATCCAATATCCGTTGAATTTCGGAGCTTTGATATTTTTACCTCCCCCTACTGGAGGAAAATTGAATCCTCCGTCTTTCTTGTTTTCGTTGTTGTCTGCCATTTGGTATGTTCGCAATATTTGTATTCTTTACTGTTTTCAATTTGTTCCGTTTGTCGTATGATAACCGGAATAAGTGAGCATTTCCGGCTCTCCGGCTATTTCGGTGATCTGTGCATCTGCCCAGAAATCTTCCAATTGATAATAGTCGCGCAATTCTTTTTCAAAAATGTGTACGACAATATCCCCATAATCGACGACTACCCATTGTGCTGCATTCAATCCTTCGATATGAAAAGGCCTTTCATCCAGATCTTCTCTCACTTTTTCTTCAACAGCATCGGTTAACCCTGCAATATGCGTGCCGGAAGTTCCATGACATATTACGAAAAAACTACAAAAACAGTTTTCTATTTTTCTTAAATCGATTTTTACAATCCGGTGCGCTTTATTATCTTCCAGCGCTTCAATAATTTTATTTACTACCTGTTCCGTTTTTAACATTTTTGACTATAACTTTTCAAGCTACAAATATATACTATTTATCAACTAAAAACGAAAAACTGTGCCAGAAAACCTTTGTTTCCTTTTTTCAATTCTACTATGTCGTTTTCGGGTTACTGCATATGATGCGAAATTAGAAAAAATCATGAAATATGGATAATTTTGAATCATTCTTTTTATTTTAGCGTTATTTCAGGTGAAAAGAATATTTTTGTATGTTTTTACTTTAGTTACTAAATACTTTAAACGATGAAAATATATCGAATTCCTATGGTGCCGGGACCTGTTTCTGTATCCCGGGAAGTTTTGGAGGCAGGGCAGGAGAATTTCGGTTCTGCCGACCTGGAAAAAGAGTATATCGATCTGTATAAGGCCACTGAAAAATCGCTGCGTAAAATCATGCAGACGAAAAATAGTGTCGTTATACAAACCGGTGAAGGGATGTTGGCGCTTTGGAGTGCTTTGAAGAGTTGTTTGTTGCCGGGGGATAAAGTGTTGGTGTTGTCGACCGGGCTTTTCGGTTACGGTATGGGGGGAATGGCGGAGGCTATCGGTTGTGAGGTAAGGACGGTCGGATTCGGATTCGACGAGACCTTTACCGATTTTGATCTGATTGAAAAGGCTATCCGGGAATTCCAGCCGAAAATGATTACGATGGTACAAAACGAGACGCCGAGCGGGACGATGAATCCCGTGGCTGAAATCGGGGCCTTAAAAGAAAAATATGCCGTACCTTTATTATATGTAGATGCGGTTTCCGGATTAGGGGGCAGCGTAGTCAAAACCGATGAATGGCATATCGACCTCTGTCTGGGGGCTTCGCAGAAATGTTTGTCTGCACCGGCTTCGATGTCTTTTTTGTCGGTGAGCGACCGGGCGTGGGAAATAATCGAAGAAGTGGGATATGTGGGGTACGATGCCCTCTTACCTTTCCGTACAGCGGTAAAAAATGCTTATTTCCCTTATACTCCTTATTGGCAAGGAACCGCACAGTTGAATAAGGCTTGCGAACTGATTCTGGAAGAAGGATTGGGCAAAGTGATCGCACGTCATCAGAAAGTGGCCGGATATTGCAGGGAGCGGATCGTTAAAATGGGATTGAAATTATATCCGGCAATGGATGCTGTACCTTCTCCTACAGTGACGGCAGTCTACGTTCCGCAGAAAATATCCTGGAAGAACCTGGATACACGTTTGCGGGCCGAAGGCCTGGTGGTCGGCGGAAACTACGGATGTCTGGCAGGAGAAGTTTTCCGTATCGGACATATGGGGACTCAGGCCAACCTCAATCTGGTGAAAGAAGCGATGGATATTCTCGAAGGGGTAATCCGGGGAAATTAAGCGTATAACGGCATGATCGAATGGCTGGAGGCACATCAGTTGCCCTGTTTTTTCAGGGAGATTTGGGGGATCCAATGTCCCGGTTGCGGATTTCAGACTGCGCTGTTACTCCTGTTAAAAGGAAATATACAGGCAGCGGTCGTTAGCTGGCCGGGAATAGTTCCCCTTTTCGCATTCGGCCTGTTTCTGATCGGACGTTGTTGTGGGATCAGAAAGATCTCTGCCGGTTTTTTGAAAGGAACCGGATTTTGTTGTGTCGCTACGATTCTCCTCGTTTATGTATTCCGGTTTATAAGAATGGGGCAGGTGATTTGATTTGTATGCTTGTTCCTGTAACCTTATCGGCCTGTCGTCGTATCCTAAGCTCGAATTTATTCCTGAGGAACCGATATGAAAAAAATGTTGGCCGGGTTGTTAAAAAATGTCGTTTTTGTTTGTTTGATAATAATTTTAATTTCATATTTGCTTTAATGAACCAGGCGATAAACCGAAGAAGAAATGAGGAGGGAAGGTAAAAACAGGAAACAGAATATAAATTTAATAATCAGTGTATTATGGAAATAATGAATGGAGCGAAAAAGGACCTGCCCAATGCGACGGTCGTATTGGTTTTGGGAATTCTGTCCCTGATATTTTGTTGGTGTTACGGGTTCTTCGGTTTGATATTGGGGATCATTGCCGTAGTCTTGGCCGGGGGACAACGGAAACTGTATTTGCAGTCGCCGGATGAATATACCGAGTCTTCATTCAAGAATGTGAATGCAGGCCGGGTGTGCGGGATTATTTCCATCTGCATTGCGGGGGTTGTGGTCGTGGTATTACTTTTAGTATTAATGGGAATTGTTGCCGGCATAGGTATTGCTAGTTTTGGATTATAAAAACTTAATAATATGGACTACAGATTTGAGATCAGTAAACCAGACAGTAATGATTTTAGGTGTGAAATAGCTATTAACGGTGAGCAGACTTTTCAGCAGTTGCACGATAAATTGGTGGAAACATTGAACTTCGACGGTTCGCAGATGGCCTCCTTTTTTACCTTGGATAAAATGGGAAACCGGGGAAAAGAAATTGCTCTGATGGAAATGTCGGCCGACGATGAAGAAGATAATAATACGCTGGTGATGGATGTTACGACCATTCGTGAAGTGGTGAATGCCAGTTGCATCGAATTGGAATATGTATATGATTTCTTTGCCAATCAGTATCTGAAAGTCGAATATGCCGGGGAATATATCGGGGATTCTGCCGATGTTTTGCCCTTGTGTGTCTATTGCGAAGGAGAATTGCCCCATCAGACGGAATACGATGCCAATGAAGATTGGGCTTTCGATAAAGACGACGACGAATATGACGATAGTTTTATGGAGGAATTCGGTGGTAGCGGACGCCGCAGAAGGGGAGGAGACGACGATGACGAAGATTTTCGCTTCGGTGATGAAGACGACGATTATAGGGACGATAGTTATGGCGACGACGATGGGTATGACGACCGCTATGAAAGTCTGGACGATTATATAGATAAACTATAGTTTTTTTTCAGTTACTTGGTTGCAAAGGTTACAAGGGTCACAAAAATGAATGCGGACACTTGTAACCTTTGTCATGAAAATCAGTCAGGATGAAAACACTACTTGTTTTATTGGGACCGACGGGAGTGGGAAAGACGGATCTCAGTATCGGTATCGCCAAAGCGTTCGGTACGGAAATCATTTCTTGTGATTCCCGGCAGATCTACAAAGAAATGCGGATAGGGACCGCAGTGCCTTCACCCGGTCAATTGGCTGCTGTCCGGCATCATTTTATCCAAACGATCTCGGTGCACGATTATTATAATTCGTGGCAATTCGAAGTGCAGGCTTTGGAGCGGATCCGGGAATTATTTCAGGAGAAGGAAGTGGTCCTGATGACCGGTGGATCGATGCTGTATATCGATGCCGTATGTAAAGGTATAGACGATATTCCGACCATTTCTCCTGAATTGAGAACCGGGCTGATGGAGGTATATGAACGGGAAGGTTTGGAAAGTATCCGGCAGATGCTGAAAGAATTGGATCCTGTATTTTACGGACAGGTCGATCTGAACAACGGAAAACGGGTGCTCCATGCTGTCGAAGTGTGTTGCATGGCCGGTGTACCCTACTCTTCGCTACGGAAAAACACCCCCAAAGACCGGGGATTCCGTATTGTCCGTATCGGCTTGAACCGCGAAAGAGAAGAGTTGTATGCCGCTCCGAAGCGTTGCGCACCCAGTCGAAGCGCCATACGCCGTC
>OODG01000648.1_pt1 | contig 25269 bp, 22 predicted proteins | sample 1671621 | NCBI WGS metagenome assembly OODG01 (sample SAMN06348175, study PRJEB24527) | human gut metagenome | biome: human gut; feature: ankylosing spondylitis patient; material: feces | host: Homo sapiens | place: China | collected 2015-10 | reverse complement strand
CCTATTCCTCATACCCTTTTTATTCAATTGTCCAAGATGTATTGTAGTCCTACATCAGTGAGAAGATAAAAAATCTAATAATAGTTGCATTTGTCTCCATCTTATGACATAATAAAAAATGATAAATTATTTAGCAGAAAATAACTTTGGTGGAGATGTAATCTTACGATTGAAGGTTCCAACATAGTATTCTATTTATTGTCCACTTGGCAGAGATGCATCAAATCATAGACTGGCTAGAATGAATATGTGGCACGGTAGATTTTTGCTAAGAACGCCGAAATTAGCACCATTTAAAAGCACATTGTTCTAGGAAAGTATTAGTTTACACTTGGCCTTTCGCGGCTATTGTATTTGGGAATTGGAGGAAAGAATATGCCAAATATTATGTTGACCTATCGCTGCAATCTGAGTTGTCCGTATTGCTTTGCAAATGAATTTGTTAATAAACAGTCGACCGATATTACATTTGAGAACTTTCAGTCGGCAGTACGTTTTATTACAAAAGATGGGCCCGCATTTCTCGGCTTGATTGGGGGTGAACCCACGCTGCATAAGGACTTCAAAAGAATCCTTACGGCAATTATTGAGGACAGAAAGATAAAGGAGTGTACGATCTATACAAATGGATTGGAACTGGATTCTTATTTTGATGAAGTTGCGTCGCCAAAGTTCAGACTACTAGTCAATTGCAATTCGCCCGAGACGATTGGAGAGACGCGCTTTGCAAGAATTGTAAATAATCTAGACATTTTAATTAATCAGCGTTATATGCGAGATCGAATCAATCTTGGAATTAACTATTATTCGGACGATTTAGATTGCTCATTTATTATTGAACTGCTGAAACGGTTTGATTTACATCGAGTTAGATTATCATTGACAGTTCCCGATTTCAGTGTTTGTGGTACAGTCAGTTCCGTTGCATTCTTTAGGCAGAGAAAGCAGAGCCTAATGAAGCTGCTTAAACAATTTTCTGACAACGCAATTGTCCCCTACTATGACTGCAATAAGCCTCCTGTTTGCATTTGGACTGACGACGAAAAGCAGTGGATTCAGGAGTATCTTGACAGATATGGTGTCAAGGAGAGCAACTTATTGGAGACAAATTCTTTGTGTTATCCAGTAATCGATATTCTTCCGACACTTGAAGCCGTACGTTGTTTTGGAATGTCTTCCTTTGAAAAGGTGCATATCCACGACTTTGACACCGTGACCGATCTGGCCTCGTATTTCTTGAACAGGGTAGATTGTGAAGCATATCGTATTGCGGACTGTACGGACTGCCGTGCTTGTTATTATAGGAAGACTCGGCATTGCACGGCTGGCTGCATCGGTTTCAAGTCTGAGTACATCAAAAAGGTTAATGAGTCAGTAGATACCGTGCTTGTTGGCGATTGTTGACTTTGCTAAAGACTTTGTTTTTGACTGAAATGCGAGGACAATGAATGCCACGTTATCACTCGATGACAAATAATTGGCAGGCATGTAAAGCTGGATTATGGAGAAGAAATCATGGAATACTGTCTAAATCTGTGCGACATATTTACAGCCTTGCTTCGTGAATATGAGTGTGTTGAAAACCTGATATCATCAGCTGAGCGTACAAAAAAAGCAAGATATGGAAGGCTTTACCTTGGCTCGTATTTCTGCGATACTTATTTTGTTCAGAATATCCGAAATATTCTGGCAAACGTATATCCATACTGTCTAAAAAATGATGTCAAAGTTACTTTAACAGTACCCGTTTTTTCGGAATTACGGCTGAACGATGGTATTAAACTTATTAATCAGCTCTTAACTCGGTACAAAGATTTGATTGATGAAGTAACAGTCAACGATGTCGGTATGTTGCAGCACTTTAAAAATAGAGCCGGAATAAGCATCAACCAAGGACGGCTTATGCAGAAATACACGCGTGATATACGATATGCGGATTATTCCGACGGAAAATTACGATATTGTGGTTATGCAGATAACTATGAATCGATTGTTGAGGCAATCGAATTCGATGCGTGTGCAAAAACAATGGAAGTTCATATTGGAAGAAAAAAGGTTGTGATCCACCGAGACTATCAATATGCTACGATGGGGAGAATTTGCTGGTTTGCGGGATTTAATCGGGGAGCGTGGGAGAAATTCGACCTCAATTGTCCATGCGATGAGGCATGCGGCAGATCCTTTCTGAGTTGTATTGATCAAGAAGGTCACACATTTTACCAAGTTGGAAAGGCTGTTTACAGCGAACAATCTGCCAGCACGATTGAAACTGACTCAGAGATCCGATTTGCTGATTTTCCGCTTTATCTTTGGATGAGCAAGTATCCCTTGTCCAATTTCAATAAACTGTAAAGGGACGGGCGAATGTATGAATGTTTTGGTGCCAATCAATCACTCAAAAGACATAAAGTCTCTTGCAGAAAGCGGAGCAGACGAGTTCTACGTTGGCTTCTATGAAGCATCTTGGGATTCAAACAATAAGTTCTTTTATGACTTGAACCGGATGTCTGGTTTTGAAGAAGATGCCAACCACTATTCTTTAGCTGAATTGATAGAACCAATTGAAGAAGCACATCGCCTAAGGAAGAAAATTTATGTCACATTGAATGCAGCCTATTACAACCCAGATCAGCTCAAAAAGCTTCATGAGTATATACAAAGGCTGCGGGCATTTAACGCCGACGGTATAATCGTTTCAGATATCAGAGTTGCGGATATTTGCAAGCAAGAAGGAATCGGTGTAGTTGCGAGTACGATGTGTGGCATATACAACACGCAGATTCTAGGTACATATGCCAGGTCTGGCGTAAAAAGAGTGATTGTCCCCAGAGATGTGCGACTTGAAGATATGAAGCGTATGATAGACGCTTTTCCGGAAATTGAGTTTGAGGTATTCATGATGAGAAACGGCTGCAAGTTTTCTGACTCAAACTGCTTGGGTTTCCACTGCTATCCGCATGGTGCTTTGTGCAGGACGCTTAAATTTTCAAAAAGGCAGCTTTGTGGTACAAATCATACCTTCAGCTTAACCCAAAAGTTCTTTTTTAATGATATTATGTTTAAAGAGCTATATGAGCACGAGGCTTGTGGGATGTGTGCAATCTATGATCTTATAGAAATGAATGTTCGCACGCTAAAAATTGTCGGCAGAGCGGCAAAACAAGGAGAAATCGCCAAAAGCATTTCCATTGTAAAAACTAATATTGCGATTGCGGAACAATCCAGTTCCCGAAAGGAATACTTAGAGAACATGATCTTTCCATCCGATACCAAAACGTGCCTGATGGGCTTATCCTGCTACTATCCCGAAATCAGATTTGGAATAAAGGGTCAAATGCTTGACCGCTGTAAGAATTGATTAAAATAATTCTTTGAGCGGCCGATGGTATGCTGATAGCATTGCAGTATGTAGGAACTACGAGCGTCGGTGCCTCTGCACGAGGAAAGCGTAGCGTTAATCTGAGCGAGAAATCGATAGATAAGGGAGATATATATGAATGGATTGCTTTTATGCACACCTGAGTGCAACCTGAGGTGTAAGTATTGTTTTGAAGAAACACTGCATTGTCAAAAAATGCTGCCGATTGACGATATTCGCGAGGCATTTGCTGTTTTTCTGGATCGCCACTTTCGAAAGTTTCTAGAAGAACTAATTGCAATTAATGAGTCCCTTGGACGAAAGGAGACGGATATTACATTCCATGGTGGGGAACCACTATTGATTGGACATGACCTGCTCCGAAAGGGCTGCGAGATTATTAAGAGTTACCCAAATACTACAATTGGGATGCAAACTAACTCGTCTCTGGTAGATGACACCTTTATCGAGTTGTTTTTAAAGTACAACATCCAGATTGGTACCAGTATTGATGGCCCCCAATATATGCACGATGCTTACCGGATTAATGCCGCTGGCGCTGGCTCGTTTGATCGCGTTTTTAGGAACATTATTAAAATGAAAGACGCGGGGGTCGCAGTCGGGGCACTGGCCACTGTGACAGATGTCACCGTTCAATCACCGGAAGATTTTTACAATTTCTTCAAGGATATTAGCCTCGACTTTTCATTTAATCCGTGCTTTACAGATCCTAATCTGCCAAAATCCTATACGCCTCTGGACGAAAAGGCATACATCAGATTTGCAAGAAAGATGTTCGATCTTTGGATCAATGACAAGGAAAGTAATGTTTCCATTACTTGCTTCGAACGAATCATCAGTGCCATGTGTGTTAAAAGTGAAATATACATGGAAGTCTGTTCGTTTATCAAAGATTGCAGCCGGACAACGGTCGCAATTACTCCAGACGGGGACTTTTTTAGATGCTTACATTATTGCATGGATCACAAGAATAGAATTGGTAATATTCAGACCGATAACCTGAATATCGCTCTTGGCAATGAGGCATTTGGTGACCGTTGTAATCGGCTATTTCAGACTGAATGCAAGGATTGTGATATCCAATCATACTGTAATGGCGGTTGCCCGTATGTCGCAGAAGCGATTAACCACACAATCTTCTCTAGACCAAACACTTGTGCTTGTCAAAAGGATATTGTTCATTATATATTTGATTATTACAAGTCGTTTTACAAGGAAAACTGATTCCAATGATAGGAGTAATTATTACTACATTAGAATGTAATCTTTCTTGCCGATATTGCTATGAGCATTCAGAACCGTATCGCGCGAGGATGCCAAGAGTCGCGGTTAACAACGCTTTTACGGATAATTTCGCTGCATGTGAAGAATACATTTCCTGCTTGTCAGAACTCGCAAGAAAAAATGGCCGGACAGTACAGATTATACTGCACGGTGGGGAACCGTTACTAATTGCGCCAAATAATCTTGAGAACCTATTTGCATGGATTCATAGGAACAGCGATGCTGCGATACAAGTTCAAACCAATGGCACATTGATTACGCAAAGAATAGCTGATTTATTCCATCAATACGATGTCGGAGTTGTCGTTAGTATGGATGGCCCTCCGAGTATTCATGACGAATATCGGAAAAATGCCGGTGGGTTTGGTACGTACAATATGGTGATGCGTGCAATCGACCTTCTCCGCAATAACGATGTTGATGTGTCTGCACTTACTACCGTGACAGAATTGGCAGTTAACCGAGCACGGGAGATTTATACGTTTTTTTCCCAATTGGGCGTGGATTTTTCCGTGAATAGGTGCTTCCCAGTTCATGGTATGCAAGGTGGAATTTCAAATCATGCATATCAGACGTTCCTTTCTGATTTGTTCGACCTTTACTGTCCGGTAGATTCGACACATCATGGAATCAAAATACCGTGCTTCGACAGATGCATACACGATTTGAAATGGGATGGCACGGGCTACTTCTATGATCCACATATATCACCATACGTTTCAGTTTTTAGCATTCCTAGGATGACTTTTGGTTTTGCCGCGCTCGGACAGAGCAACCGGTTTAACAGTCTGCCGGAGTATCGGCTTTTTTCTGAGACAATAATGAAAGAGAATTCAATAAATCCGGGAATAAGATTTGAAGGAACCTTGAAAGATGCTGTAATAAGGCATTTGTGCAAGCAACAGGAGAACGACTATATGAGTGCGCTTACACTGGGAGTATAGCTATGAAAAATCTGTATATGATGCAAGCCTGTGATAAACCAGACGGTATCATTTCTATTCCATATTCCATCGGAGTATTGTATGCATATGCGTTTCAAGACTCTGCAATTAAGTCCAATTACCGGTTGGGCGCTTTGCTTGCAGAAAAACTGTCCCCTGAACACTATCTTGATATCCTTGAGGCACCAGATGTCTTCGCCTTTTCCTGCTATATTTGGAATTTTGAGTATAGCAAGCAATTGGCTCAAAGAGTCAAAGAAGCGTATCCTGAATGCATTATTATTTTTGGTGGGCACAGCATACCAATTAGTCAAAGCAAGCTCCTGGAAGAACTCCCCTATGTGGATTACCTGATTCACGGAGAAGGAGAGATTCCGTTTCAAGAATTACTTCTGCATCTGATAGGTCGCTTAAATATAGAATCCGTGAACAATATCTCCTATCGTTCAGGTGCTGTTATTTCGTATAACTATCATCCCAACTGTATAGTTGACGAATATCCGTCACCGTATTTGACCGGTGTGTTTGATAAACTGTTTGACGATCCAGATGCTCGTTATAACGCGACCATAGAAACTAACCGGGGATGTCCATTTCACTGTGCCTACTGTGACTGGGGACTCAACCAATCTCGTATCCGGATGATGGATCTTGACAAGATACTTGCTGAAATAGAATGGATGGGAAAACACAGGATTGTTGTATGCAATGGAGCAGACTCCAACTTCGGCATGTTTCCAAGAGATGTGACTATAGCAAATAAACTTGCAGAAACTAGGAAGAAGTACGGTTTCCCATACAAGTTCTCTGTTTCTTTCAGCAAGCAGAGTGATGAAAGAGTTTTGGAGATATCACGAATACTGAATGCGTGCGGAGTTCTTGCAGGTGTAACAATATCCTTCCAATCGTTGAATCCCGAGACGTTAGAGTTGATTGGACGGCGCAATCTATCTGCAGGACACTTCAAAAAATTAATTACTCAGTATAATAAAGAGAACATTCCTACATACTCAGAGCTTATTTTGGGCCTTCCTGGGGAATCTTATGAAACATTTACCACAGGAATATGTGAGTTGATCGCTGACGGACAATATCGCTATATCAACGTGTATGATTTTGCGCTGCTAGTAAATTCAGAAATTGGAGTTATGTCGGCGGCGGGTGCACACGGGATTAAAACGGTAAGCATGCCGTTGAAAATGTACTACTGTAGGTCTGATCACAACCAAGGTCTAATAAAAGAATACGCAGATATTATAGTTGAGACATCCACAATGTCCCGAGAAGATTGGGTTAATTGCAGGATGTTTACAGCTATTATAAAAGCCTTTCATTCGTTTGGTTTACTGCTCTACGTGGCTTCATTTTTACACCAGCAAGGCAGGATAAACTATAAGGATTTTTACAATCAGCTATATACATGGATAATGGAGAAGAAGCCGTTTCCAATATATGTGGATTTGAAAGCATGGTATTCTGAGGTGTCTACGGGAACTCAGGTTGATGAACCTTCTATAGAATTATATGATGGTGTTCGGATTCCTCCCGAAGAAGCTGCTTTTTTACGAATGGCCGAAAATGCAGGTGGGCTCTATGACGCAATTCGACCATTTCTCATGAGTTTCCTCGATTACAGTATCCCCTGTGGGGATGAGCTTTTACGATTCCAAGAATTTGTGTTCCGAGCAATTTATGATGTGGACTCAAAGAATGTTCAGCAAGGGTTTCAATATGATTTTGTCAACTATTTTAACAGTATCGCTGCTGGCGAAGAGTCAATGTTGAGGAAAAAAACAATTTTGGTTAATTATGAAATAGCAAATAACTTGTTGTTACGTCCCAAAAAAATTTACGTATCCGAATCATAAGTTGATAGGAAAGGTGTGACAATTCTGTATAGCAAATATAAAGATGCAGACCCTCAGCAGACGGTCAAGACAATAAAAGAACATTATGCATCATTACAATTGAACATGGAGTACTCAATAGAAAAGCATATCGACGGTGTTTATTCGGCGTACCTATATGACGTTGATGGTCGATGGAACACCGCAGGCAAAGGAACTACTGAGGCCTTTTGCCTTGCAAGTGCATATGGGGAATCTATGGAGCATCTATGTAATCATTTTGCATTTGATATTAGCAAAACATCAGAGCGCGCAAAAGCATACGGTGGATTTTGCCGCTATTATGATGAAATTCAATTACCAATTGAAGCAATTGAAAAGGTTTCCCCAATAGTATTTCGTGATATGCGGAGCTGTTGCGGAACTAGCAATATTAACAATACAGAAATTATAGAAATCTGGAAAAAAGTCCTTCAATGCAATCAAACTCCGTTTATTCCGTATTTTAATATATCGTCGAGAAAAACCGAATTACTTCCGGATGCGGTTTTGTCAAAATTATGTGGTTCCAACGGCGGTGGCAGTGGCAATACGCCGGAGGAGGCCATCGGGCATGCGCTGGATGAAGCTATTGAACGGTATGTTAAATACAAAATTGTGTTTAACAATTTGACGCCTCCGACAATCCCACGGGAATATATCCGCGAGCAATGCCCAGAACTACATGAAACTATAAAACAAATTGAAGCACAAGGGCGCTTCAACATCATAGTGAAGGATGCGTCTCTAGGAAAAGGCTTTTCCGTTGTCTGCATTCTAGTCATTGATAATCAAACGCAGCGATACTTGACAAATTTTGGGGCGCACCCTCGCTTTGAAATCGCTTTGGAGCGATGTTTAACTGAGTTGTTTCAAGATCATGAGTGCGTTGATTATTTGATAGACCGCGCAGATATGACCGATTGGAATACTTATGAGAGCGAGAACTCTACAAACTTAAGCAACTGGGTATCTCTGCTGCGGGATGACATTGGAAGCGTACCAAATAGCGTGTTTTTTAGGGACGCATCATGGGAATTTGCCCCGTGGAAGATTTTTGATGTATATAACAACAAAATTGGAGTAATTCATCAACTGCAAATTCTTAAGGAAAATGGCTTCGATGTTTTTATTCGAGACAATAGCATCTTGGATTTTCCGGTTTATAAAGTTTATATTCCGTTTCTATCTTTGTCGCATATTATTTTTGACAACAGATTGGCTGATGAGGCCATTATCGTAAATCATTTTTTTGAGTATTTATCTAACGACTTTCCAGTAGATAAAAAGCAAACTGCTTGTGACTGCGCCTTTAGCGAGGATGCGTTTCTGTTAAGAATGCTCTTGCACAACTGGAATCAGGAGCTATTTGACTTTTTATATGCCACCTTGTTGTTTGACATCCATAAACCAGAGAAAGCGGTGTATTTACTCAAACAGACTAGCTTTGCCTGTGCGACATTTCTGAAGAGATACATAGAAATGACACTTTCCGGCATGGATTCGAAGAAGAAAGAAGCACTACTTTATGTGTTTTACGGTGAGAAGTCGATCACTTGGCTAAAACACCTAGAAGCAGGGAATGCATTTGCACTACTTCAAGAGTATTGTCAGCATTCGGGCTTGTTAAAGAAAAACGACACAGACGCAAATAAAGCGGAATGGTTCAAAGATGAATTATATCAAAAAATCAAATCTGCTTCACAAAGAACCCAAATTGATCAAAACCGCATATCGAGTTTGTTGGAAAGCTTTGACTGCACCTGATTGTTATGAATAAGATAATCTTTTTCGAAGGGCTTCACGGTTCTGGAAAGTCAACACTTGCAAAAGAAAAGTCAGCGGAGCTTCGGCGCATTTATCCAAAGGTACAAATTGTCATGCGGTGTGAGAAGCCTTGCCCGATTGACATTTCCAGACTAGCTGTTCTTTCGGAAAAAGAATTCAGGATGTTTATTCATATGATTCGTCCGATTTGCTCCGAGGATGCACATACGATTGAATACCAGCTAATGCGTTTCTCCTCACTTGAGGGTGAACACTATTACGTGAATTGGTTTGAATTTTTGTCTCAGTATCATCTTTGGGATAAGAAAGTTATTTCGTATGCTCTTAACCATGAATTATGCGATGGAAAGGCGGGCTATGAGCAGTATGTAGAAATAACTCGCAATAGATGGAAAGCCTTTGCTAAAGCGATTTCAGATAATACTGTGTACCTGTTTGAAGGTGCGTTATTACAGCATCCCATCATAGAATTGTTGGGATACTACGAATTGGACGATAGTTCCATTGCCCAATATATAAATATTCTGCTGGAAACTGTATGCGAAATATCGACCGAACTAGTCTATATATCAACAGACCAGCCTGAACAACTGCTCTGGCATACTGCCTTAAAGCGGAATGATCAAGGGTATCACTGGATTGACGGCCTAATTAAGCTGGCAACGACTTGTAACTACGGAAAAAACATGGCCTGCTGGGTTTCCAAGGCGCAGTACAATTTTGCACGGATAGGATGCGTATAGAAAAACAAATTCTTGACCAAGTCACCATAAAAAAGGAGATTATCCTTCATAAGTTCGATTCGTAGGAGTTGCGGTTATGTCTGTAAGACTGCATTTTGTGGAGGGGCTTCCGGGTGTGGGGAAGTCTACATTTGCATATTCTTTGCAAAAACAATTGCTGGGGAGAAATGACGATGTCGTGTATTATAAAGAGGAAACAAGTCAACCAATAGACTTATTTAGGCAAGCGATTATCCCGCAGAAAGCATTTGAAAAAATCTTGACAAAAGTTTCCTCTCAAACAGCACAGTCCATTAAGGATAATTCGTATTTGCTCTATGACGATGTAATCGTGGCATACACTAAGGTGCTATACAATGCATCAGAGATTCAAACAGTTCTTCCGCAGCTGCGTGAGTACGATATTGGGGATGGAAAAGTACCATTTGATACATATAAAGAGCATCATTTCCGGCTGTGGAATTCATTCATTCAGACTTACGGATCAACTCACTGCGCCTTTGTTGCAGAAGGAGCAATTCTACATAATCAGTTGCTAGATATTATCGGATTTTACAATGTTAGCATAGAGGAACTTCTAATTTATTTCCGCGCATTAGCCGATATTGTTCGTTCATTGTCATGTAGAATATATTTGCTCTTACCCGACGACATTGAGAAATTGATTATAATCACGCTACAGGAGCGAGGCACAGGCCCCAATTCCTGGGGAGCAGGTTTCTCTAAATGGATGAGTCTCTCACCATATTGTCAAAAGAACAATTTATCTGGAGTAAGTGGTATGGTCAAGATATATAAGCAAATGAAGATCCTATCAATGCAGATATTAGATCATATTGGGTGTGAGTATGAAGTCATTACAAGAATTATTTGATGTTTTGGGTGGAATGCCATTCTCCTTGTATATTAACTGAAAAAAATGCCGCAAATTATGTTTTTTGTGTTGACAAAGTTGGCGGTCTTGATTATTATAATATTAGATACTTTTTAATCTCGCAACGAAACAATTGAGGAGGTATAAAAATGAGCCAAGATATTAAACTCGACAGTAGCAAGTTTGACATTCCCGAGGATGCCAAAGCGGGTAAGGTGTTTGACCGTCTGATGCATATCAACACCGTAATCACGGAAGAGGGGCTTCACGAAGCTTACTACGAGAGACATGACAAGTATTCCGAGCGGTACGGTATTATGTTCTGATGATTTCAAAAGCGGAGGTTTTCGCATCTTGATGTGAGAACCTTCGCTTTTTTCATTAGTTTAGAAAATGCTAGTTATCTCAGCAAGGTTTTCCCATAAAAAGCCTTGCTAGAAGAAGAATCTAATCCTTAGAGCTTTTTCAGATAAAGACGCTCTAGTATTCTCGCTTTGGTATCTGCCGCAGCAGACAGCGGCAAAACATTTTTAACGAGAACATTGAATTTCATTCTTTTGCGTTTTTATAGTATTCCACACCGCATATGTGACACACTTTTAAACATTTTTGCCTATTAGGGGTCAAACAGGCCGATGCTTCCGTCGGCAGCTATGACTGCCACGAGGAGTGCATTATGGATCAAAACACTCTACTTTTGAAGGCTTATGACCTGTTCGTTGATAAATATCCGGATTTCCCTTATCTCCTGAAGGATATTCATTTATGGGCGGTAACAGAGGACGAATACCAAATGGCCTTTCAAAACGCAGCAAAACGCTTAAATCTCCCAATAAAATCAACTACATATCAATTGAAACAATATTCTATCCAACTCAGGGCGGAATTGCTAAAAACACCAGCGCAAGCCATTATTATCTTACACAAATCGCTACTGGAAGCTCCCAATGAATCGCTCAGAATTGTTCTGCACGAATTAGCACACGCATATCATGACAGTATGTTTGAAAATACACCTCCCACTGACAACGTAATGTACTTTCTATTTCAGATTGGTGAACGAATGTGGAAGGAGTGTGCCGCCGAATACTTTTCGGCAAAAGTTCTCCAATTGGAAGAAACGTGGAGCCAAAGTGTGTTAGAACGAGAGTTCAAGTCGCTCCTATATGATCCGTCGCTTTATCCCGAACGGCTTGGCTTCTTCTTCATGAAATGCAGAGCAACATGTACTTCTTCTGTACAGGTTGCTGAAGTTGTCGGTATAAGAAATGAGACAGTTGCCGCAGAAAAGCTTATTGAAGCAATGGATGGCTTACAGAACATTTTAGTGAGTGGGTTGGAGCAATCGGCTACGCTGAGAGCAGACAGTGACTTTTTGGTTCAGCTCGGAATAAAGATTGTAAACTTCGTCTATTGCTATTACCAATTCTACAACCATACTGAGACGTTTTTGAATCAGATAAAAGGATAAGATGATACCAACTTTCACAACACTAAGATTGACCATGCGCCCATTTTGTTCAAATGATGCTGAGTCGTTCTACCGGAATTATGCAGCAGATGCAGAGAATCATAAATACTACGCTGCACCGGTTTATTCCTTTACAAAAGTCAAGCAACTAATTGAATATTGGCATATACGACAAAAACAAGGTGGCGAAGCTCGGTGGGCAATCGAATATAATTTGAATCATGAAGTTATTGGTATTATCGCACTCTATTTTGACGAGCATAGCTTATCTGGGGAAGTGTGCTTTGGGATTGGCAAGGAATATTGGGGAAAAGGGCTGATGCGAGAGGCTCTTGATGAAATTTTTTGTTTTGGGTTTAACATATTGAGGCTAAAAAAAATCATAGCAGCATGCGATGTGCGAAATGTGCGAGCCGTGGGCGTAATCAAAAAATGTGGAATGTCTTATAAAAGGACTGTGCCGGAAGACCGCTCCGATTGTTGCTATTTTGATATCTACGAGAAATCGATAAACTAGAGTAAACAAAGCAATAACTTATGTGCGGAATTGACTTGCTGCAGAAAATGTATGTATTGTGGATTTGAGATGGGTAGTACGAAGTCTGTTTGAATATTGTATTTAATTTTAATAAAGATTGCTCCGATAGGCACACGCCATTCTGTCACCGATAAAGCCAAGAGATCACGAAATCCGCACAGCCATGTCAGCCTTGTTATTTGCTCGGACGGCGCGCCTCTGCGCTACCGGCGGTTTGCTGTGCAAGATCAGGCCAGTGCATGAAATTGGACAGCGTTATCGCAGAGCGGAATAGACCCCACACATGGAGGCGTACCCTTACGGACAAATAATAGCGCAGCACTACCAGCGGTAGATGCTGCGAAAGAAGGCTGCTTGATTGGAGAATCAGGCAGTTTTTTTGATTTGTAGAAAGGAGCGCAGCTATGAACGGTTCAGAGAACAACAATCGCGCAGCGTCCCATGATTTCCAGACGGCACTTGGGCTTCTGGAAGAACGGCTGCGCAGCCTGGAGGATTCAGAAGCCATCATCAACGGTCTGCTGCAAGGCGCAGCGGAGTTTTACGGTGCGGCCAGAGCTTCCGTTGTGGAAGCGGACTGGGATTTGAAAATTGGTCTGCTTACCTATGAATGGTGTGCAGAGGGCGTAGAGCACCAAAAGGACATGCTCCAGTATCTTGCCGTAGAAAGCTTTCCGCGCTGGTGTGAATTTTTATCGCTGAACAAGCCTGTTGTCATACCGGATATGGAGGCAATCAAGGACACATACCCGGATGAATATCAATTCTTTCAGCGGTACGGTGTACAATCCGTATTGGCAGCGCCGTTTTCTAAACGCATCAATCAGGGCTATATCGCGGTAGACGACCCGACGCGCTTTCAGGACGACCCAACGTTTCTGTTCATCATCTCCTACGCGGTCGTTGTGGAGCTGAATGAGATCAAGCTGAGCCAGTCCATTGCAGCAGCACAGCGGGCGTCAAAGTACAGTGACCACGATGTCTATGTGAACGGCCTGGGTGATTTGGAGATCAGGAACGCGAAGGGCACGCTTACGGAAGAGGATATTTCTTCCGACCTTTGCCTGAACCTCTTCGCGCTTATCATCACAAATATGAAACGGGCATTAAAGATCGAGCGATTGGCGGAAGCGCTCTGGCCAGGTGATGTGATAGAGAATCCGTATCGTTCCGTCAGCAATATTGCCTACCGTCTCCGACGGATTTTGAGCATCATTGATTTGGAGGATTTGATCGTCGGCCGTCATGGAACATTTGTCATCAATCCGGAGTATAACGTCTATACAGATTTTGACCGTTTTGAGGATAACTGCCGCCGTATGGAAACGGAGGCAAATCCAAAGGCGCAATCCGAGCTTTATCAGGGAGCTGTCGAATTATATCGCGGTGATTTGTTTTCTAAAATCTCCTATCAGCATTGGCTGATGCCTAAAACGGCATATTATCACAACGTCTTTCTTCGGATTATCAAGTGTTATATTGAGCGCAAGATGGAACAGGGAGATTATTGTGCGGCACACCGTGCGGTGGTTGATGCGATGAGCCTTGATCCTTATGACAGCGAACTGAATACCGACATGATTCTTATCATGTACCATAGAGGCGGTGCCGAACTGGCAAAGAGCTTCCTGCAAACCGCGGAATCATACATGAGTGAAGCGCAGATCGCATTTGTGCAGCAATTATGGGGGCGAAAATGATGCACCTATGAGGCTTCCGTGCGGCGCTGGTGAGGGTGCTCATGCGGCAGAAATGAGGGCTGCGGCACGGCTTTATTGCGGCAAAACTGCTGCATAATTAAGGCTGAAATAAGGCTCTGGCTGAGACCACCCGTCTGGTATGATCCTGTTACCGGCTTAACAAGCCGGAATGGAACAGGACGGGTGGTCTTTATGGGCGGCTGTATGCCGGCAGGGGCATGGCTCCTGCCGGAACTCTTATTTTCATTTTTACGGGGCGCGATTGTAAGCGCCCCGTATGCCCTGCGGCCTCTTCCGGCTGCGCCGCCCAACCACAGCTTCAAATCGCCCCATTCTGCCCGCAGCAATCATGCTGCGGGCTTTTCTGCGTCTTTAGGGCTTCATTGCCGTTCTCCGCCTCCGTGAGTTTGAAATTCCCACATTTCAAATTCACGGAGGTTTTTATGTATTACAACACGAAGGCCAGCGGAGCGCGGATTCGTGAGCTTCGCATCGCAAAGAACTTCACGCAGGATGATCTGGCAGAACATATGAATGTTTCCCACGGCTATATCAGCTTCATCGAGTCCGGAAAGAGAGGCTGCTCGGTCGATGTGCCGATTGCGCTCTCGAAACTGTTTGGTGTATCCATCGACTACCTTGTCCTTGGTGCTGCCACCTCCACCGCGCCGGATTCCGCTGCGCTGAAAGCAGATATTCAGGCGTTGATCGGGCAGCTTGAGAAATTCAAGGAGCAGCTATAACCGATGTTACTAATGGTAAAGCGAATGTTACTAACGTTATATTCAAAACCGGCGCGTGGTCTTCTATAGCATTTTTCAAAATTAAAGCGCATATCCACATGAACGGAACCACCCTGAACAGTCAGAAGGCGAAACATTCTGAAAGGCGTGTTGAATCGCATTGCGAAGAGCATCCGATGACCTCGCCATCGTTGACGATTCCTTTCTTTACGGATATGATGAGTTCAACGTAGGAGCGGCCTTCCAAAGCGCCGCCGCCGTCAGCATCGCCTACTCGCTCATGTCCCGCTGCGGGCTTGAAGCGGACGACCGCTTCGAGCATGAGGATTTCCTGAGCATCTTCGATTTCAACACCCCGGAAGCCGCCGCCGAGCTGGGCACGGCGGTGAGCAGGATCAACGGAGAGGTGCTGCGGCAGATCGAAGTCACCATCAAGAATTACGAGCGCGAGAAACTCGCAGAAAGGAGCCATAGCCATGACAGAGCTGACCTACACCAAGAACGGGGACTACCTGATTCCCGATCTGACGCTGAGTGAGACGCTGGAGAACGCGAGACCCCTGGGCAAGTACGGGAGACTGCGCAGGAGCTACCTTCAGGAGCACAGACCGGGGCTGTACAGCCGTCTGGTGCTGTCGGAGAAGCTGTTCCCGCATCTGCGGGAGATCGACGAGACGGCGAACCGGAGGCTGGAGCAGATGATGCCGGAGCTGATGAAGTCGGCGGGCGTGACGGAGGAGCTGAAAGCCCGCGACCAGATGAAATGGGTGGGGCTGATGAACAGCCTGAAAGCGCAGGCCGAGGAGATCATCCTCAGCGAGCTGGTGTACAACTGACCAATGACGCGCCGGAAGCGGAACCGGCGCAGCCTCCGATACCGCAGGCATACCAACTGAGCCTGTTCCCCACGGAGGAAGAGCAAATCGCATATATCGCAGAAGCGGAGAGCTACACGCCCTCCGCTTTTTCCATGTCCATCCCGCAGTCGGATATCGACCACATTCTGCGTATGGAGGGCAACGCCGACTATGCCCGCATGAAGATCGCCACGGAGTTCTCCAAGGGCAAGAGCGTGGAAGAAATCGCGGCGTTTCTTCAAAGCAGCTTCCACGGCGGCAACGGCGTCGTCACCGAAAACGGCAGATATTCCGCGTGGTACGCAGAGGACGGCATTCACATCGCCAATGGGGACGCGGCAAGACACCTGACCTCTGCAAAGGTCGTAAGCTGGCAGGAGGCGGCGGAGCGCATCGGACAGCTTTTGGAGCAGGGCGAATATGCCGCCAACGTGGAGCTTGCGGAAGCACCGGGGCATGAGCGCACGGAGCTGGCGCAGTCTATCTGGTATCTACGGCAGGATTTAAGTGAAAAGGCACGGGCGCAGGGCTATCTCTCCTGCCTGTCGGATATGCGGGGCGGCGGTTTCCCGGAGGAAACGGCGCGGCTTGCCGAGCGGCTGGCGGAATCGGCTTTCCGTGAGGTTCTTCTGGAAGATTTTATGCAGTTCCAGACCGACTACCGGAAGGACAGGAGCCTGCTGCGCTTCCATTACCACAAGCCGGACAATATCGAGCAGGGCTTGCAGGAGCTGAATCTGCCGCGTAAAGAGTACAGTACGGAAATGGAGGAGATTCCCGCTGTACAGCGGTTCATTACGGAGGACGAGATCGCCGCGACCCTGACTCGCGGCAGCAATATTGAAGGGGGCAAGGGGCGCATCTACGCCTATTTCAAAGAGAAGCATACCTCCAAGGAACAGGCGGACTTTCTGAAAAAGGAATACGGCGTCGGGGGCAGCTCCCACGCGGTATCCGGCGCTACCCACAGCGGCGAAGACCACAGCGGCAAGGGCATCGTGCTGAAAAAGCAGGACTGCCCGGAAATTCAACTGAACTGGGCGAACGTTGCCAAGCGTATCTCCGAGCTGATCCGAAAAGGCCGTTTCCTGACCCCGGAGGAAAAGGCACGCTTTGAGCAGCTTCAACGGCAGACCGCAGAGCGAAGCACAGCATGGAATGACTACAATGCCGTAAAGGAAGCCTACCCGGACAACATCGTGCTGTTTCAGGTGGGGGATTTCTTTGAGCTGTACGGCGAGGACGCAAAGCAGGCAGCGGAGCTGCTTGACCTCGACCTTACCAAAAGAGCGATACCCGGCGCTGGCCGTGTGGAGATGTGCGGCGTTCCGGCGCACGATTTAGAGCAATATGTAGAGGAATTGCGAGACAAGTACGATGTGACCATTTCCACAAAGGGCGAAAACAGCCCAGAGCGGCGCACCTACACCCTGCGTTCCGTTGACCATGAAGCGGAGGCCGCCATCAATGCTTATGAAGCAGAGTTCGGCGCGGACGGCACGAGGGTGTTCCGCGACCCCGCCGCAGAGCAAGTTCAGCCCACGGTGCAGGAACGTTTGGAGCATTACAGGCCGGTGGTGATGGCAGCGGTTTCGGAGGATACAGCCTATCGCAACGCCTGCGGTCACTCCGACCGGGAAAATGCGGAAATCGAGTGTAATGCCGCCGTGCGCCGCGCCGTTCTCAATTCAAAAGATATGGAGCTTATCCGGCTATTCTCGGATATGCCGGAGTTCCGCAGCCGCCTGCACCGAGAGGTTTTTGAGGGAACCTATGAGCGGCTCCATGATCTGCTGCGTCCGCTCTCGCAGGACGATATAGACGATGCACTCCGTGCATGGAACGGAAATATCGAGAGCAAACACGCCGTAGTGCGGTATATGGAGCAGCACGGGCGCGAAAAAGAAACCGCCGCATGGCTCGCCCGCGAGTATGGAGGGAATGAAAGCAAAAGCCTTTTTATCATCCGTGCCGGAAGCCCGGAAACCGCCGAACTGACATGGTCGAAGGTGCAGCGGCGTATCGCACAGCTTATCCGCGAGGATAAATTCTTCACAGAGCAAGAAAAGTCTGTGTTGGAGCAGAACCGGAATTACCTGATTTTAGACCGGCTGCGGGCAGACTGCGAATACTTTCTTGGCGCAGGCAATCGCGCAGAAAAGCATCTGTGGGCGGGCAGCGTCTATGCACAGATCGTCAAAATGCGGGAGCTGTATGACGCGCTCCCCCAAAAACCGGAATGGCTGACGAAAGAAATGATTGATGATTATGCCGACCGAATGGCACCACAGTATCAGGTCGTAGTGTATCATCACTTTGAAAACGGCTTTGATGAGAAACGGGACTATCAAACGCTGGAAGAAGCAGAAAAAGCCGCACAGGGTTATGTGGACGGCACGATGGAAAGCGACGGCTTTGCGTATGACGGCGCAGCCATCTACGACCAGCAGGCACGGAAGTATCTGCGTATCTACGGCGATTACCCGGATGAACGGGCGCACGCAGAGGTAGCGGGACGTGAGCCGACCGCAGAAAGCATTATCCCCGCAGACCGTTTCCATGTGGTAAGCCTTGACCGGGGCTTCCGCACTCTGTACGCCGTATGGGACGATGAAAACCACGGCTACCATGTGGACGCGGACGGCGTGACCGAGGAATTTACAAGCGAATGGCAGGCGGAGGCGTACCGGCTGGAGCTGCAAGGACAGGCGGAGCAGGCGCTTTTAGAGCGGGCAAAGGGGCTGATTTCCGACTTCTGCCGGAGCGAATACGGCTCAGAGGCGGATTTCAGCGACCCGGCGAAGATCGGCGTCGCCTACACCACCGTCACCGACGATGAGATTCCCATTCAGGTGAACATCGACCTTGTGAATTACCGACTGGAGCGCTATCTGGACGACGTGCATCTGGAAACCCGGCAGTACGGCTCTTTGCAGGAGCTTATTACCAACGAGCTGGAAAACCTCGATTTCAGCGACCTCATCCATGTTTCGGATGAGGATGTGGAGCAATACCGCTGGCATGAACCAGAGGAAGCAGTTACAGACGTTCCCGAAGCGGCTCCCTCCCCGCAGCCGTTCCCGTATTCCGTAGGCGATACGGTGTATCTGGAAAACGGCAAGCCCTATATCATCGAGAGCATCGGCGTCTTTGATATTACCCTCAGCGACCCGACACTTTTCTATCCCATCTCCCGTGCGGAGAGCAGGGAGAGCTTCGCGCGGCTCATGGAGCGGTATCCGCAGCCGGAAAAGACCGCCGCAGAGAATACGGCTGTCCCCGAAAAAGAACCAAAACCCGCTTACACAGAGGAAACCGTGGCGGTATATCCCGCCGACAAAAACAACCTTCCCTATGATGTGGAGATTCGCACCCTGCGCTTTGACGAGCCGGAGCATGACCCACCCTCTGCGGAACCCGCCGAGCCTGAACCTCCTGCCGTGAGCGAGGAAGAAGCGCTGCTTCTGGAACAGGAAGGCCGAGCGGCACTTTCGGAAATGGGCGAATTTGTACCCGACCCCGATGATGCAACTTTGCAGGCCAAGATCGACGAGCCTTCCGCACACCGTCATGCGGTGTCCATTTCCATTGACGGCGAGTGGCAGGGCTTTCCCAGCGCCGACGCTGCGGAGCAGGCCGCTTATGCGGACTTCAAGGCAGCAAGCCACCGCAACGCGCAGAATTTCCACATCACCGATGATGCCCTCGGCGTCGGCGGCGCAAAAGCAAAGTTTCGGTCAAATATGGCGGCTATCCATCTCCTGCAAGAGCTGGAATTTGAGGGCTTGCAGGCCAGCCCGGAACAGCAGGAGGTCTTATCCCGTTACGTGGGCTGGGGCGGCCTTGCGGACGCTTTTGATGAAAGCAAGGATAACTGGAAAGACGAATTTGCCGAGCTGTACGCCGCGCTATCCCCGGAGGAATACGCCGCCGCCCGTGCCTCCACCCTCAACGCCTACTACACCAGCCCCACCGTCATCCGCGCCATTTACGACGCGGTGGAGAATATGGGCTTCCAGACCGGAAACATTCTGGAACCCAGCATGGGCGTGGGCAACTTCTTCGGTATGCTGCCGGAGAGCATGAAAAGCAGCAGGCTCTACGGCGTGGAGCTGGATTCCATCACGGGACGCATCGCAAAGCAGCTCTATCCCAAGGCGGATATTACCGTGGCGGGCTTTGAAACCACCGACCGGAAGGACTTCTTCGACCTGGCCGTGGGCAACGTGCCCTTTGGACAGTATCAGGTCAGCGACCGGGCTTTTGACAAGCTCGGTTTTTCCATCCACAACTACTTTTTTGCCAAGGCGCTGGATCAGGTGCGTCCGGGCGGCGTGGTGGCCTTCGTCACCTCCCGTTATACCATGGACGCCAAGGACAGCGCCGCAAGGAAGTATATCGCCCAACGCGCAGACCTGCTCGGCGCGATCCGCCTGCCCAACAATGCGTTCCGCGCCAACGCCGGTACGGATGTCGTTTCGGATATTATCTTTCTTCAAAAGCGGGACAGACCCATTGAGATCGAACCCGATTGGGTACACCTGGGAGTGAATGCGGACGGCTTTGCCATCAACCGGTATTTCCTCGACAATCCCGATATGGTGCTGGGACGGCAGACCTCGGAAAGCACGCAGTACGGCAGGCAGGACTTTACCGTTGCGCCCATCGATGGCGCAGACCTTGCGGAGCAGCTCAGCGGCGCAATTCGGAATATCCGTGGAACCTATGCGGAAGCGGAGCTGCCCGATCTGGGCGAGGATGAGACCATCGTGGAGACCATCCCGGCAGACCCGAATGTGCGGAACTTCTCCTACACCGTGGTGGACGGGGAGCTGTACTACCGGCAGAACAGCATCATGACCAAGCCCGACTTCAACGCCACCGCAAAGGAGCGTGCCAAGGGCATGGTGGAGCTGCGGGACTGCGTGCAGAAGCTCATCTCTCAGCAGATGGACGGCTTTATTTCGGATGAAACCATCCGGCAGACGCAGGCGGAGCTGAACACCCTATACGACGGATTCACCGCAAAGTATGGGCTTATTAACTCACGCGCCAACGCACTGGCCTTTGCCGAGGACAGCTCCTACTATCTGCTCTGCTCTCTGGAGGAGCTGGACGAGGACAAAAACCTCAAGCGCAAGGCGGATATGTTCACCAGGCGAACCATTCGGGCGCACGAGGCAGTGACCAGCGTGGATACCGCTTCGGAGGCGCTGGCGCTGTCCATCTCGGAAAAAGCCTGCGTGGACATGGACTATATGGCGCAGCTTACCGGCAAGGATGAGGACGCTCTCGCCTCCGATCTTCGAGGAGTTATCTTCCGCAATCCCGAAAATAAGCGCTGGGAGACCGCTGACGAGTACCTCTCCGGCAATGTAAGGGAAACCGCTACGATCAGGCGATGAAGGTGGTAAAGCTCAAGCAGATGGCAAAGACGCTGATATATCTGGAGGAAAAGGGCTTTGCCGATTTCGACGCACTTGTCAATGCCGCCGCCGATGCGGAGAAGCGGTTCTATGATTTGAAGGCGGCCATAAAGGCGGCGGAAGCGCGTATGAGCGAGATACAGACTTTGCGGACGCACATCATGAACTATTCCAGAACCCGCAGCGTTTACACCGGCTACCGCAAGGCGGGATACTCGAAAAAATACCTTGCGGAGCATGAGGGGGATATCCTCATCCACAAGGCGGCGAAGAAAGCCTTTGATGCGTTCGGTCTGAAAAAGCTGCCCACGGTCAGGAGCCTGAACGAGGAATTTGCAAGGCTGCTGGCAGAGAAAAAGGCGGCCTACGCCGAGTACCACCGGGCGCAGGAGCAGATGCGGGAGCTGCTGATCCACAAGGCGAACGCCGCCTATCTGCTGGGGCTGAACGAACAGAACCGGCAGACCACCGAGCGGCAGCGCGAGGAAAAATAGAGATGGCAGATCGCGCAGCCACAGATGAAATCTGTGTTACAGGGGGTATGGGGAACGCCCCATCAAGCAAAAGGCGGGGACTCGTCAGAGTCTCCGCCTGCTGTCTTTTGGCTCCAAAAGACCTTGCTTGCCAAAGCCTCGCAAGCTACAATGCACACGGGGTCAGGCTACCGTCGGCCAGAAGAAACGTCCTGTCGCACTGCCGTGCAACATCCGGATCATGTGTCACGATCACCACGGCTCTTTGCAGATCGTGAGCCAGCTCACGCAGGCAATGGATCACGATGGCGGAATTGTCCTTGTCCAGCGATCCGGTCGGCTCGTCCGCCAGTATGATTTTCTGGTCATTGACCATGCTGCGAATGATGGCAACCCGCTGCCGTTCGCCGCCCGACAGATGCTTTACGGTGCTTTTCAGCTTATCCGCAATCTGCAATTTCTCCGCCATGCTGTTGATAATCTCCCGATACTCCTTTGAACTCTTTTTATGCTTGCTGTAAAGCGTTGGAACAAGAATATTCTGCATGGAGGTATCCTCCTCAATCAGGGCGAAGTCCTGCACGATGTATCCGAAGTATTGGTTGCGTATTCTGCATCGCACGGCGTCACTCATATCGCTTGCCTTTTGCCCGTCCACATATACCTCGCCGGAATCGGGCGCAACAACTATGCCCATTAGGTTTAGAAGCGTGGTTTTTCCACTTCCCGAGGGACCGATGATGGCGATCATCTCGCCCCGATGAACCTCCAGCGAAGCATTTCTGACGGCGTGAACCCGGTAGTCGTGGTCCTTGAATGTTTTGCTGACGTTTTGAACAGATAATAAAGCCATCAGTAGTCCCTCCTTAGATTCTGCAAGCTATTCATTGTCCCGATTCGTTTTCCGGCGTACACGGCCGCAAACCGGCACAAGCCGGCAACAAATGCCATGCACAGCGGCAAAACATACCACAGCGCCATTTCGTTTCGGAACATGACAAATACGATCCCGATGATTGGAAGTATATGCAGCACCAGCACGAAGCCGCCCACCCGCCTCCGAATGGTACGGATCGGAGCACCGTAAAGGTGGTGCACCGTGTACTCTGCCACATGGGTTTCAATGATGCGAATGATATTGCAGATCAGAAGAATGACCAGCAGAGCGCCAGACAAAAGATAAAACAGAATATACAGTCTGTGGGCGCGGATCGAAGCAGAGGTGGTTATCTGCGTAAAATCCTCTGTGGAGATTCCCGTATACAGTATTCCTGTCTGCTCGTAGAACAATTTTTGGAGCTGTTCAATTTCTGCATCGGACGGATCTACGAGAACCATCCGTCCAAAGACCTCGCCGCTCAACCCCCACCATGGAAACATCTTATTGACCGTTTGAAAGTCCCTGGTGCAAAGGATCAGGGTGTCGGACAGCAGGGGATCGCCCGACTCCATATAATACAGCGGATGGAACAGATCAAAGTGCACTCCTGCATTGGTAACAGCCTCTATTTCCCTGCCCGATATCGTAACGCTGCCGCCTGCATCTTCACGGTGAGCTTCGGGAACAAAGAGCGCCATATCCCCGTCATAGTGCAGCCCTGCCAGAGTGCTGTACTGCCCGAAAAGAATCAGTATCTGTGTATATTTTTTGTCCACATAGCCGTCGTTGCCGACAAAGACAAAGCTGCCGGCCTTCCCATCTGCGGACAGGTTATGCTGCAAATAATCCAAAACAGCGTCGGGCTTTTGCTGCTGCTTGTTTGGGGATGCAGCGCCCTCCGGGTTTGGCTCCATCTGTACGGTTTTCATCTGAAACATGACCACGTTCTGACGGATAAAGGAGCGAATGGCCGCTGACTGCCTCTGCACCGAGGAAAAGCTCACCGAAAGATACAGAATCGCCATGGCGATCATCGTCGCCACAACGGTGTAAAAGAAGGCCCATGCCCATTCCTTTCGGAGGTCTTTGAGTATCTGCTTCCATACCATATCAGTAACGCCCCTCCATTCCGCGATGCTTTCGCTGCCAACTTAGGAAACATATCGTCTGAACCGCACATATAAACAAGATGCTGCATACGCCGCTTAATACGGCAACATTCAGATACGCCGCTCTATGTATTAAGTAAAGCTGCGTTCTCCCGAGTATATATCCAAGGCCCGTTCCCAATACCGCGATGCACATCAGGCGAAGCAGAAGCCTTACAAATAGGTATGCATAGGCCGCGCCATACAGGTGGTGTATGACCATGAAGCGGTTGCTTTCCCGATACATCATGGACATTGCGAATACGGCGCAGAACACCAGCCCGAGGAAGGCAAACAGCAAAGACCGGGACACGAAATCATCCATAAACATCTTTTTCAGGACTTCAAGGATATTCAAATTGCTGTCGGTGTAGGTCTGATATTCGATACTCCTGCCGGTTTTCTCGACTATGCTTGTTAATTCGGAAAGGCTCTCGCCGCTGTCTACGTTTGTGAACAGCAGACCCTGCAAATCGGTAATATCCATCAGCGGATAATAAAAGAATGCGTCACCTTGGAAGGTGGGGGAGCGGTTTCCATCAAACTCCCCGAGAATGTGATAGTTATACGTTCCGGGAAACAGCGTATCACCCTTCATATAGGCGTGCAGGTTTCTGCTTCCTTTTTGGACGAGGGAGGTCTTGGCTTCCCGGCCATCAAAGGGCGTCTGCCAGGTTCTTTGGAACCATCCCGCATAGTCCAAAGCGGCAATTCCGGCTGACGAAAAGCCCTTGTAAAAAACCACGGCTTGATTTCGTCTTGCCCAGTCGTCCAAATCCTCCCGCAGCGTTCCAAGCTCTGCGCTCGCTTGTGCGCCCGGTTCACTTTGATAGTCGAACACGGTAAACCCGGTAAAATCATCGGATGCGGAATCGTAGTGCATAGTATAAACCATATAAAAGAACAAGGTCGTTAGCATGAACACCAGAAGCAGCGCCATAAACGACAGCCATTCTCCCTTTCTTTTTCCCATAATAATCCTCCGTTTTCGATTCGTATGTATCCCTCAGTGCTTACATCAAGTGTATAGTTCTAAAGTGCTATTCGACAACTGGTGGAGCATTCACAGGCCAGATGCCGGACCCATGAGGAACCCAATCAAATCCGTATCTGAACTGTGTCTTATGGGGGTTGG
>OODG01000645.1_pt1 | contig 25276 bp, 19 predicted proteins | sample 1671621 | NCBI WGS metagenome assembly OODG01 (sample SAMN06348175, study PRJEB24527) | human gut metagenome | biome: human gut; feature: ankylosing spondylitis patient; material: feces | host: Homo sapiens | place: China | collected 2015-10 | reverse complement strand
CAATCAACTCACTTTAATCCCGTGGACATCGTATGTAGTACCTATAACTATAAAGGTAAGAAATATGACTTGACCAAATACATCGATAACACACAGGGATTCATCACCAGCAAATCATTAGGCGGGAAAGACATTAAAGTTCAAGAATTACCTGGATTGTGGAATGGGGCCATGGCCAATTGGAACACCATATTCGTGGAAGTCCCGCTATCCACCTTTACCCCAGTAAAAACAGTCTTTGACTTGTTACGTTTTGAACACCGTAATGTATTTAAAGTAGAATAAACGAATCAAAAATGTTGATTCGTGAAAGGAAATCTAAAACCTAAAATTTAAAATCAAGAAATTAATTTATTGTTCATGGAGAAGAAAAAGAACTACTTACTATTAGTACTTAGAGGATGTGCCATGGGTGCCGCAGACGTGATCCCGGGTGTTTCAGGAGGTACTATTGCATTTATCACGGGTATCTATGAAGAGTTGATCGAGTCGATTCGGTCAATAAACCTGAAAGCATTACGTTTGCTGGGAACTTTCCAGTTAAAAGAGTTTTGGAAACACATTAACGGAAACTTTTTGATTTCTGTCGTTGCAGGTATCGCCATATCCATATTTTCACTGGCAAAATTGATGAAATACTTGCTAGAAACCCACCCGTTATACATTTGGTCCTTTTTCTTTGGTCTCATCGTTATTTCTGCCCTCATGGTGTCAAGAGAAATAAAAAAATGGGATATACTAACCATCACCTCGTTAATCGTTGGTGCCATCATCGCGTACACGATCACAGTACTCACCCCGACCAGTACTCCGGATGATTGGTGGTTTATCCTTCTTTCCGGAGCGATCGCCATTTGTGCCATGATCTTACCGGGAATATCCGGTGCCTTCATTCTGTTACTTTTAGGAAAATACGAATACATCATTACCGCTGTCAGCGAATTCAATATTCCCGTTCTACTTACCTTCTTAGTAGGAGCTGTGGCTGGTATAGTCGCTTTCTCTCACTTGCTATCCTGGTTATTGAAAAACTATCATGGGATGACAGTAGCCCTATTAACAGGATTCATGGTCGGATCACTCAACAAAATCTGGCCCTGGAAAATTACAGATACCGAACTGGTAAACGGGATTGCTTTTGATGTTGAAAAAAACGTTCTCCCTAATACCTTCGAGCAAGTTAACGGGAGCGATCCTCTTGTATGGCAGGCAATCCTCATGTGTATCATTGGTATTTTACTCATCTGGGGTATTGAAAAACTAGCAGTAGTATTAAAAAAATAGTTCGCAAGGTTTATAAAGTTCGTAAAGTTCATAAAGAAACAGTGTCTTTATCTGTCATAAACCGCTGGAGATGAAGTACCCATAGGGAATTATGTATCTTCCGAACTTTTTAAACCTTATAAAACTCATAAACCACATAAACTCCCATGCAACTTTTCGGATTACTCGGTTTTCCTTTGGGACATTCATTTTCAAAGACTTACTTTACAGAGAAGTTCAAGGCAGAAAAAATAGATGCGGAATTTGTGAACTTCGAATCTGATAATATTGAACAGACACTACAAGTCATTAAAACAACCCCCTCGCTAAAAGGATTTGCCGTCACGATCCCGCACAAGGAGAAGATCATCCCCTATCTAGACTATATTAGCGAGGATGCCAGAAAAATCGGAGCCGTTAATTCCGTGAAAGTGGAACACACCATTTCCGGTTCCATCCTAACCGGATACAATACAGACATTTTAGGTTTCAGAGAATCTTTATTAGAATTTATCCAAACGCCACCTACACAAGCCTTACTTTTAGGCACTGGCGGAGCGTCCAAAGCCGTCCAGCATGCACTTGCCTCTTTGGGAATAGAAGTATTCACGGTTAGCCGTACCCCCCATTTTTCTGAAATTTCCTACGACCAAGTTGCCCGTTTCCTATCCAACACGCCTTTAATTATTAACGCCACCCCTGTGGGGATGTGGCCTCATGTAACCAATTGTCCGGACATTCCTTATCACCTTCTCTCCTCAAATCATTATCTTTTCGACCTAATTTATAATCCGGAAATAACCGAATTCATGCACCGTGGAGAACAACAAGGGGCACGAATAAAAAACGGCTTACAGATGCTCTATCTGCAAGCCGATTATTCATGGAAACTCTGGAATACTTAATAGTTCAAAGTATTATTTTAAGAAATAAGCTACTTGTTTTGCCTGAGTCCCCTCACATACTTTGACAGGAGTCATCGGTACGTCATTGTAAGGAATGAATTCCATGACTTGTAACAAAGCATATTGTTCATCTTCACTACAATAAGCCTCCAAGCTTAAATTAGATTGTCCGGAACGGGTCAATGATTGTAAATCATCATACCTATTTTGCTCCAAAATATCATACAATCGTGAAGACTGATTTGCAGCCACATACACTTTATGTTTCTTCAACACCTTTCCCGTTGGTTTATAAACGTAACGCTCTTTCTTTACCAAAAATGCCACGATTCCCCATGCTGCAACACCTAAACCGAGCATAATAACAACAGAAGAAAGCGTGTCACTCTGAGCAGTGTTAATATAATTCGCACCATACCAAAGGATTGCTGCCCCCAAGATCAACAATGCTAAAGGCTTTATGGGAGATTTTTTCTTTTTTTCTATTTTATCTTTATCTACATTCAAGAGAACATCATCGATATATTCAAATTTACTATCACTCATGACTTTATAATTTTTATATAATTAAATAGTTTATTTTTCCACATATTCATGCGTATGTCCATTTTCCCGAATACAATTCGGTTAAGACACAACTCTACCCGCTAATAATTAACGAGTAGCGTTTTTATAAATAAACCAAAAATCATACAATGATTTCGCGCAATGCAAAGACATAGTATCCACCGTCCTGCTTTAACGCGAAAGAGTCGAGATAATCGTTTTCAATATACCTAAAATAAGGAGTAAAAACTCTTTTATATTCTTCTAAATAAACAGAAATATTATTTTTTTGCAAATAACGAAAAGTAGGTTGCACGTTTGTTACATCCTGAACCGTGTTGACCGGTAATGCATTTCCGTTCATTGCGGTCAACATGGCTAACCGTTCAAAATCATCCTTCTCATGTGAAATAAGTCGTTCTTGCTCCGTTACCTTTGCTAAATAACGAGTAGAATCTATCCCTTGTCCAAGATAGATTACTGCCACCAAAAGCAACACGCAATATTTCACAAAAACTTTCATTCGATATACCTACAATAATACATGGCAAAAATAAATATTTTTTCGAATATATACTAGTTTTATTCATTCTTTCCCTGCATCAACATCCTCAATGAACTCACAGGAATTGTCAGTTTTACATTCATCTGCTGGCTATAAGGCGGCTGATTAGAATAAAATATCGCACGTATACTAGACACCATCGCCACCATGTTTCCGCAATCATCCATGATCGGTCCCCCACTAGCACCCTTAGCATAATCAGCCGTGATCTCCATCCGGCGAGCAAATATATCCTTCGGGTTTAACGTCACCGTTCGAAACACCACCCCATTCGTGTATGCGTAAGGATAACCCTCCGGGTGACTTAACACATGCACGTTACACCCTGCCGGAAGATCATCGCCCAACGGCATCGGTGTCAGAATATCTCCTCGGGTATCTATTTTAAATATCGCCATGTCCCCGCTCTTGCTAAAACTAAGAATTTCCGTGATCGGGTATACCTTTCCTTCTTCCGTCGCTACAAACATCACACTGTCTGCCGGGTTCAAACGAGCGCTCGGTTCAAGCATCTCCAAAAACACGTGATAGTTAGACACGCAAACACCATCCGGAGTCAAAACAACGGCAGCCGCCCAACCTACAACCGTTTCAGGACGGGTCGTGGCCCCCTGATATTTGTTCACGGTCAAGACACTCGCACGCCGCCCCGCAATTATCTCCCCTGGCTTCATGCCCCGTTTCGCTCCCCGATAAGGCTCCACTTTCAGACGAGTTCCTTCCTTCACGCTCTGCGCCTGTTGCCGCAAACCTCTCATACCCGTAAAACGGGACAATCCCTCCCGCTTCAAAGAATCAAGTAATGTTGCCTCCATTCGGGTATAATCCCTGTAAATAACTTTACTCCCTTTTTTTGCCAAACAGGTCAAAGTTCCGAGAAAAAAATAAACCAACCCGCTACATAATAACTTACAATAGAATTTCATAACTTTCATTTTTAAGAATAACCTTCTATAAGACATTTTAAATAATAAAAGGAGGTATCTTATCAACAATTATATTTCAAATGCAGGCACCCGGTCTCCCACCTTCAATTCTGCCGTATCCCACTTCGGTACAGGATTCACATTAAACTAAGCTCACCCCCCAAATAGACATATCACATAAGTATCCAGAGATATGACACTTCAAATCGAGAAAAGAAGTATCAACGAGTAGAAAATATGTGCTCCAACTTTTTTCCTCTTCCAAGAAAGTCTACACTCCATGGCTCCGACGACAATGCCCTTTAAGGATTAGAAACAAGCTATCTGCTATCGTCACGATTAACGTGAAACTTGATAGCATTTACACTCCCTTCAACTCACTCAATATTTTCTCGAATTGCGGTTCCGAGGGCTTTGGCAACTTTAAATCCACCACTCGTCCCTTCTTATCCAACAATATCAACCGGGGAATCGATGACACCTGAAACGCAAACATGAAAGAGTTATCCCCCGCTATCCACCATTGATACCCGGTCATTTTTCCCCATCCCAACTCATTCCGCCACCTCTGTTCCTGGTGATCACAAGAAATACTCACAAAAACGATATTCCGATTTTTATACTTCTCCGCTATTTTTTTCAATGTAGGGTACTCTTGTTTACAAGGATGGCACCATGACGCCCAAACATCTATAACTACATACTTTTTTTTAAATTGCTTCAACGAAACTTCTTTCCCCTCGGTATCTTTAAAAATAAACCCCGGGCAACAATCACCTTTCTTTACCTCGTTTACTTTCTTTACACTCTCCCTCTTTTTAGACTCCTGACACCAAGCAATCACGGGAATTAACAACATAACAACTACCAATAATCTTCTCATAATCAGCACATTTTACAAACACCATTAAACTTTATATATCGGACAATACCGGGTTTCGTTTTCCGGATTGTCCGACTTCAATCCATTTTCGAATTCACTTCATACAAGATGTATTCCAGCCAAAACTTAAGAAATATTCATCTTTTCTGAAGATTTTTGCCGGATATCAAAACTTTGGTATCGCTTCCGCAAAATACTGCAAAGAATTCTGCATCTGCTGCGAATTCATCCTTTTTGCCAACTGCTTCGTAAGTTTGATAAATCCGTTTTTTTGTTCGTCAGTCCATTTCCCCTTCCCACTAAAAAGAAGAATAGGGCGAAAATACAAATAACTCAATTTTCCCTCGCTCATATTTTCATAAACTTTGGGATACAAAGAATAAATTTTATCAGTATCACCTTTATTAATTGCCCGCATCATCTCAATATAATCACATAAATAAGCGGCCTTCAAATTATACTTTTTCAATTCCTTCTCGGCAGCATCCAAATCAGCATCAGTGGCAGGCATCCTTCCCCGAAGCATCTCCTCCAACCTATTATCACATAGAAATAAAAGTTTTGCATCCACTTTTTCACTACCAACCATTTTACGAAAGCGATCCGCATTCTCTAAGAAAAATTTTAAGTTTTCGGAACCTATAGGAGACAATCGGTGGTTATCGTAAATAGGCCAGTAAACCTCAGAACATTTTTTCTTGACAGACAAGGGGGCTAAAATTTCCCCGGCGACCTCTCTCGCTTTATCATCCACTCCTGAAGCTAACAAAGAATTCACGTAGTCAAACAAATACGTTTCTTCCCTGTCTCCTTTCAAATAACGCTCTTCCATTTTATATGCGGATTTTTCGCCGAATCCTTCTTCCACTTTCGCAATAAATTCGTCGGCAGTTTCCGTCCCACCCACGATTTTATAAATTAACGCACCATCCGTCTTCAATATCAAAAACGTGGGGTAAGCAGAAACACCATATTTAGCAGCAATATCCACACCTTCACCCCGTTCCACATTAATCTTCATGCACACGAAACGTTCGTTCATGTACTTCCCTAATTTTTCTTGCGGGAACATTTTGTCCGCCATATATTTGCAAGGGGCGCACCACGACGTGTAACAATCCACGAAAACCATTTTATCCTCTTTCTTCGCTTGCTCCAAAGCTTGAGTAAGCGTTATGTCCCGAAAATTCGTCTGGGCAAACAGGGACACACAAAAAAACATACAATAATACAACAATACCATCTTTTTCATACTTCTGAATTTTAAAATTATTTACTATTATTTTTCGAAATTCGGAATATCCAAAAATTTTCATAGAAAACCTTGGATACAGTCTTCACTCGACAATATCACGTGTTTCTAGCTTTTTCACAGGCGTAAAGCATTTTGTAGAGGAAATTTATTTCCCTCTACAAAACACCAATAGCCTCTTGCTATATCACCACTGGTAGAATTCCAACCTCCCTTTCATAAAACAGGTATCCCCGATAACTAAATCTTCAGTATTCACCAAGCGGAAATCCAATTGATAATATGTATAACTCGTGACCGCCGGATTGTATTTCACGATAACCGGGATATTGATATAAGCCGAATCCCCGGGAATTATCAAGAATTTTTCCATTTCGGGATCGTCAAAAGCAACATAGTTTTCCCCTTCCACGGCAGGAGTATAATAATCATACTTCATCTCGGTTTCATAAGGCTCGAAAGCCACCTTTCTCGGTTTATCAGAAACCTGTCCGATTAAATGTAAACGATAATAGACCGTATCCCTGAGTTTTCCTGAATGTACATATGCCTGATATCCCTCGTACGGCAAATATGCGGGGGCTATATATGTCTTGTTAAAAGTATAGACATAATAAAACTGAACCCAATTATCCTCTCCCTTATAATACCCGGGACGCTCTTCCGTGCAAGCAAGAAACCCGAGAACACAACATATCGCAATAACAAAATATTTCTTCATAATTTCAATCCTTTAATCACTTATTAACTCCATACTCGGTATTACCAAACGGTATTGTTCTTCCGTACAAGGACGCACGCCGAACAACATATTTTGAACATTATGACGCTTATACGTGTAAAAATTCTGTCCCTCTCCCGTGAATTCTCGGATAAATTCCATCAAAATACGTTCACCCCGGTCACTCTCCATTAACGCCACGTAAGGAATATTCCGGGCATTACAGTATTCCTCATAAGCCGCATTAGCCTCCGCCAAAGGTGCGTTCTCGGCTATAATCAAATAAATCTCGGCCAAACGCATGATCGGGAAATTCTTCGGAGAAGGGGAAGAATTATAGAAATTCAAGTATTTACGGCAATAATACCCGACTAGTCCCCATTGACTTCTATTATTATATGACCAGAACCACTGGTAACGCAAGTCATCGCCATTCCCGGAGTAGAGGTCATTCAAAAATGTACTGGTATTGTTAACCACGGAAATATTCCTTTGCTGCCAAGCCGTTCCCTGTGTATAATCGTAATTATCGCACTTCGTACCGCAAAGATGCTCGCAATAACAAGTCAAATCCGTCGTGGTATTATTAAAAATACCCTCGGACGTGTTATCATCTGGATTCATCAACCTTAGCTTAAATGTCCCGTCCTCGTTTTTCGCTTCCTTTACCAAACGGGCATAACGCAAAGCCCCCTCCATGTCACCGGTCCACAAACGGGCACGAGCCTGCAAGCCCAATACTCCGTAGTAATTGATATGATTTTTCCGGAAAGACCACGTGGCACTTGAAACCTCCGTCGCTTCAAATGTCCCCATTATAACCGGATCGGATTTCGCCAACAATACCTCCGCCGAATCCAAATCCGCCAACAAATAGCCCATATACTTTTCATACGTGATATACTCGTAAGGATTTATATTATTCACCCGCACGTAAGGCAAATAAGTCTCGGCGGCATTCACCTTCGTCGGTACCGGACCGTATATCCGGATCAAATCCAAGTGCGCCAACGCACGGATAGCCAAAGCCTCTCCCCGGGCAATATTATATACCTCCTCTTTCAACTTTTCCTTGTTTATCCCAGTTCCCTCTATCAAGGAATTCGCATTAGCAATAATATTATAAAGTCCTTTGAATATCATTGCGTTATCTGTATTATCCGGCTGGTCGCTATAATAATGCCCAGCCCACATATACCCAGAATTTCCTGTCGCCCACGTGTACGTGCATCCCATGTTTTCCACTTGCCCAGCTCCACCCAAACGTCCTTCCGGGTAGTACAAGCCCCGCATATTCAAATACAACCCGTTCAACGACTGGTTCACCCCTTCATTCGTGGTAAACAACTTTTCTCCCGTGATTGCGGTTTCCGGTTCGACTGTTAACCAATCGTCACACGCACTGAGAACTAATACTAACGCCACTGTCCATATAAAATACAATCTCTTTTTCATACTGTCTACTTTTTTTGAATTAGAAGGTACAAGATATTGTCAAATTCGGGTTAATCGAGTAGGGATAAGAGGTACCCCGTTCACGATGAATCGTTGAAAAATAAAATATATCCGAGAGCAACGTAGAAACAGACAACATCTCCATTCCTAACTTCTTCGTCAACTCTTTCGGGAAACTATACCGGATATTAATGCTATTGCAACTGAATATATTATTCTTGTGCACAAACATATCGCATGGATAGGTATTTGTAACTGTCGTTCCCTGTTTCTTGTACAACGCATTATCTCCTATCTTTTGCCAACCGTCTTTCACGACCTGACGGTCCACGTTATAAGTCAAACTCAAATTCTCCCGCTTATTCAACTCCGTGTAATTCTCGGCAACGCCACCCCACACGAGATTAAAACCCACGGACACGGATAATCCACCATAAGACACCGTGGTATTGAACGTACCGTTTATTTTCGGTTGAGAATCGCCTAGATAAACCAAATCCTCTCCACTTTGGTACTGCGTCATTTGTCCGTCTTTTGTCAAAAATACACGTTGTCCGGAAAGCGGGTCCACCCCAATCGTACGCAAACCGTAAACAGCCGACATTGAGTGACCTTCTCGATATTTTAAAATAGTCCCCGCAGACCCCATGGACTTGTCATAATACTTCAACGTTTCTTTAAAACCTTCGGATAATTTCACTAACTTCGACTTATTATTCGAGAAATTCCCGTTCGCATTCCACTTCCATTTTTTCGTGTTCAATAACGCCACGGATACACTAACATCATATCCCGTGTTCCGTATCTCGCCCACGTTACCGTTGACCGTTTCAAAACCATGCGATACTGGCAATTTAATTGTAGTAAGAGTATTATCTGTCAACTTAGTATAGTAATTGACAACAAACGTCAACCGGTTATTGAAAAAGCCCAAGTTCATTCCCGCATTATGCTGGTAAGTATTCTGTTGCTTCAGGTTCGGGTTGGCAAAAGAAGCCATCTTAACGCCCACGCCTCCATTATAAGTATAATTGGTTTCCCTGTTAAAAACCTCCATCGACTGTTCCGGTGAAAAAGTCATATTCCCGGACACCCCGTACGAGTAACGCACCGACCAATCAGAAATAAAAGGCAAATATTCCTGGACGAACTCTTCTTTACTGATCATCCACCCAGCACCCAAGGCATAGAAAGAAGAGAAACGGCTATTCTTCCCGAAAGAAGATCCCCCATCCAAACGATATGTTAAATCCAAAAAATAACGTGAATCATAGTAATAATTACAGAATCCACTCAACGAAACCCGCCGAGATGTAGACTCCGAACCGTAAGTTCCGCCTGTCGAAGGATATCCCAATGAAGTCGACAAATGATCGATCTCCGAAGTCAAGAACCCGGTAGCCGACCAATTCACAAAATCATTTTTCGTTTCAGATATCTCCCCCGCCAAACCAAGTGTGAGCATATGTTTCTCTTCAAACGTTTTAGCGTAATTTAAAGTTATCCGTGTTTCCCACGAACTCTCCGTCTTCTCACCCCGGGAATACTTTCCTTTTTGTTCAATATTCTCCTCACCGTCATAATATTTATGATTCGGCGGGATAAACGAATCTTGAATCCCGAATTTCCAAGTCAATCCCAAGAGACCTGTAATCGTGAAGGCTGGAGATATCTCGTAACGAGCCTGCGTACTACTTCGCAACGAGGTGTATTTTGAGGCGTTCCAGCACCCGATCTCTTTATTATACATCGGATTCTCGATATAAGCCGTCGCATTCGGGTGATAATAATACTCTATCAATTCCCCGTTATCATCGTAAGGAGTCCAGTAACGATTCATTCTCACGTAATCAGAATATTGCCCGTAAGGACTTTCGTGGCTCGTATTCTTACCCACTGTCAACAATTGCCGCACGTTCCACTTCCCTTCCATGTAATTAAGCATCATGGAACCGTTAAAGTTTTTCCGGTCAGATCCTTTCATCACACCAATCGTAGCATCGTAAAACAAATTCACGCTATAGCGCCAAGCCTCGGCACCCCCAACAACATTCAACACGTGTCTTTGTCCCACTCCCGTGCGAAGCGGTTCATCCAACCAGTTATAATTCAATCCGGAATCTACAACATCTTTCAATTGCTGGTAAGTTTCCTGAAGATTCGAATCATCCCACAACCCATAAACACGCTCCAATTCCAACTTTTCTTTCGCATTCGTCAAGTCATCATACGAACTCAAGTTCGGAATCTCAAATTTGACCATTCCCTCGTATGACACGGTAAGTTTTCCCGCTTTCGGGTTAAGAGAAGTTATAACTATAACCCCATTAGCCCCGCGGGACCCATAAAGAGCCGTGGCGCTAGCGTCCTTTAACACTGTAATACTCTCGATCTCGTTATCGTTCAAGTCCATCACCCGTTCCAGCGTCACCTCGAAACCATCCATGATAAATAACGGTTGATTCAACTCGTAATTACTCTTCTGATCTTGTATATCTTGTGCAGTCAACAGAGAAGAAGCTCCCCGTAACTGTAACTCCGGCAAAGCATTCGGGTTAGACCCTTGGGCATTATTTTCGATGATACGCAAACTAGGATCCAAATTTGCCAGTGTCTGAATTAAATTTCTGGAATAATAAGTTTTTATTTCTTCTCTAGATATAGTCGTTACTGCACCAGTAAAACTTTCTTTGGGACGATTAAAAATACCAGTTACAACCACTTCATCAATATTCTGCAAATCTTCTTCCAACACGATCTTCAACGTATCAGTCTTATCAGTGAAATCGATCTGTTTCTTTTTATACCCCACGAAAGAAAACTCCAACGTTCCTTTTTCCACGGGCAGATCTATCGCAAACCATCCTTGAGCATTGGTTGCAGTTCCTAATGAAACACCCACCATTCTCACAGTCACACCTGGTAACGGTTGCTTACCCTTATCATGCACCCATCCTTTCACTCTCACGGATTTCTTCTCCTCTTTCATTTCCTGAGGTTGAATCACAATCACACGATCTTCAATCTTGTAAATAAATCCCGTGTTCTGAAGGACTGCATCCAGAATCTCTCGGATAGAAGCGTCATGAACATTTAGTGATTTCACCCGGATATTTCTCACGTCATCCATATTGTAGATAAACGTGAATTCACTATTTGCCCGGATAGTAGAAAACACTTCTGTCAGAGCGACATCATTCAACGAAATAGTAAATTTCGCATTCTGTGAATAACTTGCAGCCGAGACAGAAACGGACAATAAGAAAAAAAAGCACAAAAATTTCATAATCAACAATGGTTTTCGCAGCCTTATTTGCATAAAACTGCTCGAGTTACATTTTTTTTCCATAACTTTGTTTCTGAGTTTTACATTGAATTAAATATTGAATGTATCCAGACAGATAGCATGGGGGTGCTGTCTGTCTTTTCTATTCATACACGTTTATAGTTCGATCTTTTATTTCAAATTTCACACGTTTAGTTTGTTCTATTCTTCTCAGTATCTCGTTTATATTCTCGTAGCGTTTAATTTCAACAGAGAATTTCATCTTTTTCAATGTCGAATTCATATAAAAAATATTCACGTTATACCAACGGGCCATATCATCCAGTATCCTCTCTAGATCAACATCCTCAAAATAAAAAATTCCCTCTTTCCATAGCACATAATTACGGGCATCAACTTGTTTCACCTTAAACTTGTCATCAGACCATATTGCTTGCTGATTAGGCGATAAAACAACCTGCTCATCACCTCTTTTCAACTGTACCTTTCCTTCTACCAACGTGGTCACCACCTCTTCTTGGTAAGCCGAGACATTAAAACTTGTTCCCAAAACTCGAATATCAACCCCATTCACGGTTACAATAAAAGGTTTTTCCCTATTCTTTGCCACCTCAAAATAAACCTCTCCCTCCATCTCAACTTTTCTTTCCTCCCCCATGAAAACCACCGGATAACGCAACCTCGATTCCGCATTCAACCACACCCGGGTTCCATCAGCCAATTCCAACGAAAATTCACCTCCTCGCGGCACGATCAACGTATTATATTTCACTTCTGCCGGCTGTCCGGCTAAAGAATCCTTCCCCGAATACTTTACCCTATTATCCGATGTTAAAATTCGGGTACCCCCCACCTCTTCCAGCTGCAGGTTTGTTTCTGGTCTCAAATCCACTTTTTTCCCATTAGCAAGTACAAGTTGCGCTTTCATGCTACCATGCTCAATCTTGGCAACAGTGATATCTTCCATCTCTTGTTGTTTTTCTTCATTTACCAACCAAAAAATCCCAATACTCACGAACAACAATACAACTGCTGCATATTTACTCCACGTAATCCACCGACCTGTCTTCCGGACCGTATGAGATTTCACCGCTCTCCATCGGGATTCCATTAATTGTCTCCCCCGCTCTTGATCCTTCCAAACCTCGTTCCCAGTCTTTAACGATTCTAGAATATTCGTATATTCCTTCCGGTGTCGCTCGTCCTCATCCAACCAACGAGATAACACGATCCGATTTTTTTCATCAATCGTTCCGGTCAACTCTTCGGCAACAAGCTTAGCAATATCCAAACGTTTTTTTAGTAAATCCATACCTTCACATTTGTTATTTTATCATAGAGATTACTTCAAATGAAAAGTGGGTAGGTCAAACAAGAAAAAAAATGCAAAAAAGAAAAGATTTAACATTTACTTCCCTAATAGGAATAGCAAAATTACAAGATAATTCTTTGATAATAATCCTCTTAATGTCTCATAAGCAGACTTTTTCAAACACTTCACCGTGTTCACGGAGATACCTAATTCTTCTGCAACTTCCGGATTAGTTTTCCCTTCCAGATTTAAAAGAATCACTTTACGAGTCTGTGGTGGCAACCGATCAATAGCAGTATATAATATCCGCATGGTTTCTTGTCGGGTAACCTCCTGCAAATAATCATAATCATCCACGTTATTCTCATCTAATTGCGTGAAATAATTTTCCTTCGCCCGCTGATGCTTACAATGATTCCAATACAAGTGGCGAGCTATCGTGTACAAAAAAGCTCTCCCGTAATCAACAGAAACAATCTCATCCCGCCGTTCATAAACCCGGATAAAAGTCTCTTGTGCTAAATCTGCCGCTAGTTCATCATCCCCCGTGTAACGTTTCATGAAAGCATACACGGGTGGAAAATTTTCTCGAAAGAACACTTCAAAATCTTTATTGGACTGAATAATAGCACTCATAGTGCCACAAAAATAACTATTCCTCCGAAATATTCAAATACCCAACAATCGAATCATAATAAAGCCCCACACAATCTCGCAAACAACCACACAACCTCTTGCTCCTTAAAATAACACAGGGGAAAACTTTCGAATTCCGTTTTCCCCTGTTATTAAATTACTCAAATAAAGTATTTATATATTCAATCATCTCTTCCCGACGTAATCCCTTCTCCTTTATTTTTCCCTCCGGATCGATCAGATAAATCATCGGAATACCACTCACGTTATAATTCTTCGCCACGGGACTCTCAAATGCCTTCAAATCAGAAATAACCTTCCACGGTAAATTATCATGTTTAACATCTTCCTCCCATTTTCCTCGCTCGTCATCCAAATTAATCGTGAACATGACAAAATTCTTACCTTGCGTATTCTTATAAACTGTTTCAAGGAAAGGTATCTCCAATTTACACCATCCGCACCACGATGCACTAAACTCCAGCAACACGTATTTTCCCCTGTAATCAGATAATTTATACACATTCCCCTCCAAATCCTCCAACGCAAAATCATATGCCATAACTCCCGGTTGCACCCGTTTTTCCTTCTCCAATCTTACCCGGCAATTAGCGATATATGCATTCTCGGCTAGAGAAACATCAAAAGCATTCAACGCTTTTTCCATCAAGGGAAGATTATCAGCATGAATGTATTCGGAAACAAAATAAGGAGCCACCTCACTATGAGCATACCCCGGAAGATTCAAAATATAATCCACCACCTTATCATAAGCCTGCTTGTAAGGTTCTGCTAAAGAATCATATAAAGCCCGGTTATCTTTAAACGCCTTACTCCGGTCGTAACCGATTCTGCCATACTCTTTCATAAATTTCTGTCCATTCTTTTCTATGGCAACAAATTCATCATGTGTTTTACTCCCACTAATCGCTAAATTTTTCAAATTATTAAAATCCCCTCGAACCTCAACTTCACTATTATCCAAAAATATACTAAAAGACCCCACGAAATCATCTTCTCCTTTTTTAACAATGAAAGAAACCAAACGAGGGTAATCCACCTTACCCGTATAAACCACTTGGCCATCCTTCAACTTCAAGGTATCTATATACCACTGAGTAGGATTCGGGACCCTTTCACTCACGAAGATCTCACACTCTGAAGCATTTTCCAAATGCATTTTTACCTTAAAACCATCTGTTTTGGATACACACGAAAAACAGCACAAACATCCTATCAACAAAATCAATAATCTATTCATCTTTATCATCTTTAAATTTATCTTTCAATCCGGAAACCACGGCTGCAAACAAAGGATCATCCACCGACCATCCACAATCTTTCATCGTTTTCTCGATCAATTCCAATCCTCGCTTACACATTTTTGCATCTCCCTTACGAATCAACATTCCATTCAACTGTAAAGTTACATCAAAACGAGCATCACTATCTAAACGGGAAAACTTCTTATCATACATTTTCAATGCCTTCTTCAAATCACCGGACAAAAAGACTTTGGTAAACTCCACTATATCCAACAGATAATCCTGTCCGGCAATTCCCGATCGAGTAACACATACCTCATAAGTTTCTAAAAGTTGAGCTGCATTTACTTTATCATGAAAAATAATTTCGTTACAATCATTCACAATCAACGGGAACAAATCATCATATATTTTACGATCCACGCTATCTTTACTAACCGCCGCATCAAAATCCTTCTTATGCTCCAAAAGATACTTGTACTCCGGTAACGCCGGATTCTTCACAAATCGTTTCACGAGCATCCAATTTTCTTTACAACTCTTCTCTTGATCCGTCAATGTTCCCCAATATTCGTGCAACACCTCTTCCATTCGTTCTTTCATAAAAGCCCTAGCCAAAGTCTCTATATAACTATACACGAATTGCGGATCACGCTCCCCGTCGGCATATCTCTTCTCATAAGAATACAAAGAATGTTCCCCTATGCCATTTTGCACATTTTGTAAAAATTCCTCTGCTTTCATTCCTCCCACCATTTTATGAATCACCTCTCCATCTTCATTCAAGATCAAAAAAGTTGGGTAAACCTTCACTTGATACTTCTTAGCCAATTCCCGCCCCTCTCCTTTTTCCATATCCAATTTAACATTCACAAAACGTGTATTCATAAATTGTCCCACGTCTTCCTGGCTAAAAACATCCTGTATCATCATTTTACAAGGACCGCACCAACTCGTGTAGCAATCCATAAACACCATCCTTTTTTCCTGTTTTGCTTTTGCCAGAACCTCCGAGAAACTTCCCTCATCAAATTGCATTTGACATTTTGCCTGCAAGCACAATACAGATAAAAACAAACCGATTAATATCTTATACATACCTTATTCCATTAATTACACAATGTAGATAATGTCTCCAATACTTCATTCCCCCTCAAGTCCCGACACACGATCCTCCCTTCCGGGTCGACCACGAAAGAATCCGGAATCCCCCCTAAATTGTATGCCTTAGTCAAAGGACTGTTTTTCATTCCCTTCAGATCAGACAAACAATACCACTCGATATTATACTCCTTGATCTCATGTAACCAAGCCTCTTTCCGATCATCCATCATCATCGTTACAAAAGCAACATTTTTATCTTTTAAAGCGTGATATGCTTTACGAATAAAAGGAATCTCTTTTTTACACCAGCCACACCAAGATGCACTAAATTCAACAAATAAATATTTTCCCCGGAAATCAGCCAAGGTGTACTTCCTACCATCTTTATCAAACACCTGAAAATCTGGGAAGGCTTTTCCCGGCTGTAAAACCGTTTCCCGCTCCACGCTTTCCTGCATTCCGTTCAGATAATAAGAATCAGTAAAACTCGGATCAAACTTTTCCACTATCTTCCCTCTTTGCACAACATCCAAAGATGCGGACAATTGAGCCACCAAATAAGCTGCTGCCTGACTTTTAGAAACTCCCGGCTCAAAAGCAAACAACCGGTCAATAATCACCATTTGCAACGAATCTCGCTTTCGACTCATCTCCCGCACTTCTTCCATCCTAGCCTCGGCAAAAGCCATCTGGATTTTACCATTAAGCTCTGCAACCATTTGTTTCTCTGGTAAAGACTTCAAATAAACATTATACTTTTGAATATCTTCATTAATTGGGGCAGAAGTAAACTTCAACGTTTTTTTCACGTCATTCAATTCGCTATACACCTTCATATCCTCCGGTTCTATAAATATTGCCACCATTGAGGCTCCCAATCGCTGATATTGCGGTTCCATGTCAAAAAATAACAAACCGACTTGAGGCTCCGTGATCTTCCCTTCCAAAAAATACTTCCCATCTTTCACCTCGCAACTATCCAGTAAAACATTTCCCGGCGGATTCGTGTACAACTTCACGACACCTCTAGGCAATCCCTCCATCACCCCGGAAATCGTGAAACGATCATGTTCCCGTTCTTTACATGCACAAAACAGGCATAGCAAGCTAACCAATAGCCATACATTTTTACATACTTTCATCACCTATACATTAAAGTATTCTCCCGCTAAGCGGGAGAATACTGATTTATTAATAAGTATCCCACTGATTACCTATCTTATAAATTAAATCCACCACACGACCGAACATTCCGATAAATTCCATTCCTTCCAGAGTTTTTCCATCCCCAACGACCGAAACATCCAGTACCATAAAGTCACTCTTCGACGTGTCATCCGTATTCTCCAAAGCAATACCCAAACGTTCATAATTCGTGGGACAAACAGCAATATCCCGAATCGTCCGTCCAAAATCAGAACGTAATGGCTTTACCGTATTATCCTTGTGATTATAAACATACAGCACGTTACCTGATGCTATATACACGTAAGGACGATTCTGGCAAACAGCGAATTTCGTATTCTCATTGATGATTGAAGGATCAGGAAACTCCACCTCCGAGATCGACCGATACGTCTTCGCACCCCATCCGGAGAATCGGAATTTCTGCACGTATGCCTTGTTTTCCAAATTCGATTTCAGAACTGTCAGGAATTCATCCGTCGGGGTTGCCGTCGAGATTGGTCCTCCATCCAGTACCGTTTTCCCCATATCGTAAGGGATAAATGCCTTTTCCGAATCATTCGTGTAATCAAATCGTTTCATTTCTCCGGTTCGCACCAACATATAACTTGAAGTTTTCTTATCAAAACAGATAATATCATTACTAAAAAGCAAGTTTCCCCGAATTCCCAGATTTATTAATTCATAATCACCTGGATAAGGGAAATTTGGAAACAGACCATCCTGATAAAGAGCATCATATGATGCTTGAATATTACGTACATACAACTTACCATTACTGATAAGATAATCGTAATTCGTCACGCAATTCATTCTCATAGGCTTGAAATCCTTGGGTGCATCCCCCACGAACTCATCCTTCGTAGCTACCATTTTACTAAACGTGTTTCCATCCAATTCCACAGAATATTCTGGTCCATCCTGACAAGCCACGAAAATCTGTCCGATCTCTTCTGACGTCGGCAACCAATGTTCCATCAAGGCACAAGCCCCCCCGGCCAAATCCGTCCCGTTCACGCTTTTATAAATATCCGCATAAAGTTCCCCATCATCCCGAACATAGGACAACTCGGAAACGTTACCTTTATCCGCCAAGAGCATCCATCCGGAATAATACGTGGAATAAACCGATACGTTAAAACGGTTGATATACTCTACCCCTAAATCCTCATTCGTAATCGTAAACTCGGCATATAATCCAGCTTTCACGGGAAGGTCTCCCACAACAAAATTCAGACTTTCTTCTTCGCAAACCACCTTATTGTTTATTCTCCAAGCATAAGAAACTTTATCCGGCTTACCATTTGTCCAGGTCACCGTCGGGGTAATCGTTTCCTGTGAACCCACGTAAAAATCATAACTTTTCTCAATACCGCTCACAGAAACCTGCGGCACGGTATCATAGTCATAATTTCCTTTATCTTCATAACATCCGGCAATGAACAACGCCATTACCGTGACGATATATATAAATAATCTCTTCATAACTTCATCTTTAAATATTAACCTCTCATTGCCACTTTCATCAAACTACCATCCTCATCTTCAATCGGATGGTCCTGCAACCAATATTTGAATTGCAGCACGTAAGCCCGCATCGTCGAGTAATTCATCTCTCCCCCGTCTGCCTCTAACGTCATATCCGTCACCCCGATTTCCCGAATAAAAGTTTGGTATTTCAAGTCAGAATAAGTACCCAACCCGTTCGCCTCGTGCCAGTCATTCCACCACCCCGGACGAGTTAATTGATTCGTGATAAAAATCCGCCCTTTCCGATTTGCCTCAATTCCCGGCATAAAATCATCTGATACCTGCACTTCGAAAACGGCTATCGCACTCCCTTTAAGTGCTTTATTTCTCTTTACAATAACATTCAGATAAGCAACCGAATCATTTGCTGCAATCACCTGTTCTTCTGCTGGCATTTCAAAATCCACCCCGGCTTGGGCAGAACTTTCATCCTGCAAAAACTTCACGTTATACTTCCGGTCACGATCTACCAGAGGCGAAATCATCACTAATTTCAAAGCCACCGTTCCCGATTCCAGCGTCTCATCATAAGCAAACGAGAAAACGGTACTATCTTTTGACAACTTATCAAATTGTATACAGTTACTACTGGAATACCCTTTCAGGTTATCTTCCGAACATGACACCATTCCAAGAAACAACATCATGATAATTACATATAATATTTTCATAGTCAAATATTAATCTACTACTTAATTATTTAAATAATCTTCTTTACGCCCGCCGAACTCTACTTCCGTAGCTGGCAACGGCAAACAGAATTGAGACGGTTCAAGCGTTATCGTGGTACTCCCTTGATCAACCGGTAAGCCCAAACGTTTATACCAGTAAAACAACTGACCTTCCCCTATAAATTCCCGACGAGCCTCTCTCGTCAACTCCTTCACGAAATTATCGTAAGTAATCGTTGTTGAAATTTCCTCGGCTATACCCCTGTTTTTACGCAGTTCTTCAAGCAAACCGATGGCAACATCTTTATGGGCATTAAAACCGCTTTCCGCCGCAATCAGATACATTTCAGACAAACGGATCATCGGAACTTTCCCGCCATTTTCAGAATCTACATCCGCATATTTAACCGATATATCATACCCATTACTATTCGTAATTACCAAATATTCCTTCCGAAAATCATCAGAAGAAGGATAAATGGAAGTAACATCATTTATCGTGTAGTAATTATCTTGAGAGGCGTCATAAGAGTACCACAAATCATGAATACCGGCATAATTCAATGCAAACAGAATCTCGTTTTGCATGACGACATCCCGACTCTTCAAAGGAGCACTCACTGCACTTTCCTCGGTAAAAGGGAAGAACCCATCTTTCCCGGCCTGGATAACTTCTTGGGCATACGTGTAAGCCCTTTCATCCCCCATGTAATGATACACACGAGCCATCAACCCAGTAATTGCCCAATAGTTCATGCGATACGCCCGGGCTGTTGTAAAATCGTTCCCGATTTCTGTCACATAATGGTTATACATATCCTTAAAACCCTCTTCCCGGGCCGGATCAACCGTACTTAACATCGTCCGGGCACTATCAAGATCTGTCAAAATCAATCGAACTATCTCGCTCGTCTTTTTTTGACCATGCACCCGGTCCGTGAAGTTATCGGCATAAGGCAAACACAAAGCCTCTGAATTCTCCTTCCATGACGGGGCAAATGCTCTCAACAAGTCGAAATGTAAGTAAGCCCTTAATGCTTTCGTTTCCGCAACCAAAAACTTATACTCTTCACCTTCAAAAAACGAGGGGGACTTCTCACTCAAGTAATCCAATAAAACATTACAATTCGCAATACTATTGTAATTCTTTAACCACAAATTCTTAATCACATCTTGAGAATTCGAATTTTTGTAATTATACCGGGATGCCTCGTAAAGAAAGTGATACTTGTCCTGGTAAACATCATAATACTGGGCCAACACATCCATCAACCCGAACGTCATGTGCGTTCCATACGAAGATGCATCCGTCATCGAGGTATATATACCATACAAGGCATTCTCGAACCCTTTGGGTTTAGAAAACAATTTCTCTGCATTCACTTGTGCTTGCGGGGTCACATCCAGCCAACTATCACAACTGCTGTTCGTCAAAGCAAACACGAATAACGTAAAAATAATCAATATTCTCTTTTTCATATCATCCATTATTTTACATTTCTACAGGATTAAAATTGAACCTGTAATCCCACGTTAAAAATTCTGGCAAACGGGTAATCCAGACCTCGTTCCCGTTTCACGTTAGATATTCTGAAAATATCCTCCATTTGGAACGTCAACTTCAATCGTTCCAAGCTCCATCTTTGAATCAATTCTGTTGGGAAAGAATAAGAAAATGATAATGATTTAAATTGTAACACGTTCTCATCCTGAACAAAACGAGAAGAAACCTCCGTCCGATCCCGATTCTTAATATCTTTAAAGAAAGTGTGATCACCCAGTTCTTTCCACCTGCCTTTCAACACCCGGCGATCCACGTTCCAACTCAAATTTGCATCCTCCACCCGGTCTACGAGCGTCTGGTTATACACTTGTCCTCCACATTGATACAAGAAACTAACATTAATATTAAACCCTTTCCAGTCCGCATTGGCACCAAAAGCACCCGAAACCTTGGGTTCCGTATCCCCGCACACGATCTTGTTGGCTGCACTCCACTCGTAAGTCAGGTTACCTTTCAAATCCTCAAACACCTCTTTCCCGTTCATCGGGTTTATTCCGTGAGACTTTACCGCATAAATCGCCGTGGTTGACTGTCCCTCTTTAAATTGCACCTGAGGTTTGGCTGTCTCCATCGCTTCTCCCCATCCCGGTTCATAATTATCCTGCTCATCATCCACTTTCTTGTTGTACGTTTCCAATGAATTGGAAATCTTTTTAATCACGTTCTTATTATGTGCGATCGATCCGAAAACATTCACGACTAAATCCTTATCCCGCACCAAGAAACCTCTCAACGAAATTTCATATCCTTTATTTTCCAGCTCTCCCAGATTATCCCTGTAACTTTCAAAACCTGAAGAAGGCGGTAAAGTAATATCCGCAAGCAAATCTTTCGTTGTCTTCACGTAGTAGTTCATATTAGCACTGACCAATCCATTTAAAAACTGGATTTCAAAATTCCCGTCAAACGTATGTGTCTTTTCCCATTGCAGGTTTGTATTTCCCATGTTATTCATGATCACCCCCAAACCTCCGGCATACCATTGTCCCTTGTAATACTCGTACACATCCTGAGCCTCGTATGCTTCGAAAGAAGCTTTACCGGTAGCCCCCACATTCGCAGAAAGTTTCAAATGATTGATTACTCCCTTCAACCCTTCAAAGAATTTTTCATTATGCACGTTCCAACCAATACCTGCCGACCAGAACGGGGCATATCTCTTCTTGGAACCGAATTTTGACGATCCATCCAAACGGCCAGATAAATCCAGCAAATAAATATTATTCCAAGTATAATTCAAGTTTACAAACAAACCAACCAAACGGGATAATCCCTCACTTCCTTCCGGGGTTAAATCTTTAAACTCTTTACCAAAAGAGATGTAATCCATACTGCCCGACGGGAAACCTATCACGCTATATGATTCGTTTTCAAACCGAGTCTCAATAACATTACCTCCCAACACGGCATTCAAAAAATGACTACCCAACTGCTGGTTATAACTGAACACCATGTTCATATCCAAGTTAGAACTCTTCTCTTGGAAACTATATGCCTCCCCCCTCTTCAAAATTCCTTCTCCGTCTTGATAATCTGATTCATTGTAAATCGCTGATTCCGGATCTGTAAATTTTTCTTGCTTGTCCGTACGCTCCGAATACGACACTCTGGCTTTCAATCTGAAATGCTCGCTGATAAACCAGTCAAAATCAAAATTATCCGTCCACTCCGTGTACGTTGTGTTATCTTTATGATTCAATGTTGATTCGTACAATGGATTCAAGAAACGGTTACTCGTACTCACGTGTGGTTGGTATGATTTAATCAAATTTCCATCCTCATCATAAATCTGATCATACGGGTTCGCCTTGGCATAATCCTTGAAAGAACCATACGGTGATTCTTTCGCTTTCACCTTATCCACGCTCAACTTATTTCTAAACAACAACTTATTATTCAAATTATAAGAAAGCAGGAAACCGATCCCGAACCGATCTCTCGAAGATTTTTTCATCACTCCCGGATTAGCCTGGTAATTCACATCAATTCCGTAACGCACGCTCTGGTCCCCCCCCTCTACATACAAGGAATGTTTATGTCCGACTGCAACATGCAAAGGTTGAGACAACCAATACGTGTTTACCCCTTTCTTCACTCGTTCCAAACGCTCTGCATAATCCATCCGTAGCAACTGCTGGGAATAAAGATCATCCGAATCATACAACCCGGCATCCAACTCTGCCTGCAATTTTTCCCTGGCATTCATCAAATTATAATCAGACAAATCCGGAGCATTGATCGCCATATTCATATTATAAGACACTCTCAACTTTCCTTCTTCCGGAGCTTTCGTCGTTACCACCACGACCCCATTCGCCGCCCGGGAACCGTAAATAGCTGTAGCCGAAGCATCCTTTAAAATCGTCACGTTCTCGATCCGGTCAATATTCAAGTCAAAGATTTTTTCTACATCGACCTCATAACCATCCAAAATAAAAGTGGGTAAATTCGGGTCATTCCTAAACGTGGCCTCAGACACGCCTTCCACTCCAAAACCAGAATTACCACGAATACGAAAATCAGGTAAACTATTCGGATTCGATCCCATGTCAACATTCTCGCGCAACCGGAAAGAAGGATCAAACACCTGTAAAGCACTAATCAGATTACTAGACGACACCTTGGCCAACTCCTCCTTGTTCACGGAAACCACGTTACCCGTGAAACTTTCCTTGCTCTTGGAAAAATAACCATTGACAACAACCTCTTCCACTTCCAAAGCATCTTCCTCCATCACCACGTTAAGATATTTTTGGCCCATGTACTTCACCTTCTGCGTTTTCATCCCAATAAAGGAAAAAACAAGTGTTCCCTTGTCCATAGATAGCGTCAGCGAGAACTCCCCGTTCACGTCCGTTGCGGCACCTAAACTTGTGCTATCCAGACGTACCGTTACCCCAGGAATCACCTCTCCCTTTTTATCTGTCACCTTTCCCTTTATCTGGAATTGTTTCACCATACTATCCCGCATTGCCTTCACCTCGGGAACAATAACGATATAATCATCCACGAAACGATAGGTCATCCCACTACCGGCCAACACCTTATCTAACACGGCCCGTACATCTGCCTCTTTAAAATCGGCCTTCACCACCCGTTCCAAGCCTAAACGATCATCATTATAGATAATGATCTTTCCCGTTTGCCGTCGAATTTCCTCAAAAACCGTTTTAATTGACGTTTTCCCAAGATTCATGTTCACCCTCTGCTGCGACATCACGTTTGCAGACAGAGAACATACGAAACAGACGCAAAAAATCCAAGTCAATTTCATAATTTTCGATAATTGTTGCTGCTTATTTTTTGACAAAACAAGCCACAAGACATTACTTTTTTTCATACATTTGTAAATTAAGTGATACTTAAATACTTCTTCGGGAGTGATTACCGGATCGTGGTCCTAACACTTTCCGGTATTTTTATTCCCCAGAAGTAATCCTATTCTCTATTTTTCATTAACAACAATCATATCTTTATCGATTTTAAAAGTAACATTGGTCGTTGCCTCGATTAAAGAAAGTATGTAACCAATCTCGTTATATTTCTTAAAAGCACCCGAAAACTTCAACCGTTTCAAGCTCTCTTTCGTGAAGAAAAACTTCACTTCATACCAACGTCCCAGTTTATCTCCCAACTCTTCCAACGGCATTCCGTCAAAATTGAGCACCCCGTCCTTCCAGTCCACGTAAGTAGCCACATTTACAGTCTTCACCTCATACTCTTGATTCTCGTTGTTCATCACAAATTGTCGGCTAGGTGTCAATATCTCGTTAATTTTCCCTCTTCTTACATCCACCTTTCCCTTTACCAAGGTAACCTCTGTCCGGGGATCCTGCTTATAGGCCATCACGTTAAATCCTGTACCTAATACCGTCACGTCCAAACGTTCCGTACGCACAATAAAAGGATGATCTTCATCCTTGGAGACTTCAAAATACGCCTCTCCTTCCAATTCCACCATGCGATTTTTCCCGCCAAACATCACCGGATACTTCAATCGAGATTCGGAATTCATATAAACTACCGTACGATCAGCCAGCACTAGTCGGTACTCTCCTCCCGGCGGAACAATCAACTCGTTATACACGACATCTCCCTGCAAGGTGTTTTCCTGTTTACTATAATCAATATACTCTTTCCCGTTCAGAATCGGCCCCTTATTCGAAGTTTCATGTCGGAGCGGCAGCTTTGCTGGAGGACGGCACGA
>OODG01000642.1_pt1 | contig 25310 bp, 16 predicted proteins | sample 1671621 | NCBI WGS metagenome assembly OODG01 (sample SAMN06348175, study PRJEB24527) | human gut metagenome | biome: human gut; feature: ankylosing spondylitis patient; material: feces | host: Homo sapiens | place: China | collected 2015-10 | reverse complement strand
TCTGACTTTCGGAACCAGCTGTTGTGCCATCGAATTTATGGCGCTTGGTGCAGCCCGTTATGATATGGCCCGCTTTGGGTTTGAGGTAACCCGAAACTCTCCTCGTCAGGCCGACATGATCATGGTGTTGGGAACCATCACACACAAAATGGCTCCGGTATTGAAACGTCTGTATGACCAGATGGCAGAACCTAAATACGTAGTGGCAGTAGGTGGATGTACCATCTCCGGAGGTCCTTTCATCAAATCTTACCACGTAGTAAACGGTATCGACAAGATTATTCCGGTAGACGTGTACATTCCGGGATGTCCTCCCCGACCGGAAGCATTCTTCTATGGCATGATGCAGCTTCAGCGTAAAATCAAGGTGGAGCGCTTCTTAGGAGAAGTAAACCGTAAAGAAAAAGAGGAATAAACCCTACGTAAAAAGAAAAAATGCAAATGGAAATTGAAAAAATAACAAGCATTATTCCTGAAGCCGAAATCAGCCAGACAGGAGAGACTGTCGTAAAAGTCCCGGCAGAAAAGTTACACCAGATAGCTGAGACACTACTGAATGACAAAGAAAACCCGATGGATTTCTTGCGTGACATCGTAGGAATGGACTGGGGTGAAGAAGGCTTGGGTGCGCTTTACTTACTGGAATCTACCCGCACAGGTGCAAGAATCACACTCAAAGCGGTAACAACAGACCGTGAAAAGGCATTGCTCCCCACTGTAAGTGACTTGTGGAAAACGGCCCTGATTAAAGAACGTGAAGTGTACGACTTCTTCGGTATCTGCTTCTTGAATCATCCGGATATGCGCCGTATCTTCTTGCGTGAGGACTGGATTGGCTATCCTATGCGAAAGGATTATGACATGAACTCCAACCCGCTTCGGATGGACAACGAGGAAAATGCCGATATGACAGATGAATACTTTCTCCGCCCCGACGGCACACTGGAGGGCCGTAAGAACGTGGTGTTTGGAGAAGATGATTTTGTGGTAAACATCGGGCCGCAGCACCCTTCTACACACGGTGTATTGCGTATGCGTACCTCTCTTGAAGGAGAAAACATCCGTAAGATTGACCCGATACTGGGATATATCCACCGAGGCATCGAAAAAATGAACGAAAGCCTCACCTACCCGCAGACATTAGCCTTGACCGACCGTCTGGACTACCTGAGTGCTCACCAGAATCGCCATGCGTTGTGTATGTGTATTGAAAAAGCTGCCGGAATAGAAGTACCGGAACGTGCCCAGTACATCCGTACCATCATGGACGAATTACAGCGTATCGATTCACACTTGCTGTTCTACTCCTGTCTGGTCATGGATATGGGTGGACTGACTCCTTTCTTCTATGGTTTCCGTGAACGTGAGATGATTCTGGATATTTTTGAAGAAACTACCGGAGGCCGTCTGATTCAGAACTACAACATGATTGGAGGTGTACAGGCTGACATCCATCCTACCTTCCAGCAGAAGGTGAAAGACTTTATCAAACACCTGCGCAGTGTAATTCAGGACTATCATGACATCTTTACTTCAAACGTCATTGCCGATACCCGTCTGAAAGGTGTAGGAGTCTTGTCAAAGGAAGATGCCATCTCACTGGGATGTACAGGAGGTACCGGACGTGCTTCCGGATGGGCCAACGACGTGCGTAAGCATCATCCGTACGCACTCTACGACAAGGTGGACTTTAAGGAGATTGTGTACACGGAAGGTGATTCCTTTGCCCGTTACATGGTACGTATGGACGAAATCATGGAGTCTTGCCATATCATCGAGCAACTGATTGACAATATTCCGGAAGGAGAATTCCGTGCCAAGACCAAACCCATCATCAAGTTGCCGGAGGGTGTATTCACTTCATCAGTAGAAACCAGTCGTGGTGAGTTTGATGTGATATTGGAGAGCCATGGTGATAAAGTTCCTTACCGTCTGCACTACCGTTCCACCGGACTTCCGTTGGTTCACGCCATGGATACCGTTTGCCGTGGAGCTAAAATTGCCGACTTAATTGCCATTGGAGGTACACTCGACTTTGTCATCCCTGACATTGACCGTTAATCTCCACACAAACTTCAGGAACAATCATTACAGAAAACTGAAAAAATAAAAGAATTATGTTTTTAGATTATTATAATCTCAGCCCGCTGCTCATGCAGATTCATGCATTCCTTTGCAGTGTAATGCCTGAATGGCTGGCACTTACATTGGAAGGACTCGTTGTGGGAGTATTTATCCTCGTCATGTACGCGGTACTGGCCATCATTCTTATCTACATGGAACGTAAAGTCTGTGCGGCTTTCCAGTGCCGTATCGGCCCGAACCGTGTAGGAGGAAAAGGAGGTTTGTTGCAAGTACCTGCCGACGTATTGAAAATCCTTACCAAGGAAATCATCAGCCTGAAGCATTCCGACCATTTTCTTTATGCTTTGGCTCCGTTCCTGGTAATTCTTGCTTCCATTCTGACATTCTCTTGTCTTCCATGGAATAAAGGTGGAGAAATCCTTCACATGAACATCGGTATCTTCTTTGTGCTGGCAGCTTCTTCCATCGGTGTATTGGGTATTTTGCTGGCCGGATGGAGTAGTAACAGCAAATATACATTGATTGGTGCCGTACGAAGTGGAGCCATGATTATCAGTTACGAGCTTTCTATCGGCCTCAGCGTACTGACCATGGTCGTAATGAGTGGTGCCATGGATATTCAGACCATCGTAGAAGGTCAGGCCAACGGATGGAACATTTTCAAAGGACACATTCCTGCCATCATGGCTTTCGTCATCTACCTGATTGCCGGAAACGCGGAAGCTAACCGCGGTCCGTTCGACTTGGCAGAAGCAGAACAGGAGTTGACCGCCGGATACCACACGGAATATTCGGGTATGCATTTCGGCTTCTTCTATCTGGCCGAATACTTGAACCTGTTCATTACTGCCGGTATCGCCACTACACTGTTCTTGGGAGGCTGGATGCCCTTGCACATTGCCGGACTCGACGGACTGAACATGGTGATGGACTACATCCCCGGATTTGTATGGTTCATTGGAAAGACCTTCTTCATCGTCTTCCTGCTCATGTGGATTCGCTGGACCTTCCCCCGTTTGCGTATCGATCAGGTACTGACACTGGAATGGAAATACCTGATGCCGCTCTCGCTGGTCGTATTGTTATTAATGACCGTATGCAAAGTATTTGGTCTGACATTTTGATTAAAAATTTTTGACTATGAATGGATTTAAAGAATATTTAAAAGGATATGTCGGTGGAGTCAGGAGTCTGCTGGTAGGTATGCGCACTTCCATGAAAGTGTTCTGCCAGAAGAAAATTACCGAACAGTATCCTGAAAACCGCCATACTACACTTCACATTCCGGAACGTCACCGGGCCATGCTGGTGATGCCGGTGGATGAAGAAGGAAATCACCATTGCATTGCCTGCGGACTTTGTCAGATGAGCTGCCCGAACGGCACCATCCGGCTGACCACGGAAATGCGTGAGACGGAAGACGGTAAAAAGAAAAAATTCCTGGTGAAATACGAGTACAACTTAGGCTCTTGCATGTTCTGCATGCTGTGCGTCAATGCCTGTCCTCACAATGCCATTCAGTTTACGAATGACTTTGAGAATGCGGTATTCCAGAAAGAAAAACTCGTCATGACACTGAACAAGAAATAAATAAAACGAAACGGATATGAATATATCACTTCAAGAAATCGTATTTTATATCGTAGGAGCCTGTATCATTGCTTGTTCCATTTTAGCTGTCACTACAGGAAAAATCCTGCGTGCCGCTACTTATCTGCTGTTCGTTCTTTTAGGTACGGGAGCCATCTACGGAATCCTGGGCTATACCTTCCTGAGCGCTGTACAGCTGATGGTTTACGCCGGAGGTATCGTGGTGCTGTATGTATTCTCCATCCTGCTGACCCAGTCGGACAAGAATATGAAGTACAAAATAAACCGCGCCAAGCTCATCAGTGTATTGCTGACCATTGTTATCGGTGCAGCTCTCGTGCTTTTCTTAGTTATGACCAATGGATTTGCCCTGAACCTGATTCCACAGGGAGTCGAACTTCCGGTAGAAAACATCGGACATGCCTTGATTGGTACAGGGAAATACCAGTTTGTATTACCATTTGAGGTAGTCAGTGTATTGCTCTTAGCTTGTATGATTGGTGCGATACTGATTGCACGTAAACAAAAATAACACAGTAAGATTATGGAAATAGAAATTCATGTAGTTCACTACCTCGTCATCAGTACCGTTATGTTGTTTTGCGGCATCTACGGATTCTTTACCCGCAAAAACTTGCTGGCTTTACTGATTTCGGTAGAATTGATGCTTAATGCAACCAACATCAATTTCGCAGTATTCAACCGTTATCTTTTCCCCGGACAACTGGAAGGCCATTTCTTCAGCCTGTTCGGCATAGCCATTGCCGCAGCTGAAACGGCTGTAGCCATTGCCATCATTATTAATGTGTATCGCAACCTGAAACAGGTGCTTACCGATGATATTACTGACTTGAAAGGATAACTTTCTCACATTTTATTCAATTGCTTATGGATTATACAATTCTGATACTTGCCCTCCCGGTGCTGAGCTTCCTGGTTCTGGCATTGGCCGGCATGAAAATGCCTCATCGAGTAGCAGGCACAATCGGTACCCTATCGTTAGGAGCGGTAGCCGTGCTGAGCTATCTGACGGCATTCAATTATTTCTCTGCTCCACGTACTGCCGAAGGTCTCTACCCTACGCTGACTCCGTGGAACATTGAATGGCTGCCGTTCACTTCCTCCCTTCACATCGACATGGGTATTTTGCTCGATCCGATTTCCGTCATGATGCTGGTGGTTATTTCCACAGTGTCACTAATGGTACATATCTATTCTTTCGGCTACATGAAAGGTGAAGTCGGCTTCCAGCGGTACTACGCTTTTCTGTCGCTGTTTACCTTCTCTATGTTAGGTCTGGTGGTAGCTACCAACATTTTCCAGATGTATGTGTTCTGGGAACTGGTAGGTGTGTCTTCCTATCTGCTTATTGGTTTCTACTACACCAAACCGGAAGCAATCGCTGCCAGCAAGAAGGCCTTTATCGTCACCCGTTTTGCTGACTTGGGCTTCCTGATTGGTATCCTTATCTACGGATACTACATGCAGACTTTCACCTTCAACCCTGGAACCGAACGCCTGATGCAGGCCGGAATTGTGCTGCCCTGGGCATTGGGACTGATGTTCATCGGTGGTGCCGGAAAGAGTGCCATGTTCCCGCTGCACATCTGGTTGCCGGATGCCATGGAAGGTCCGACACCGGTATCTGCCCTGATTCATGCCGCTACCATGGTAGTAGCCGGAGTGTATCTGGTAGCCCGTATGTTCCCCTTGTTCATCGGCTTCGCGCCGCACACACTCCACTTGGTAGCCTGGGTAGGTGCTTTCACCGCATTCTATGCCGCAAGCGTAGCTTGTGCACAGAGTGACATCAAACGTGTGCTGGCCTTCTCTACCATCTCACAGATTGGTTTCATGATGGTGGCATTAGGTGTATGCACGGCTGCCAACCCGCACGAAGGCGGTTTAGGTTACATGGCCGGTATGTTCCACCTGTTCACACACGCCATGTTCAAAGCCCTGCTCTTCTTGGGAGCCGGATGCATCATCCACGCCGTACACAGCAACGAAATGGAAACCATGGGCGGTCTGCGCAAATACATGCCGATTACCCACATCACCTTCCTGATTGCCTGTCTGGCCATCGCAGGTATCCCTCCGTTCTCCGGATTCTTCTCAAAAGATGAAATCCTGACCGCCTGCTTCCAGTACAGCCCCGTGATGGGATGGATTATGGCCATCATTGCCGGAATGACTGCTTTCTATATGTTCCGCTTGTACTACTGCATCTTCTGGGGAAAGGAAAACAAGGAACTGCATGCACACCACATGCCGCATGAAAGTCCGCTGACCATGACTTTCCCGCTGATGTTCCTGGCGCTGGTCACCATCGTAGCCGGTTTTATTCCTTTCGGACATTTCGTTTCAGCCAACGGTGAATCCTACGACATCCACCTCGACTGGACAGTAGCCGGTACGAGTATCGCTATTGCCGTCATCGCCATTGCCTTGGCTACCTGGATGTACGCCCGCGAACAGCAACCTGTAGCCGACATGCTCGCTACACGCTTCAGCACTCTGCACCGTGCGGCCTACAAGCGTTTCTACATGGACGAAATCTGGTTGTTCGTGACCAAGAAAATCATCTTCCGCTGCATCTCTACTCCATTGGCATGGTTTGACCGCCACGTCATCGACCAGTTCATGAATTTCATGGCCTGGGGTACCAACGCAGCCGGAGAAACCGTACAGCCCATACAAAGTGGAAAGGTACAAACCTACACGCATTATTTCCTGGCAGGAATCATTGTCCTGACAATTATCTTGCTGTTGAACTAAAAAAGAAGAACTTATACGCTTATGAATATATTAAGTCTTTTCGTATTGATACCCCTGCTGATGTTGTTGGGACTATGGATTGCCAGCAACGTCAATCAAGTCAGAGGAGTGATGGTGGCCGGTTCCACTTTATTGCTGGCGCTTGCGGCTTACCTCACGGTGTCTTACATCGGACAGCGCCATGCGGGAGCTACAGCTGAAATGCTTTTCACAGACAGCATCGTATGGTATGCCCCGCTTCACATCTGTTACTCTGTAGGAGTAGACGGTATCTCCGTAGTGATGCTGCTGCTGAGTTCCATCATCGTATTTACCGGTACATTCGCTTCCTGGAAGCTGAAACCGCTCACCAAAGAATATTTCCTGTGGTTCACCCTGCTGAGCACCGGAGTATTCGGATTCTTCATCTCAACCGACCTGTTCACCATGTTCATGTTCTATGAAGTGGCTTTGATTCCGATGTACCTGCTGATTGGTGTGTGGGGAAGCGGCCGCAAGGAATACGCCGCCATGAAGCTGACCTTGATGCTGATGGGTGGTTCTGCCTTCCTGCTGATTGGTATCCTGGGCATCTACTACGGAGCCGGAGCCGAGACGATGAATATCCTGGAAATCGTGCAGCACAAGATACCGACCGAAATGCAGCGTATCTTCTTCCCGATGGTCTTCCTAGGATTCGGTGTGCTGGGTGCCTTGTTCCCCTTCCACACATGGAGCCCCGACGGTCATGCTTCTGCCCCCACGGCCGTAAGTATGCTGCACGCCGGTGTATTGATGAAATTAGGAGGTTACGGATGTTTCCGCATCGCCATGTACCTGATGCCGACCGGTGCCGCTATCTGGGGCGATTTCTTCCTGGTACTGACCACCATCTCCGTGGTGTACGGAGCGTTCAGCGCCGTGGTACAGACCGACTTGAAATACATCAACGCCTACTCTTCTGTAAGCCACTGCGGACTGGTATTGTTCGCTCTGCTGATGATGACGCGCGTGAGTGCTACCGGTGCCATCCTGCAGATGTTGAGCCACGGCTTGATGACCGCCTTGTTCTTTGCCCTTATCGGTATGATTTACGGCCGTACGCACACCCGTGACATCCGCTGTCTGGGCGGACTGATGAAAATCATGCCTTTCCTGGCCGTGGGTTATGTCATTGCCGGTCTGGCCAACTTAGGTCTGCCTGGTCTGAGCGGTTTCGTGGCTGAAATGACCGTATTCGTAGGTTCATTCCAGAATCCGGACCTGTTCCACCGCACTTGTACCATCATCGCCACGATGAGTATTGTCATCACGGCTGTGTACATCCTGCGTGTAGTAGGAAAAATCCTGTATGGCACCTGCCAGAACCCGGAACACCTGAAACTGACCGACGCTACCTGGGACGAACGTTTTGCCGTAATCTGCCTGATTATAGCTGTAGCCGGACTGGGACTCGCTCCTTACTGGGTCAGCCATGTCATCAGCGGAAGCGTAGAACCTATTATCAGCCAACTTATCCGATAACCTGAATAAACTAAAAGAAATTATATGAGCGAATTATTAACCATGCAGGCTGAAATAAGCCTGGTCGCCATTATCCTCTTCATGCTGTTGGCAGACTTGATACTGAAAACGCCTAATCACAAGCCGCTTCAGACGCTGGCCTGCACACTGACGGTCGTACAACTGGCTTTAAACATTGTACCCGCCAGCGGAGAAGCCTTTGGAGGAATGTATCATGCCAGCCAGATGGCATCTGTTGTAAAAACCATACTGACCGCCGGCACGCTGCTCGTATTCCTGCAGTCAGGGGAATGGCTCTCACGCGAAGATACCCGTCACAAAGCCGGAGAATTCTATATGCTCACGCTCAGCACGCTGCTGGGTATGTATTTCATGGTCAGCGCAGGCAGCTTCATTCTGTTCTACGTAGGCCTGGAACTGGCCAGCATCCCGATGGCCTGTCTGGTGGCTTTCGACAAATACCGCCATCACAGCGCGGAAGCAGGAGCCAAGTTCATCCTGAACTCCATGTTCTCTTCTGCCCTGATGCTTTATGGTATCTCCATGGTATACGGTACAACCGGTACCACCTACTTTGCCGGCATCACCACAGCCCTGACCGGAACCCCGCTCCAGGTAATGGCGATGGTGTTCTTCTTTGCCGGACTGGGCTTCAAGCTGAGTCTTGTACCTTTCCACATGTGGACACCCGATACCTATCAGGGAGCTCCGACCAATGTATCGGCTTACCTGTCAGTCATCTCCAAAGGTGCAGCCGCCTTTGCGCTGATGAGCATCCTGGTAAAAGTATTCGGACAGATGGTAGCCGACTGGAGTCTCTTGCTGAGCATCGTCATTGTGGTCACCATCACCATTGCCAACATCTTTGCCATCCTTCAGGAAGACCTGAAACGCTTCATGGCTTACAGTAGTATCTCACAGGCCGGCTATATCATGCTGGCTGTACTGGGAGGAAATGAACAGGGAATGGCTTCACTGGTGTACTACATCGTGGTCTATATCGTAGCCAACCTGGCTGTGTTCGGTGTCATCAGCACCATAGAGCAGCACACCGGAGGAAAGGTGGACAGAAGTACCTACAACGGATTATACAAGACCAACCCACGCCTGAGCTTCGTCATGACACTGGCGCTGTTCTCACTGGCCGGTATCCCTCCGTTTGCCGGATTCTTCTCTAAATTCTTCGTCTTTGCCTCTGCTTTCCACAGCGGCCACTGGCTGGTAGTGTTCCTGGCATTGGTAAATACGATTATTTCACTCTACTATTACCTGCTGATTGTGAAAGCCATGTACATCACTCCAAACGATGCACCGGTAGCCACCTTCCGCACACCGGCTCTGGCCCGTACAGGTCTGTTTATCTGCCTTATCGGAGTCATTGTATTGGGTATCTGCAGTGGAGTGTATGAACTGCTTAATCATGTAGCTGGACTGGGATTTTAACCTCACATACCCCTATCAAAAGGAACAGAAAAGGCTGTCTCACAATGAGATGGCCTTTTCTGTTTCTTTTGATGGAAGAAAACTAAAACGATAAAATATTTTTAGTCAAAATAGTTAAACAACTATTTTTTTAGAAACAGCGAATAATAAAATAAATTTATTCCAAAACATTTGTGTTTTATAAAAAAATATTACATTTGCGGCAAAGCTAAAATATAATATAAAACCATTATCAACACTAATCACTATGAGTTCAAAAACATGTTTTGCAAAAAGTAGTTGCATCGTATTGGCGAGTGCTTTTTTCTGCACCTCTTTGCCAGCTCTTGCAGCTTCTTCTACAGCCGGAACAAATCTGGCCATTCAGCAACAAGATCAGAAGCTAAAAGGACAAGTCATTGATGCCCAAACAGGCGACCCCGTAATCGGAGTAAATGTACTTGTAAAGGGAACTACTAACGGAACCATTACAGACATTGACGGAAAATATGAGTTAAATGCCCCAGCTGGTGCCGTACTCCAGATTTCTTTTATCGGCTACAAAACAGTAGAAATAACCGCTACCGCCAGTGAACAAACTATCAAGTTACAGGAAGATACTGAAACTTTGGAAGAAGTAGTTGTAGTAGGTTATGGTGTACAGAAAAAAGAGAGTTTAACCGGTGCCATGTCTACACTGAAGGAAAACAGACTGAAAGATGTTACTACCCCAACAGTGGAGAATATGTTAAACGGTAAAGTATCCGGAGTGTATGTAGCACCAGGTTCAGGACAACCGGGTTCCAATGGAGCCGTACAAATCCGCGGACGTGCCACTCTAAGTGGAAGTACCTCTCCGCTGTGGGTAATAGATGGAGTAATCGTGGGTGAAGACCCTGGTGTATTAAACCCATCGGATATTGAAAATATGACTATCCTGAAAGATGCTGCCTCTACTGCCATCTATGGTTCACAAGGTGCCAATGGTGTTATCATTGTAACTACCAAGATGGGTAAAAGCGAGAAAATGAAAATCAATGCTTCCATCAAGATGGGTGTCAGCACGATGACAAATGGAAAGATGGAAGTCATGAATGGAGCCGAACTATACGATTATTATGCTTCGTTCCCTAATCAGGAAAGCATCAAATTCTCACGCTGGAATCCTGAATTAAGAAACGCTAATTTTGACTGGGGAGAACTGGCCTCACAAGCAGGATTTACTCAGGACTATAATATTTCGTTATCCGGAGGAAGTGAGAAAATGAGTTCTTATTTCTCATTGGGATATTATAGTGAAGAAGGAACCGTAAAAGGTTATAAATATGACCGCTACAGCTTCCGTTACCGCTCTAATTACAAGCCGTTCTCCTGGCTGACTATCAAACCGAACATATCTGGTTCAATGAAAAACACGGATGATTCTCAATATGACTATACAGCCAAATATACAATGTTCCCTTGGGATAGTCCATACGATGAGGATGGCAACCTGGTTCCCGACCGTTACAGCGGATGGGTAGATAGCTCAGACTCAAATTACCTGAACTCCCTTTCTTACGGAAATCATACTACAAGAAAAACGTATGAATTCTCCGGAAACTTTGACTTTGATATAAAAATTACGGATTGGCTGACCTTTACATCTGTCAATAACTATCGCTGGACAGGATATTTCCAATCAGCCTATACAGACCCACGTACAGAAAGTGCATCTGGAGTACAAGGACGTGTAGAAGAAGAACAGACCAACAATATCCAACGATACACCAACCAGTATCTGACATTCAACAAGATGTTCGGAAAGCACTCCATACAGGCATTGCTGGCGTATGAATTTATGGACACATCTGCCAAAGTTATCAATGCCAAAGGTACAGGTATTGTTTCCGGCTTTGAGGTACTGGATGCAACTGCTACCCCTGAAGAAGTAGGAGGCAACCTTACCGAATGGGCTAAATTGTCTGTTTTTGCCAAGGCAAACTATACTTACGACAACCGCTATCTTGCAGAAGTATCTCTGCGTAGAGATGGTGCCTCAAACTTTGGTGATGACAAGAAGTATGGTAATTTCTTCTCTATCAGTGGTGGATGGAACATCAACCGCGAAAAATGGTTCAAGGCCGACTGGGTAGACGTATTGAAACTGCGTGCTTCATACGGTTCTGTAGGTAACATTCCATATTCTAAATATCCGCAATACGGCTTGTATTCTGTTTCTTCCAACTACAATGGCATTCCTGCTATTCTTATCAGCCAGGTTGGCAATAAAGACCTGACTTGGGAACAGACTTACACCGCTGGAGTAGGTATTGATGCCAACTTCTTCAACAACCGTCTGCGCTTCGTCTTCGACTACTATAACAAATACACTTCCAATATCTTATACCAGGTTCCGGTTTCCGGATTGACAGGTATCACCAGTCGTTGGCAGAATGTAGGAGAAATGCGCAACTCAGGTATTGAAATCACCATTGGAGGAGACATTATCCGCACAAAAGACTGGTTGTGGAGTCTTGACCTGAACATGGGTTACAACAAGAACAAACTTGAAAAGCTATATGGTGATGATCCGAACATGATGATTATCGGTGGTGGTGGAAACGATACTACCATTGCGGGAGCTGCAGAAAAAGTATTGAAAGTAGGCTATAGCACTGACCGTTACTACCTGCGCGAATGGGCTGGCGTTGACCCGAAGAACGGAGCTCCATTATGGTACAAAAACGATGGTAGTGGAGAAACAACCAGCAATTATTCTGAGGCTAAACAAGTAATGACAGAAGCTACTTCACCGAAACTGTTTGGTGGATTCAACACCTCTCTGACATGGAAGAACATTGATTTGAACGCTTCATTCGGATTCTCACTCGGAGGTAAAATCTATAACTATTCCCGCCAGGAATACGACTCAGATGGTGCCTATACAGACCGTAACCAGATGAAGCTGATTGACGGCTGGTCACGTTGGGAAAAAGAAGGCGACATCGCTACTCACCCTGCCGCATCTTACGGAAACAAGAGCAATTCAAACAAGGCTTCTACCCGTTATCTGGAAGATGGAGATTACCTGAAACTGCGTTCTCTGTCTATTGGCTATAATTTAGACCTGTCTAAATATTATATCCAGAACATGCGTATTTATTTCACAGCTGAAAATGTATTTACACTTACAGGATTCTCAGGCATCGACCCTGAAGTTCCAGCTTACTACGATGAAACTACCGGTACCTACAAGTCAATCGGTACTGCAGGAGCAAACCTTTATCCATCTACACGTAAATTCATGTTCGGTATCAATTTAACCTTCTAATTAGCACACACTTATGAAAAATATAACTTCAACCATACTTTTATCCCTGAGTATCACAGGAGGAGTATTTACGTCTTGTGACATAGACCGATTCCCCAATAATTACATGTCAACCGACCAGGTAGCAGACAACCAGGAGGTGCTTTTTGACAACATGTTGAACGGTATGTATGCACAGCTGAAAACATGGTCCGACCCTATGCACCGTTTAGGCGAATACGCAGGTGATAACATGATGATTCGCGGTGCCTCTACTGATGCCTTCTACGAATTCATCACCTACTCACGTACACCCGACAACTACCGTCTGCAAAGTTTCTGGGATTATGGGTACAAAGCTATTGCACAGGCATCGAATATCATCGATATGGCCAAAGATACAGATGACCCGGAAATTAAAAGTAAATTAGGAGAATGTTTCTATGTACGTGGTATGATGTATTTCTACCTGTGCCGTGCTTTTGGACGTCCTTACTACCAGGCACCTGATAAGAATCTTGGAGTGCCCATCGTAAACGGAACTCCAAGTGAAGAAGAAATCAGTAATCTGTCTCTGCCAGACCGCTCTACAGTAAAAGAAACTTACCAACAAGCTATTAATGACTTGCGTACGGCTGAAAAGATGATTACGACTCCATTCAAAAATGCAAATACTGCTTCAAAAGAAGCAGCCCAGGCTATGCTGTCACGAGTATACCTGTACATGAGTGGAACTTATCAGAATCCAATTAAGGAATATGCCGACTCTGCACGCTATTATGCCGACCTCATCATTAACTCACCTCAATTCAGTTCAGGACTAGTATCACGCGAGGATTACATGAAATCGGCCAGAACAGCTCCTGAAAACTATCCGGAAGCAATCTTTGTCATCAAACGTCTGGCCACCGACTTTCCCGGATTTGATTACTACTATGGCATCGGAGGTATGTACTCCAACATCGGTGGTATGGGATGGGGAGAAATGTATGCCAGTGCCAAGTACATCGAACTGCTGGATGAGACCAAACGTAACGACTGGAGAAAAGGTGATGAAGGAATTGTAGATGCTCGAGCTAAGTTCATTGAACCTCAATATATTACAGATGACAACGGAAAATACACAGAAGTTCTGCGTTTCATTACTCCCAATACTGCAGGAACAGGATATACTTATGTTCAGCTTCCTGTAAATGAGGGAAGAACAGAGTGCTGGACTGTAGACGAAAACAATAAGCCCAAAGACAGATATCCTATCAGCCTTTATTCAGGCCGCACTCCTGAACAAGAATATTACACCATCAACTATAATGGTGCTACATACACAGGTGTAATTGATTATAAAATGGCTCTCAACAATGGTTACCCGATGTTCTACATCACTAAATGTTCACGCGAGGATAATCTGGAATCACAACTGCATTCACCCATCATTTCGCGTCTGGATGAAATGTACCTGAACCGTGCAGAAGCTTACGTAAAACTAGGACAGCTTGAAAATGCAAGAATTGATGTCAATGAAATACGTAAGCGTGCCATCAATGAACAAGCGACTTATGACTCAAATACTTTCTCAGCCAACGCTGCTGAATTGGTAGACAAAGAACGTCAATTGGAACTGGCTTATCAGGCAGAACGCAGCTACGATGTATTCCGTAACGGTGGCACACTGACCAGACAATATCCGGGACCTCATCCTACAAGTGATGTACTGGCCACTGACTATCGTGTGACTTACTATATACCACAGACAGCTATTAACTCTTACCCGAACGGAAGCACATTAACTCAGAATCCGACAAGTGATGAAGGGGTTATTCTTCATTAATGAAAAAATCTGACAAGACTTTATACAAGCTGCCTCATTCTACTGGATGGGGCAGTTTTTTTACAGCCAAATTCCTCAGTAAACAAAGTTTTTCTCTTATAAAAAAACGCAAGTGCGTTTGATCTAAAACGCAAGTGCATTTGAAGTAAAACGCAAGGACGTTTTACCTTAAACGCAAGGGCGTTTTTGTCTAAACGCAAAAGCGTTTGAGGACATATCGAAAAACGCTTACCAACTATTCTTTCTTACAGAATAAGAATGGTTAGTTAAATAAAAATGGAGTTAGCCTAATAAAAAATCCGGATTACTCGTTTTAGAGAACCCGGATTACACGTTGTATTATTCGTAGAATTTCTATCATTTAAACATCTTCTCCAAATCATCTTCTTTCAATACGGCCAGTACAGTCTTTCCATCTGGCGTATAGTTCGGAGTAGATACGGCAAACAAATCATCGACCAGGCGATTCATTTCCTCATCGGTCAGTACCTGTCCCGGTACAATGGCTGCTGCTTTTGCCAATGAAAGTGCAAGCATACTTTGTACTTCTTCCTTCACTTTACAACCTTTTTCAATCGCCGTCTGTACCATATCTGTAACCAGTTTCTCTGGATTCAATCCCTCAATTCCAGCTGGAATACCGTTAATAGAATAAGTACCCCCTCCCAGACTACTAAGATCAAATCCCAAGGCATTCAAATCGTCCATAAACTCCTCCAGTACAGGTATCTCAGAAGGAGAGAAATGTACCATATCCGGAAACAGCATTCGCTGGGAAGCATTCTTTCTATTTTCTATCTGCGCCATATAGCGGTCGAAGAGAATACGGATGTGGGCACGCTGCTGATTAATAATCATCAACCCAGACTTTACAGAAGTCAAGATATAGCTGCCTTTATACTGATAATGGTGCATGGAATTTTCCTGAGACTGCTTTTCACCTTCTTCACTAGAGAAAGATGGAGTAACGGCATCTTCCTGAGAAGCCTGTCCCCATTCTGTTGATTCTGGGAAAAACGGTCGTACTTCTTCTTCCGGTTGAATATCCGAATCCGATGAAGTACGTTCCAGCCCTTCAAACAAAGGTTCCCATTCTACCCGATTTTTGTGACTGCCAAACGAAGGAGTATAATTTCCGCTTCTGCCAAAATCCGGCATTCCACCTTTATTCATGGAAGAGCGTACAGAGGTACCCGCAGGCGCACTCCATTCTCGCACATCCTGTCCGAAGCTTTCTCTTTCCGTTTCTTTATTGGTTGCCGATGCAGAAGAGTAAGCAGAAGGAGGCACTGCCGCTGTATTAAACGGATTATAAGAAGGGTCAAAACTGGTTTGAGGAGGTGCCACCGTATAAGGAGAATTCTCAAAGGCAGGAATGTCCGGCATACCTTCTGTATCAAAATCAATCGAAGGTACCGCGTTGAAACGTCCTAACGTCTCTTTGACTGCAGCCGAAAGAATCTGCCACACGGCTTGTTCATTCTCAAACTTGATTTCTGTCTTGGTAGGGTGTATATTGACATCTATATCCGAAGGTTCCACTTCGAAATAAATGAAATAAGAGACTTGTTCACCCACCGGAATCAGGTTGTCGTACGCACTGGATACAGCTTTATGAAAATAAGGATGGCGCATATAACGACCATTCACAAAGAAAAACTGGCGTGCCCCTTTCTTACGGGCCGATTCAGGACGACCGATATATCCATGTATTTTCACCATGGTGGTATCAATGTCCAATGAAAGCAGCTCCTGGTTCAGTTTCTTGCCAAATACCCCCATAATACGCTGCCGCAAAGGAATGGCCGGCAGATTCAGCATCTCGGTGCCATTATGACTCAGCACAAAAGATATATCCGGATTGACCAGCGCAATGCGTTCGAATTCAGCTACAATGTTACTTAATTCCGTTTGATTGGATTTCAGGAACTTCCGACGGGCAGGTACATTGAAGAACAGATTTTTCACAGAGAAGTCACTGCCTCGCTGGCAGGCTACTGCCTCCTGCTTTTCTACCTGGGAACCGGAAATCTGAATGAAAGTACCTAATCCGTCGTCACTGGAACAAGTTTTCAGTTCCACCTGTGCTACGGCAGCGATGGAAGCCAAAGCCTCTCCACGAAAGCCCATGGTATGAAGGGCAAACAAATCGGCCGCCTCCCGAATCTTGGAAGTGGCATGACGTTCAAAAGCCATACGGGCATCCGTTTCCGACATACCTCGTCCGTCATCAATGACACGTATACATGTTTTTCCGGCATCCGTCACCAGCACTTCTATATTTTTTGCTCCGGCATCTACAGCATTCTCCACCAGCTCCTTTATCACAGAAGCCGGACGCTGTATGACTTCTCCTGCCGCAATCTGATTGGCTACAGAATCCGGCAACAAACGGATTACATCTCCCGATGTCATAGTGTAAATTCTCCTGTAATCAGATAATGTAAAATATATAGCAATACCACAATAGCCACAAACATGGCTCCGTAACTCAGAGGTTTACGTCCGCTTTCCTTGCGACGCTTCAGATAGGTAGTACCTTCTACAAACTTACCACGAATGTCTTCCGGATTAAACTCTTTAGGAGGAAGCATTCCCAGTTCACGTTTGGCTGTCTCTTCTATTTTCTGCAGTTTTTCCTTGCGTTCATCCACATAAATGTATTCATGACGGAATCCGCGAGGCTTTCTCATTGTAAACATTCCCATATATTATTCCTCCTTCTTATTTTCAAACAATCGGGCATTCGGCAAAACGACCGGACCACGTACATTTTTCTTCAGCTGGTCTTCCACTCGTTTTTCCCTCCAATTAAAGATGTCGGCTTTGTTGAGCGGACGAATGTAATCAAACCACACAAAATTCTCCAGACGGTCTTTTCCGGCAGGAATCTGCGACATCGGATACAACACACCATTGGACTTGGGGCTCATCACCATGCGTTCTATCTTACGGTCTTGCAGATAGATTTCCAGTTTACTGGTTTCAGATACATTCATTCCTATCAGCGTACTGTCGGAGTCCATCGGATAATAAACAACTCGTACGGAACCTATCACTTCCGTCTTTCGCATTTCTCCATTCGTGAAATAGGACTTCATCTCTTTTCCCGTCACCTGGTTATAAATCGTTGAATCCACACGTTCTACCGAAAGTGCCTGCCCTATAATGTGCGACCAGTCAATTGTGCTGTCGTTCATATAGACCTTTATCACTTCGCCTAGAAGCTGCTGGTTCTTGTTCCAGATAATCGGGTCACGATACATCGTAAGACAACTGTCCACTGTAGAGAAAACTAGCGAATCGGCCGTACCCTGCACATCGGTACGATAAAAACGTACTTTATGGAAAGCTCTCATTTCACGGAACATGGAATCGGTATTCTGATGGAAAGTTTCCATCAGCAGAGTATCTGCATGAAGAAACAAACTGTCGCCCTGAGAATAGTCTATAGCTACGGCACTATCCGTAGCAAAGGCATAGTCTGTCTGCTCGTTATAATAGCCATATTCTCCGGTAAGCATGTTCCGGTTGATTGTATCCGTCATCACCATCCGACTGAAAACCTCTCCCACGCCGGTATTACGGTCGTAGAAAAGCGTATCACCAGTCAGCTGTTTTCCCTGATTGGTAAGCACAGAGCGGTCATACAAATCGGCCTTACCCGTTACGGTATTGTAAGTTCCCTTTTCAGAATAAATGTGGTTGGCATCGCTCCAGATATCCGAAGGGCCGACAATATCAGCTATCTTCGAAGCCGTATTATAGCGTAAGGTATCCGAAGTCAGTGTAAACTGAGGATTAACCAGCTTCACATTGTAATTAAATACGGATTGCTTGGTCTGAGGACTATATTCTCCCCACTCGGAGGTCAGCACATTCTGCTCATCCATCAGGGTTCCCCCATCAAAGAAATATCCCAAGTTGTAGACCCGGTCATAATTCAGGCTATCAGTCAGCAAGGTAGTCGTACGGTTCTCCATCCGGACATTACAGCGCATCTCTGCAATCTGTGTCAATCCATCATAGTACAACCGGTCGCCATAAAGAAACAGCGTATCTCCCTGCACCATTTTCACATTACCAAAAGCCTCAAAGCTGCTAACCTTATCGTAGTAACATGCACTGTCGCAATACATATACACACTATCATGACGAAACCTCACATTTCCGGTTACAATCTGTGCGTCCGGATGAGTTGCATCCTTACGCAACAAATCAGAATGTAACAAATAGACTTTACTTTTAGCTACCGGACGCTGCTTGGAATCCTCTGGCTTTTGTTTCCCCTCAGCCTCTGTTTTCGTGCGCGCAGTCTGTGGAGGGACAGCTATCCCCCCTTGTGCCGACAAGCCAAGAATGGTCAGGCAAAATGCTACAAAAAGCAAAAAAATTGCAGACTTTCTCATCACTGTTTAATCCATCCCGGATATTTAAAATCGCACTTACGCCAAGACGGGTTGATACGCACGTAAGTATTTTTTTGTTTTTCTACAATCCATTTCTGCAGTTTTTCTTCACTACGGTTGGCCGTAACAATGTCTTTCAGACGCTGATAGTCTTCTGAGATTGTAGCTTTATGTCCGTCAATACGATTCTTCAATTTTACGATAGCACACACTTCTTTTCCTTTTGCATTAATCATTGTAAAAGGTTTGGAAACTTCACCAATCTGCATTCCCTCTACGGTCTTTGCAACTTCCTGAGAAATCAGGCCAGCCAGCTGCTGCATTTCAAAACGAGAGGTAGAAGTCTGCGGGTTAGCCAGCAAACCGTGATTGTTGCGTGTATCTTTATCCTGAGATACCCATGTAGCCGCTTCATCAAAAGTTACTTTTCCTTTTCGGATATCGTTAGCCAGTGTATCCAGTTTATTCAGTTCTGCCTCAATTTCTTTCTCATCCACACGAGGCTTAATCAAAATATGGCGATAGCTTACACGGTCACCACGCTTTTCAATCAATTGGGCAATATGATAACCATATTCTGTTTCAAACACTTTTGAAATCTTCTTCGGGTCAGTCAGGTTAAATACCACATTGGCAAACTCCGGAGTCAACTCCCCACGACCTGTAAAGCCATATTCTCCTCCACGACGAGCAGAGCCCGGGTCTTCAGAATACATACGCGCCAACGTAGAGAAAGTAGTTTCTCCCTTATTGATACGGTCTGTAAAATCACGCAATTCTTTCTTTACACGTTCGATTTCTTCTTCCTTAATCTTAGGCTCTCTGGTAATAATCTGTACCTCTACCTGAGTAGGCACAAAAGGAATACTGTCCTGAGGAAGCTTACTGAAATAGTTGCGCACTTCCGCAGGAGTCAGCTTGATGTCTCCTACAATCTTCTTCTGCATTTCCTGTACCGTCAATCCGTCACGAATATTCTCACGCAACATTTCACGTATCTGGGTAGAAGTTTTATTGTAATATTCTTCGAGTTTTTCTTTTGAACCAATCTGTTCAGTCAACCATGAAATTCGTGATTCTACCTGCTGCAGAACTTCCTGGTCGCTCACCTCAATACTATCTATCTCAGCCTGGTGAAGAAAAAGTTTCTGCACAGCCAATTCTTCTGGTATCACACAATAGGGATCACCATCAAAACGGCGACCTTCATACTGTGCATTCAAACGCTCATTCTCTACGTCTGATTTCAGAATAGCTTCATCGCCGACAACCCACACCACTTCATCAATCACATTATCTTGTGCCACGGCGGGTACTGTTCCTGTCAAGGCAAGCAAAACAGCCAAGACACCAGTCATAATCAATTTATTCATTTTCTGTCTATTTGATTTGTTTTGGTCCATTACATTACAAAGGACGAAGATACGGCATTAATTACTTTTTTCCGCTACAATTAACGGTTTTTAAAATGTCTTGGTTAATTTCAATCCTGAAGCCTCGCTTTAACTCTTCCATTTGTGTTCTCTCCGTCCACAAACGATAATCACGCTGAACTTCATTGCGCACATCCTGAAAGTCTTCCGGCCCTTTCTTCAGGCGCTTTCCCAATACAAAAGCATAAGGTAAATCCGTACGAGGAGTGAAATGTCCGCATTTAAAAGCTAATTTATCTACATAAGGATTTGTTCCAATCTGAAACAAACCTATTTCTACAACGACCTTCCATTCGGGATTCTCTTGAGAAAAAGCGGAAATTTCCTCATTCCATTTATTTAAGGGACATTTCTTCAGCCTCTTTTTCAGCTTTGAAGCCACTTTCTTATTCAAACAATGAATCACTCCTCCTTTAAAATGAGGCAAATCCCATGCGTAATCGTTTTTATGACTTTCAAAATAGCTCTGCAATTCCTTATCAGAAATATTACCTGATTTTGTAACTCCATGGCGCTTATCCCAATACGCAGCCAATAAGCCATCGGAAACTTGACACAACTCCATTCGAGTCTTGTTCAACAGACTATCTTTCCGCTCGGTAAAGCCTGAATCAGCAACCTTTTGCAGGGCCGCATTTCCAGTCGTTTCTGATGGATATACTCCTTGCCTGCGATCCAATAGATACACGATGTGAATACCTAAAGGAGAAAAAAATGGAGCAGAATAGCTACCTTTTTTCAATGTGTTCAATTGCCCGGCAAACTCTTTTATCAGGCATCTTTCCGGAATCCACTCCCCATCCAAATAAGGAGAAGGCAAGGGAGCCTTCACATAAGATTGTGCCAGTTTTTCAAAAGGTATACCATTTTTCAGGGCCGTATAAACAGAATCTATACGCTGTCTGGCTACACGTTCCTGTTCGGAAGAAGCATGTTGGGGTAAAAGGAATGAAATCTGACGAAATCTCACCCAATTTAAAAGAGTATCTTGTTTTTGGGGTACTCCCCTCTCTTCCGATTTCAGAATTTCATTTTGCAAGGCACTGCATTGCAACCGGAAATCAGTGATAGTATCCCAACTTTGTCTTTTAGCATCTGCCACCTTCAACTTATAATACAAGAAATGAGGCAAGAACTGTTCTACAGATACACGACTAGCTGCATATACCTGGGTATAATAATGCTCAAACTCCTCGACCGAAGTTTCCTCTCCATCAATCCGGAAAAGTACCCTGCGATCTTCTGCATAAGAAACAGAGAATTCCAGCCCCATCAACAAACATAGGAATAACCACGTAATTCTACACATAACAGATTCTATTCATCATTTCATTAAACAAAAAATCATCCTGTTCGCCAGAACAGACTCACTGAAAGCAAGTCTGCCTGACGTCAGAATGATTATATCCGTATTATAAGTCAAAGATTATCTTACTGAGGACGACTATAGTTAGGTGCCTCGCTTGTAATAGATACATCGTGCGGGTGACTTTCCAGAACTCCGGCATTAGTGATACGAGTAAACTTCGCATTATGCAATTCTTCAATATTATGAGCTCCGCAATAACCCATACCGGCACGTAAACCACCAACCAGCTGATAAATCACTTCATACAAAGAACCTTTATAAGGCACACGAGCAGCAATTCCTTCCGGAACAAGTTTTTTCACATCGGTAGTTCCACTCTGGAAATAACGGTCTTTTGAACCATTTTCCATAGCTTCCAATGAACCCATTCCACGATATGACTTAAACTTACGACCATTAAAGATGATGGTGTCGCCCGGAGATTCCTCTGTACCGGCAACCAACGAACCAATCATTACGCTGTAACCACCGGCTGCCAAAGCTTTCACCACATCACCAGAATAACGCAAGCCACCATCTGCAATCAAAGGAATACCAGTTCCTTCCAAGGCCTTTGCAACATCATATACGGCTGTCAACTGAGGAACACCTACACCTGCAACCACACGAGTTGTACAAATAGAACCCGGGCCGATACCTACTTTTACTGCATCGGCACCAGCTTCAGCCAACATCTTAGCTGCTTCACCTGTAGCTACATTTCCTACAACAATATCAATTCCAGGGAAACGTTTCTTAGCTTCTTTCAGCTTTTCAATCACGTACATAGAATGTCCGTGAGCTGTATCAATTACAATGGCATCTGCACCAGCGTTCACCAAAGCTTCCATACGGTCGAATGTATCAGCAGTTACTCCCACACCGGCAGCTACACGCAAACGACCTTTAGAATCTTTGCAAGCCATTGGTTTATCTTTCGCTTTTGTAATGTCCTTATAAGTAATCAGACCAATCAGCTTTCCATCCTTGTCTACTACCGGAAGTTTTTCAATCTTGTTTTCCTGCAGAATCTTGGAAGCAGTTTCCATGTCTGTACTCGCGTCAAAAATGCAGTTTTCAAAGGTTTGCAGGCTTTGGATCGGCGCGTTCGGGCAAGGCAAACCGTATTTCAGTGCGCAGAAAGCCAGACGCAGCAGCTCAAACGCCAGCGACGAGCCCGCCGCGAACAAAATCGCCAGTACGCATTTTTGGCGCCCCATCACGCTGCTACCGCAGCCGGTGGAAAGGAGCAGCTGGTCCATCCCGCAGCCATACTCGCCGCACAAAAGGGGGAGAAGAAGAAGCACCAGCGCCGCAATGAAAAACAGGTTCGGCGCATCCCGTGATAAAAGGGCATCCCACCCGTTTGTGTAAATCAGCCAGCGGTCCGATTCGGAGCCGCGCACATACATGTATTGGTCATACAGCACATTCAACCCCTGATAACGGGCGGCTGACTCCTGTAAGGTGGCTTTTTGTGCTTCAAACTCTTCTTTGGAAAGGGAACCGGCATAATACGCCTGATAAAGTTGGGGCAGCTGCTGCTTTGCACGGAAGGATTCCGAAAAGGCATTCTCTATCCAATTGCGTTTTTCCTGCGTCAGCGCGCCCTCCACCTGGGCGAGTTCCTTTTCATACGAGGCGCGGTACAGCTCCATGTCCGGCGCGGCGGGAGAGTCGGTGATGACCCAAAAAGCCACCGCCGCAGCCATGAACGCCAGCAGAATAAGAAGCCCTTTTTGATGGATCAGCAGTTTTTTGGATTCGAAGCGAAAGAGTTCCATAGTTTTCCTTTCCGGCACAAAAGAACAGCGAGCAGCACCGTTCCAAACAAAGCAAAAGCGACGGCAAACACAGGAGCGGGAATGGGCTCTCCGAAGCAGTTCAGGTACTCCGTGGACGAAAACAGGCTTTTGCAAAAAAGCAGCGAGGCCGGGTTAAACGCCCGCCAGCAGGGGGTGTGCAGGGAAGCGCTGGCCACGGACACAGCACAGCTTGCAAACGCGAGCGCGCCGCCCGCAAAAAAAGGATAAAGCGCGTTTGAAAACAGCGCGGAGCACCCGCAGCAAAGAAGGGTGAAGAAAAGCGCGCCTAATGCGCGAAGCACGGCACAAAGCAGAAAATAGACGCCGACGGGGCACTGCAACGGCGTATTTGCATAACCGCCAAGGGCATAAACGGGCATCGACCAGCCGGCGGTGGTCTGATAATTCCAGGCAAAGCCCAGCATATCCCACAGAGAAAACCAAGCTGCCACAAGTATGGCAAAGGCGGCACAAGAAAGGCATTTGGCAATGGCCGTCTGCCTTCTGCCGCCGGGCATGGTGCAAAGCAGCAGGTCCATCTTTATCTCCTTTTCGACAGAAAAGGAGGCCGAGGCGGCAAACAAGCATACAAGCAATGTCAGCCAGGCTGAAAACGTGTAGTCTGCCAGGCGTTCCCAAATCTCCGTGTACCCAAAGGAAGTGATCTGCCGGTCCGCGAACAGGGTGCAGATCTTTGCGTTCTTTCTGCATTCATAAGCATTGCCGAGCCGGGCATACAGCTGAATGTTCTCTTGCGCGTACTGAGCGACCTGCCGGGACTGCTCACGGTAGCCCAAAAAGTTCTGCATAGGCTCAACATAAAATCTTTCCAGCATGAGATAATCGCTGTATTCATTGATGCCGGTCAGCGAATCAGAGCTTCCAGAACGGTCAAACGTCAGATCGGCGGCCTTTTCGGCCAGCGGCCCATAAATGCCTTGCAGACGATCGAGCTTTTCCTGCGTGATGGTACCGGCAATTTCTCCATACAATTGCCAATACGCTTTCTGCCAGCCGGGAGAATCGGCAAACCAGGAGTCGGCGCGGAACCGATAGGCGATGTTTGCTAAATCGATGATGGTGAAAATGATAAGCACCAGCAGCACGGCCCTGCGCCCAAAGCTTTTTTTCCATTCAAAGCAAAGCAGCGACAACATGGTTTTCATGCCCGGTCAGAAAGAAAAATCAAAGGCGATGGTGTGCCGGTCGTATCCGCACAGAATGGTGCCCGCACGGGCATCGTCCATAATGCAGAGCGATCTTGGGGCGCGGGCAAAATAGCTGCTGTCCGCATCGGAAAATTCCTTTGTGGTGATGAGCTCCATTGTGGCTGCGTCGTAGATGTTCACCCGAACGCCGCTTTGCTGCAAAGCGGCGGTGGCAAGGTATCTGCCCTGTTCCGAACCGTACACACCGTCTCTGCCAGTGTCCCCGGTCTCGAGTGAAACGACGGTCGTATCCCGGCAAAAACCGTCCGTCATGAGCAGCTGCCCGGACGCTTTTGTGAAATCCTGTGGGAACCAGAGGGACGCATCATAGCCTATCATGGAATCCCCAAGGGCGTATCCCTGCGCCGGTTCGGAGACAAGATCGCTGCCATCCAGTGCGACGCTTCCGCAGGCCTCGCCGAGGAACGCGATGCGGGAGCCCTGCTCTGTAAAGGAGAGAGCTTCGATCACGCCAATGCCCGCGGAAAGCGTATCTTCCATAATGGTTTGAACGCCGCCGTCGGTAATTGAGCAAAGATAAAGCGAGCTGACAGTCGAAACCGCGATATGCGCTCCGTCGGGGGAGACCTGCGCGGCGAAGACGCTGCC
>OODG01000629.1_pt1 | contig 25446 bp, 24 predicted proteins | sample 1671621 | NCBI WGS metagenome assembly OODG01 (sample SAMN06348175, study PRJEB24527) | human gut metagenome | biome: human gut; feature: ankylosing spondylitis patient; material: feces | host: Homo sapiens | place: China | collected 2015-10 | reverse complement strand
TCCAGCAGGTCCTCCAGGCGGCACAGAGCCACCATCCGGGCCACCCGCTCCTCCTGCTGGGGGCGGGGCGTTTTTGTGCCGGAAAATATCTCGAACAGGTCCTCCCGGACCGTTTTCTTCACAAATAAGGTCTGGGGATTCTGGGGCAGCATGCCCAGGGTCCCCTTTACGGAAATTTCGCCCCGCTGGGGCTTTTTCATGCCGGACAGCAGCCGCAGGGTGGTGCTTTTTCCCGCGCCGTTGCCGCCCAGCAGGGCCAGGAATTCCCCCCGGCCCAGGGTCAGGTCCAGCCCCTTTACAACGTCCGGGCTGTCCGGCTCATACCGGAACCACACCCCCCTGGCCGTTATCACCGGCTCCCGCCGGGGGTGCGCCTCCTCCCGGGGCAGGGGGCCCAGCGGACGCTCCGCGGCATATCGGCGCAGAAAGTCCCGCCCCTCCCGGACGGTGACGGGGCAGGGGGCCTCCGTCTCCACCGAGGCCCAGATGCGCATGGCGGCGGGCATGGCCAGGAACATCCCGTGGCCCAGGGTTTTCAGCTGACGGCCCACCTGCTGGGGGGTGCCGGTGCACAGGAGCCTGCCCCGGTCCATCACCGCCACGGCGGTGGCCAGGGGAAAGGCTTCCTCCAGCCGGTGCTCCGTCAGCACCACGGCGGTGCCCAGCTCCCGGTTGATCTTCCCCAGCACCGCCAGGAAGTCCGAGGCGGCGATGGGGTCCAGCTGGCTGGTGGGCTCGTCCAGAATCAGCACGTCCGGCTGCATGGCCATCACCGAGGCCAGGTTCAGCAGCTGCTTCTGTCCGCCGGACAGCTCCGCCACGTCCCGGTAAAACCAGTCCTCGATGCCGAAGAAGGCCGCCATCTCCGCCACCCGGCGGCGGATGGTGGGGGTGTCCGTCCCCAGGCTCTCCAGCCCGAAGGCCAGCTCGTGCCAGACCTTGTCGGTGACGATCTGGTTTTCCGGCGACTGCTGGACAAAGCCGATGCGGGCCGCCTGGGTCCGCTGGTCCACCTGCTCCAGGGGGGCGTCCCGGAACAGGATGCGCCCCTGCCGGACCCCGTGGGGGGCCAGGGCGGGCTTCAGCTGCCGCAGCAGGGTGGACTTGCCGCAGCCCGACGGGCCGCACAGCACCAGAAAGGCCCCCTCCGGCACCGTCAGGGTCAGGCGGTCAATGGCCGGGGCGGTCTGCCCCGGATAGGTAAAGCTCAGGTTTTCGACGGTGAACAGCGCCATGCGCGGGCCTCCCTTCGGTCCAGGATCACCGGCGTCAGGCACAGGGCCAGATACGCCAGATAAAAGCTGATGGAAAACGGCTGGGTCATGACCCCCTGCAGCAGGGGGAAATACCACCACTTTAGCCCTCCGGCCAGGCATCCGCACAGCAGATACAGCCCGCAGAAGCCCAGCCACGCCAGGGCGTACCGGTCCCGGCTCTCCATGCGATAGATGGAGAAGGCCGTCCGGCCCCGCAGGCCGTAGCCCCGGCTTTTCATGCTGTCGGCGGTTTCGATGGCGTTTTCCAGGGCCCAGGTGACCATGATGGAAAAGATGGTCACGGCCCGGCGGACCCGCTGCCATACGCTGCCGCAGGAGGCGTCCCGGCCGATGCAGAACTGGGCCTGGCGCACCACCTCCAGCTGCCGCCGGAACAGGGGCACGAACCGCAATGTCATGCTCAGCACCAGGGACAGGGCCGGGATGACCCGGCCGAACAGATACACGAACTTGTCCGATGTGATCACGGCGTTGAAGCACACGAACCACAGCACCACGGCGCACAGCATGGCCCCCGCCGCCAGGCCGTAGAGGATGCTCTCCAGGGTCAGGGGATTGCCGGAGGGCAGATACGTCAGGATGGTGATTCCGGCGTGGTTGAAGGCCGGGTTCACGATGGCCGCCAGCAGCAGCACCGGCAGAGCGAATTTCAGGTGCCCCGCCAGGGCCCGGCGGCCTCCCAGCTCACCGGCGTACACCAGCGCCCCCGTCAGGGACACCGCCAGGCACACCGGGTGCATCAGCACCATGGAATAGGCCAGCACCAGGGCGAAAAACAGGAAATTCACCAGGGGATGATAGCGGGAAAAGGCGTCGCCCACGGCTCCGGCCTCCTTTCGTCATACGGTTCTGCGCAGGGCGGGGCACACAGGCCCCGCCCTGCGGGATTTTTGCGGTTTTCAGGGCCTTACCCGGCGGCGTAGCCGCCGCCTACGTCATAGCCCAGGTCGCAGGTATAGACCCAGCAGATCACGTCCCCCTGCTGCACCTGATACCGGGAGCAGCCGTAGTTGGGGAACCAGTCGTTGACCTTGTACATCCAGCCGGAGCCGTCGCCTACGTCGAACTCGTACAGGTTATAGATTCCCTCGATATAGGCGGAGTTATAGATGGGCGTCCAGCTGAACTCCATGGGGATCTTCCTTTCCTTGCACACCCGCTGCAAAACGTCAAACACACTCTCCCCCTGGGAAAACGTCACCGTAACGGCAGGCAGGATCACCCCGTCGGCGGGCACCAGCCCCCGCTTGGACTCGTCGCACTTGTCCATGTTGTTGAGGATGGTGGCGCAGGAGATGGAGATGGTGCAGGTGTCCTGGTGGGACGTATCCGGCTGAGACGTTTCCGGCTCCACGGGCTTGGGCTTGCCGTCCGGCACCGGGTCCGTCTGGTAGCGGTCCTTGCTGCCGGTGGAGGAGTCGTCCGTCCCGGGCTCCTGGGGGGCGTCGGGCGTCTCCGGCGTATTCGTATTCCCGGGTTCCTCCGGCGTATCGGGGGTATTCTGATCGCCGGTCTGCCCCACGCCGGGAGGAATGGGGGCTTCCGGACCAGTGCCGACCATCAGGTCGCAGCCGGAAAGGGACAGGGCCAGCAGCAGCGTCAGCAGCAGGGTCAACAGGACTTTGGGGAATCGGTTCATCATCGAAAAACACCTCCTATCAGAGCACCGCGCGCAGGGACGTTGTGACAACGTCCCTGCGCCGGTGTATTTCCTTGGGGTTACGCGGGTCTGATGCGGGGCTTATGCCCGCTTTTTCTTTCTCTGCATCAGCAGCACAGCGGCGCCGGACAGGGCGGCAGCACCCACCCACAGCACCAGCAGGCTCTCGTCTCCGGTGCGGGGGGTATCGGGCTTTTCGGGCTTGGCGGGCGTCACGGGCTGGTCGGGGGTCACGGTGACGGTGACATCGCTCATGTCGTACAGGCTGGTCTTGCCGGCAGTCAGGCGATAGTAGGCCGCCAGGGCGTAGTAGCCCTGCTCGGTGGCCATGCCGTCCACGTCGGCGTCGTCCATCAGGTGGCGGAAGCCGCCGCCGGTGACATAGAAGCCGCACAGCGCGTCCACGACGCTGACGCCGCTCTTTACGAACCGGCTGTCGGCGGTGGGATCAATGCCCAGGGCCGTCAGGGCCACGATGACCTGGGCAGTGGACTCGGCGCTGGCGGCGGTGCCGGGGATCTCGCTGAAGGTGCCGTCGGTGTTCTGCACACCGGCCAGGAAGGTCAGGGCCGCGTCCACAGCCGCCTTCACCTGGGCGTTTTCATAGTAGGGGGCCAGGGCCTGGATGGCCATGGCGGTCATGTCCACATCGGGGACCTGGGAGGAGGCGATGACAGGCCAGCTGCCGTCCTCCCGCTGGGTATCCAGGATGGACCGGACCAGCTTTTCCCGGGTCACGTCGCCGGAGACGGGATAGTCATGGCTGTCCAGTGTCAGCAGGGCCCACACGGGACCGTTGACGCTCTGCTTGGTGATGAAGCTCATGGAATCCAGGCCGTCCAGCAGGTTCCGCCCGGCCACATGGGTCACGTCCTTACCCATAGCCGTCAGGGCCAGGATCAGGCGGGAGTTCTCGGTGGAGCGGGAGCGGTTCAGACGGCCGTCCTCGTCCATGGCCTTGCGCACATACTCCTCCACGGAGGCGTAGTAGTCGTCAGCGCCGGGGATGTCCCGGCCGGAACGGGCCAGGCCCAGCACCGCCCACTCGCCGCCGATGGAGCCGGTGACGGGGGTACCCTTGGCGGCGATATAGTCGCCGGTGGTCTTATAGATGTTCTCGGCGTTCAGCTCCGCCAGCCGGGCCTCGGCGGCCAGGAGCACGTCATAGTTGCCCACCCGGGCCTGGAGCTTCTGGGCCAGGGCGTCATAAGCGGCCCGGGCGGCCTCCACGGCGGCGCGGGAGGCGGGGGTCACAGGCTGGCCGATGGCGTTGATCAGCTCCTCCACATGGGCAACCGCCTCATCCTGGAGCTGGGCCAGGCGTTTTTCAGCGGCCACCAGCACGTCATAATTGCTGACCTGCTCCTTGCGCTCCTGGCGCAGGGCGTCATAGGCGGTCCGGGCGGCCTGGATGGCCTCCTCGGAGTCCAGGGTCACCTCGCCGATGGCGGCGATCTTCTGCTCCACATCGTGGACGTACCAGCCGGTCAGAGGCAGCACCAGCTCAGGCAGACGGGTCAGGACTGCGGCGGTGGTGGAACCGTACTGGCGGTCCATGCCGGAGCGGTAGGACACGCCGCGGTGGGTGGGAATGCCGCCAAAGCCGCCCACCCGGATGGTACCGGTCAGGTCATAGCTATAGCCTTCGGCGGTCTCGGGGATGGTGACGCTCAGCAGCTGGCGAACGGGGTTGCCGCTGAAATCATACTGGCCGAAGGGGGTGCCGGGGTTGGTCTGATACTTGTTGCCCTGGGCATCCAGGTACACCAGGGAGAAATTGAAGTTGTAAACGCCGGAGATCTTCTCCTTGGGGCTTACCAGGTCGTGGAACTGGACCTTTACGGCCTGGCCGGGGACCAGCTCCGCATCCTGGGGCAGGACATTGCCGTCGGCGTCGATGAGGTCATAGCTGACGCCCCGGGCGGTGATGACCTGGTAGGCGGCCATGCCGTCCTTCTCGATGCGGAGAATGTGGCGGCCGGTGGTCAGGCCCGTAACGGTGACCTGGCCGTTTTTATCCACGGAAACGCCCTGGCTGGTGAAGCCGTTGAAGGTCATCTTATCGGTGACGGTGGAGCGGGCCACGGTAACGGTGCAGCCCTCCTGGGGCGTGAAGCTGTAGCTGGCGCCCTGGGTACCCACATAGAACAGGATGTCGTGCTCGGCATCCAGATACTTCTGCTCGTCCTTTGTGATGTTCACGGTGGGACGGTCGATGAAGGTGTTGGTCTGGATAGAGGAGCCGTCGGCGCCCACGGACACCACGAACACGCCGGTGAACTCCGGCCAGATGGCGCTGAAGTCCTTGCCGCCCATACCCTGAACGAAGGTCATGGCGTCATAGGTCACCTGGACGATGGCGGTGCCCGGGCGGTTGGCGGTCATGGTGGCCAGGCAGGAATTGTTGGCATCGGGGGTGATGGTCACCACGTCGCTGTCGCCGCCGTCCAGGCTCAGCACCTGATAGTGCGCGTCGGGCAGGGCGATCTGGCTGTTCATGAAGCTCTCGATGGCCTGCCAGTTACGCAGCACGTTCAGCTCGTAGGTCTGGCCGGCATCCATGTTCAGGTAGCCCTGGCGGTTGATGTTCAGGTAGATGTTGCCCAGGTCATACACATTCTTGTCGAAGCGGTTGACGGAGGCGGCGGTGACATCGTCATCCAGGTGCAGGTCGTCCCGGGTCACAGCCAGCTCCTGGCCGCCGGTGAATTTGCCGAAGGTCCAGTAGGTGACGCCGTCGGGATTCTGGGCCCGCAGGAACTGCTGACTGCCGGTCTCCGGCAGGCGGAAGGAGGCGGTCATGGTGTCGCCCTTGGTCTCCTGGGAAACGGGCTCCAGGAAGGTATAGCTATAGTAGCTGCCGAAGGTGCCCATCCGCAGGGTAGAGCCGGCGGGGGCGGTAACGGTCAGGTCCAGGGCCTTGGGAATGGTCAGAGAGAAGCTCTTGGCGCCGCAGCCCACGGTCTGCTTGTTGGTCATGGTGGTGGTGACAGGCAGATAGCCCGCCGCCTTGTCGCCGATGGGGGTCAGGGTGATCTTCAGGCTGCCGCCCTCCACAAACAGGCAGGCGGTGTGGGTGCTGCCATAGGTGGTGGAGACGCCGGTCTTGGCCTGGAGGTCCGTGCCGTCGGGGCCGGTAACGGTGACGTTGATGGTGTAATCCTTGCCCTCCACCCAGCTGCTGCTGTCGTTGGTGGCATAGATGGCGTAGGCCCGGACCAGGGTAAACACGTTCTCCTGATTGGCCTTCACGGTAAGCACCAGGGTGCCGTTGAGCTGACCCTCGGTGTTGTAGCCCTCCACCAGATAGTCGCCCACAGGCAGCTTGGTGTTGTACATCAGGCCGTAGCCATTGGGCTCAATGTCCACGCCCTCCAGCAGGTTTTTGTCACCCTTCACGCCATCGGTATAGGAGTAGACCTTGATGTCCGACAGCTGTGCATTGTGCAGGCCCTTGAAGGAGACGTCCATGTCGCCCTGGGGCGCGTCGCCCTCCTGGGACACGGTGACGGTGTAGGTGGTGGGGGTGATGGCGGGGGACCACTCGGTGGCCTCCGCGGCGTCGCCGCAGCGGATGGTCAGGACGGTGCCGTTATGGACGGGCACGGTCTCCACCCGGCGATAGTCGGTGCCGTCGGCGGTGAGATACACCTGGTTGTTCTTGTTGGAGGCGGTGGCCGTCATCCGGATGCCGGTGACGCCCTGGGGCAGGGTCAGGGTGTAGGCGGTCTTGTCGGAGGCGAAGTCGGGAGTCAGGACGCCTTCGCTGAAGGACAGGGCCGCCAGGCTGGTGTCGCTCTGGGTGTTCCAGTCGCCGCCGATGTCCGCGCCGTAGCCGTTAACGGTGTACATGACCCGGATGACATCCCCGGCGAACAGCTTGTCCCCGGCCTTGATGTCCTTGAACCCAACGTTGGTGAACCAATCGTTCAGGGTTCCCATCCAGCCGGAGGCGGCTCCGCCGTCACCGGCGGTCAGGCCGTTGATCTCGGTGATGTAGCCGCTGTCGGCCCCGGTCTGGGAATAGCTCCCCAGGGCGGAGACGATGCAGTCCATCATGGTGGACCCGGGAACCAGGTCCACCCACTTGTCCACCAGCGTGCCATCCCAGGCAGCGCCGTCGGCCTTTGCGTAGGTCGTGTTTTCCACGATGACCCGAACCTGGCCGTCGTGGTTCTCTGCTGCCCAGACAGTGGTGGGTACCAGGCTCAGTACCATCACCAATGCCAGCAGCAGAGAAACGATGCGTTTCTTCATATGCATTTTCCTCCTGTGAAATATTTATGCCCAGCCGTTTCCGGCAAGTCAACGAAGTGTGTCTGCGGCGGAGGAAAAGCAGATACACACCCGGTGCAAAAACCGCCGGTCCATCCCCTGAAAAAGGAGACACCGGCGGCGCATGGATCCTGTCTGCGCCCAACGAAGAAAACGCCCGCCGCGCTGAATGTCCTCCGCCGTGCAATTCTCCTGCCTCGCGCCCCGGAGCCTCCGCTCCCCGTCTGCATCCTACCTTCTCGGGGGGGTTCTCCCAATGGCGGACTTTCGTCCCGGCGGCCAAGGCCGCTTCGGTGCATTCTTGCGCCCACAGTGCCGTTCGCGTGGGGCTTCCGACCCCGTTCCTTTCAGGCTGCCGCCTGACCCCCACAGGGGCCTTTGCAGCGGACAGCCACACAGCATCCTCGGACATGATTCACTTTCCGGCCCCGTGTCCCCACAGAGCCATTCTTATCATACACGATTCCCCCGGAAAAGTCAACGGTCCGCCCCATGCAAAACGGCTCTGTATTGCAGGACTGCAAAAAACCGCCGCAGCGGCGCGGAGTCCCCTTGTTTTGCCGGAAAAAAGGATGTATAATCAAGGCCAGTGGGACAGGGCGAGAAAACCGCGGGATGCTCCCCGGGAAAGCCTGTCCGCATCCGTCAAAGAAGCAAAGGAAGAGCACTGTCATGGAAATTTTGCACGAGATCAACCCGGCGCTGGAGGCTCTGGCGTACTTAGGCTCCCGGGCCAACGGCCATACCCTGGACCGGCTGGAGGAGCGCTTACAGGCCCGGGGCGTCCGGAAGGCGGAGCCCTTCCATCGGGCCAGCGCCGCCCTGCGGGAGCTGCTGCAGGACCTGGACACGGAGGTTTCCGTCCCGGCAGAGACCCTGCAGCGTCTGTTCGGCGACATCAAGGGCTTTTCCTACAGCACCATCGGATCCTATAGTCCGGCTTTTCTGTTCTTCTATCCCATGCTGTCCCGCCGGCAGGACTTTGAGACCCTGATGCAGCAGATGGAGCGCCTGACGCCGGACGAGACGGCGCGAAACATGATGATCTCGCTGAGCCTGGAGGAGCAGTCCGGCCCTGCCGCCGGGGCTGCCGCAAAGCTGGTTTCCCGGGTGCTGGCGCTGACGATCCCCACGGAGAGCCGCCTGGCTCTGCTGGAGATCCACCAGAATTACCGGACTCTGCTGCCGGAGATCGCAGCCTGTCTGCGCCCGGCCATAGCGGCGCTGGAGACGGAGTCCGGCCGCATTCAGGAGATCATAGAGGCCTTCTGCCGGGAGGTGGAGGGCCTGGGGACGGAGAGCTATCTCCGGGAGACCTCCAGCCTGGCCATCACGCCGGAGGTGCATTATCACCTGATTCCCTTTCTGATGGGACCGGATACCAACCTCTCCATGGAGCAGGAGGACGGCAGCGTGCTGATCTGCTGCGGAGTTATGCGGCTGTCGCTGCGGCGCACCCTGGCGGAAAACAGCAGCGCCTCCCAGGTATATGACGCCATCCGGATCATCGGGGACAAGACCCGGTTTGACATTCTCTGTTATCTGAGGGATCATCCGGCGGTCTACGGTCAGCAGCTGTGCAACCATTTCGGCCTGGCCCGCAACACCATTCACCACCATATGAGCAAGCTGGTGAATGCGGGGCTTGTTACCTGCCTGGTGGAGGGAAACCGTATTTATTACACCACGGACCGGGAGCACCTCTCCTATTTGCTGAACCAGCAGCGGCAGCTGCTGATCGGCGGAGAGGATACGGAGCAGCAGGAAAAATAAAATCGGCAGGAATGCCGCCGACGCAGGGTTTGCCGCGCCGGCGGCATTTTTTTTGCAGGGTAAACACATGGCCGCACCTGTAGGCGCGGCCATGTGTTTACCAGCGCCGCTTTTTCTTTTCGCCCTCCCGGCGCTGGAAGGGCTTGTCGATGAGGATGATGTCCTCTCCGAACCGCTGGACGCAGTCCCAGGGAATGTAATAATCCTCGCCCCGGCCGAACAGACCGAAGAACCGGCAGCGCACCCCCGCCTTGGTGATCTCCTTTCAGGAGACGGCCCAGGCCCTGGCGGCGGAGGCTCTGTTCACCCGGCTGTCCCTGCCGGGGCGCATCATTCCCCTGCCCTCCCGGATCTCCGCCGGGTGCGGCCTGGCCTGGAAGGCGGCCCCCGGCGACCAAGCCGTCCTGACGGCGGCTTTAGAGGAAAACGGCATCGGCCACGGCCCCTGCTGCGTATTGGAGATGTTCTGATGACGGAAATTTATCTGGACAGCGCCGCCACCTCCCTGCACAAGCCGCCCCAGGTGGCCCGGGCGGTGGCGGAGGCCATCTGCACGGCGGGCAACGCCGCCCGGGGAGCCCACGGGGCCTCCATGGCCGCCTCCCGAACGGTGTACGATACCCGCTGCCTGGCGGCCCGGCTGCTGGGCTGTCCCCGGCCGGACCATGTGGCCTTCACCGCCAACTCCACCATGGCCCTGAATATGGCCATCTGCGGCCTGCTGTCCCCGGGGGACCACGCCATTTCCACGGACCTGGAGCACAACTCGGTGCTGCGGCCTCTGTATGCCCTGCAGCAGCAGGGCATGGGCCTGAGCTTCCTTCCGGCGGACGGAAACGGCCGCCTGGACTATGACGCCCTGGAGGGGCTGTTCCGGCCCAACACCCGGGCCGTGGTGTGTACCCACGCCTCCAACGTCACCGGCGATATGCCGGATATCCCCCGCATCGCCGCCCTGGCCCATGCCCACGGGGCCCTCCTGATCCTGGACGCCTCCCAGACGGCGGGGGCCGTCCCCCTGGACATGACGGCCCTGGGGGCGGACGTTCTGTGCTTTACCGGCCACAAGAGCCTGCTGGGGCCCCAGGGCACCGGCGGCCTGTGCATCCGCCCGGGGGTGGAACTGCGGCCCCTGCTGCGGGGCGGCAGCGGCGTCCACTCCTTCGACCCGGACCAGCCCGCCGCCTACCCCACCCGGCTGGAGGCCGGGACCCTCAACAGCCACGGCCTGGCAGGACTCCATGCCGCCCTGGAGTATCTCCTGGCGGAGGGGGTGGAGAATCTGTACGCCCGGGAGCACGCCCTGATGCGGCGGTTTTACCTGGGGGTCCGGGACATTCCCGGCGTCCGGATATACGGCGACTTTTCCGCCCCTTGCCGGGCCGCCATCGTGTCCCTGAACATCCGGGACCTGGACTCCGGCGAGGTGTCCGACGCCCTCTTACAGGGCTGGGGCATCGCCACCCGCCCCGGGGCCCACTGCGCTCCCCGGCTCCACCGTGCCCTGGGCACGGAGCGCCAGGGCATCGTGCGCTTCAGCTTCTCCCCCTTCAACACCCCTCAGGAGATCGACACCGCCGTCCGGGCGGTGGCCGACCTGGCCCGATAAAATTTCAGCACCCCCCGGCGCGTCTGCGCCGAGGGGTGCACTGTATTTTTGTCTCGCTTTATCCCGGGCCTGTCCCGGGGGTGTCCCGCCCTGTTCCGGGGTGCCGCTGCCTATAGTCAGCCCTATTCCTCGTTGTCCCGCAGGTACTGGAGCCGTCGGAAGCTGCGGCGGGCCAGCAGAAAGCCCACCACTGCCAGCAGCAGGCAGGCCGCCCCCAGCAGGAAGGTCCGGGCGTCCAGGGCCGCGTTTTCGCACAGGTAGGAGAAAATGCGGTAGGCCCCCATCACCAGCAGAATGCCCACCACCAGCAGGGCCACCAGCACCGCCATGCTGTCGCACTCGTCGATCCGTTTCATGCCGCCCTCCTCAGTCCGTTACCGCCACGTTCAGGCCGAACTCCTCCGGCAGGAACCGGGGACACACGTTGCCGCTGGTGCAGATGGTGGAGGCCGCCAGGCGGGTGCCGATCTCGCAGGACTCGGCCAGGGTCTTGCCATAGGTCAGGCCGATGGTAGCTCCGGCGAAGAAGGCGTCTCCCGCGCCGGTGGTGTCCTTCACGTCCACCTTCCGGCCGGGGCAGACGCCCCGCTCCCCGGTGCAGTCGGCGTACACCGCTCCCTGGCTTCCCATGGTGACGATCATCCGGGGGATCCGGGCGCTGCGGATTTTCAGGGCCAGGATCTCCTTCAGCTCCTCGGGAGTCTTTTCCGAGTAGTCGTCGGAGAACAGGATGCCCATCTCCTGCTGGTTGCAGACAAAGCAGCTGGTCTGCTGCAAAAAGTCCCGGCGCTCCACGGCGATGCTCATGTTGGACACCACGGCGTATACGTCCTTGCCGTATTTTTTGGCGTACTGAAACACCCGCTTGACGATCTCCTTGTCCATGTCGATCTCCAGGGCGATGCTGTCGGCATCCCGGAAGATCTCGTCCCCCTTTTCGTCCAGCAGGGCGATCAGGGGCCGCAGGTCCGGGCGCTTGCTGATGGCGGCGCACACGTCCCCCTGGTTGTCGAACACCGCCAGCCAGGTGCCCATGCCGTCGGGGGTGGGCAGGACATAATCGGTGTTGACCTTGTGATTTTTCAGCTGGCGCACCACGTCGGCCCCCAGGCCGGTGTCGTCTACCAGGCTCACAAAGGTGGGACGCAGCTCCACGTTGGCGATGTCCTCCACCACGTTGCGGCTGACGCCGCCGGGGACCTGCTCCACCCGGCCCACGTTGCGCCCGCCGGGGATATAGGTGGACGTGGGATACCCCTTGATGTCCACGAAAACGGCGCCCAGCACCACAATACCCATAAAAATGCCCTCCTGTGACTGTTTTCTCCATTATACAGCCGGGGGGGCGTTTGGGCAAGCCTTTTTCGGCGCATTTGTCTTGACGGACCCCGGCCCCAGCGGCATAATAGAGGCAGTATAAAAAATTTCCCCCTTTTCCGCGAAACCGCCGGGATTTTTTGACGGGATGACAGGCAGAAGCAACACGAAAGGAGAATGTCACCATGGAGGACCGCGACATCGTGACCCTGTACTGGCAGCGGGATCAGGAGGCCATCCGTCAGACGGACCGGCAGTATGGCCGGTATCTGTCGTCCATCGCCTTCGGCATCCTGGCGGACCGGGAGGACAGCCGGGAGACCGTCAACGACACCTATCTGCGGGCCTGGGACTCCATGCCGCCCCACCGGCCCCAGGTGCTGGCCACCTATCTGGGCCGCATCACCCGGCAGCTGTCCATCGACCGGTGGCGGGCCCGGGGCCGGGTGAAGCGGTCGGCCTACGCCGTGTCCCTGGAGGAGCTGGGGGACTGCGTGTCCGGCGCTGCCACCCCGGAGGAGGCCCTGGACCTGGCGGAGCTGGGCCGGGCCATAGGGGACTATCTCCGGACGCTGCCGCTTCCCGCCCGCCGGGCGTTTCTCTGCCGCTATTACTATGCCGACTCCCTGGCGGAGACGGCCCGGGTCTGCGGCATCAGCGTACCGGCAGTCAAGAGTCAGCTGTACCGCACCCGCCAGGGTCTGCGGACGTATCTGGAAAAGGAGGGCTTTGACGTATGAACCCGGAACAGCTCAGCGACGCCATGAATGAATTGCCCCAGGAGCTTTTGGAGGAGGCCCAGGCCGCCCGGTCCCGGCGGAGGCCGCGGTGGAAGCCGCTGGCCGCGGCGGCGGCGTGTCTGCTGCTGGCGGCGGGAGCCTGGGCGCTGGCAGGCCGCCCGGCGGAACCCACCCCGGCCCCGGAGCCCGGGGACCTGCCGGTGCTGACCATCGACAGGGACTACGGCGGCATGGGAGATTACCGCCTGTCGGCGGAGGAATTTGCCGCCTATGACGGCGGACCGTGGCAGGAGGGCATGGAGCTTGCCGCCCTGCCAGTGTTCCGCAACACCACTCGCATGGACGTGGCCAACGGCTTCCGCACCGGCGGCGGAGACTATGCGCAGCTGCGGCGGACCATGGAGCAGCTGGCAGCGGCGGCGGGGGCGGACGTGGCCCAGGCCGCCGTGGAGGCCCGGGTGCCGGACGAGACGGTGCAGGCCGCCATGGAGGACGCCTGGGCCGGGGAGACCTGGCAGTGCGGCGTGACGTTTGCCGTCAGAGGGGGTCCCACGGAGCTGGCGCTGACGTGGGAGGATGTCACCGTGACCGTGGGGGAGAGTGGAGAGCTGTGGGTGAAGCTTTCCCGGCCGGAGCTGGCATCTCTGACCCCTGACGCTGCGGCGGCGTGGCTGCTGGAGCAGTATGGGGCCGTTTTCGGGGAACAGACCCGGTACTTTATGGCCGCCCAGGACAGCGGCGGCTATTCCCTGTATTTCTACCGGCCGGAGGAGGACCTGACCCAGGGCATCCTTCAGCGCAGCATCCTGAAAACGTGGGTCCGGCTGTCCGGCGGCAGCTGTGAGCTCCGGCTGTATCGGCCGGAGCTGTCCGACGCCAACACGGTGGGAGATTATCCGCTGGTGACTGTGGACCAGGCCCGGCAGCGGCTGGCGGCGGGGCAGCACCTGTCCGCCTGGGAGCCCTTCCCGGGGGAGGACCGGGTCAAGCGGGTGGACCTGCAATACCTGGCCCGGCAGACGGACCGGTACTTCATGCCCTACTATGTGTTCTGGGCGGAATGTGACGACGGGGAGCAGGGCGTGTGCTATCGCCCCTATTACGTTCCGGCGGTGGCGGATGCCTACATTGCCGGCATGCCCCAAAGCCCCACCGGGGCGGCATAAGCGCATATAAGGTGCGGGACTTACATCCCGCACCTTATATTTTACTCTCCCTTATACTTCCGCCGGGTGGCCAGGCCGCCCCGTATGTGCCGCTGGGCCTTGTTTTCCTCCAGCACCTCCTTCACCTGCAGATACAGCGCCCGGTTATAGGCCGGCAGCCGCTCGGACAGGTCCTTATGCACCGTGGACTTGCTGACGCCGAATTTCCCCGCCGCCGCACGCACCGTTGCCCGGTTTTCTATCAGGTAAAGGGCCAGCTGACAGGCCCGCTCCTCCATGTTCCCTTTGATAGCGCACCACTCCTAAGCCATACTATGCACCATCACTATATGCCCGGCTTCCCGGCGGCAGAACACCGGCTTTTCCCTTGTCACGGAAACCATTTTCTGGTATAATCATCCCCAGAAATCCACAGGAGGACATCCTTATGAAGAAAATTGCCGTCATCACCGGCGCATCCAGCGGCATGGGCCGCCGGTTCGCCGAAACCGTGGACAGCTTCGGCCGCTTCGATGAGGTATGGGTCATCGCCCGCCATGAAAAGGCGCTGGAGGAGCTGCGGGATCAGGTTCCCTATCCCATCCGCCCCCTGGCCCTGGACCTGACGGACCGGCGCAGCTTCCAGACCTATGCCGATGCCCTGGCGGAGGAGCCGGTGGAGGTGGGCCTTTTGGTAAACGCCAGCGGCTTCGGCAAGTTCCGGGCCGTGGTGGACACGCCGCTGGAGGTAAACCTGAACATGGTGGACCTGAACTGTCAGGCGGTGATGGCCCTGTGCCAGCTGACGGCTCCCTATATGCCCCGGGGCGGACAGATCATCAATATTGCCTCGGTGGCGGCGTTCCAGCCCATCCCCTATATCAACGTGTACGGAGCCAGCAAGGCATTTGTGCTGAGCTTCAGCCGGGCCCTGAACCGGGAGCTGCGGAGCCAGGGCGTTCGGGTCATGGCCCTGTGCCCCTTCTGGACCCGGACGGCCTTCTTTGACCGGGCCACCGTCAACGGCGGCGAATCCGTGGTGAAAAAGTATGTGGCCATGTACGAGCCGGAGGACATGGTCCGCCGGGCCTGGCGGGACGCCAAGCGGGGCAAGGATGTGTCCCAGTACGGCTTTGTGGCCCGGTTCCAGGCGGGGCTGACGAAGCTGCTGCCCCACAGCCTGGTGATGGACGTCTGGATGCGGCAGCAAAAGCTGCAATAAAGCCTTGCAAAGCCCGGGGAAACGGCATATAATAATAAATTATCTGTACTACAAGGAGAGATCAAGATGGATCGCATGAAAATCGCAGCCATCTTTGCCGACCAGGAGCAACTGGGCGGCAAGGAGATCACCGTGTGCGGCTGGGCCCGCACCATCCGGGATATGAAGACCTTCGGCTTCATCGAGCTCAACGACGGCTCCTGCTTCCGCAATTTGCAGGTGGTCATGAGCGCCGATGAACTGCATAATTATAAGGAAATCGCGGGACAGAACGTGGGCGCGGCCCTGATCGTCCGGGGCACCGTGGTGCTGACGCCGGAGGCCAAGCAGCCCCTGGAGCTGCGGGCTGCCGAGATCGCCGTGGAGGGCCGGTCCACCCCCGACTATCCCCTGCAAAAAAAGCGCCACAGCGTGGAATTCCTGCGGACCATCCAGCATCTGCGTCCCCGGACCAATCTGTTTTCCGCTACCTTCCGGGTTCGCAGCGCGGCGGCCTATGCCGTGCATGAGTTCTTCCAGAGCCGGGGCTTTGTGTATGTCCACACCCCCATCATCACCGGGTCCGACTGCGAGGGCGCAGGCGAGATGTTCCAGGTGACCACCCTGGACCTGAACAATGTGCCCAAGACCCCGGAGGGCCAGGTGGACTACAGCCAGGATTTCTTCGGCAAGAAAACCAGCCTCACCGTGTCCGGCCAGCTGAACGCCGAGAACTTCGCCATGGCCTTCGGCGATGTGTATACCTTCGGCCCCACCTTCCGGGCCGAGAACTCCAACACCCAGCGCCACGCCGCCGAGTTCTGGATGATCGAGCCGGAGATGGCCTTCTGCGACCTGGCCGGTGATATGGACGTTGCCGAGGCCATGATCAAGCACATCATCACCCGGGTGCTGGAGCGCTGCCCGGATGAGATCAACTTCTTCAACAGCTTCGTGGATAAGGGCCTCAAGGCCCGGCTGGAGCACGTGGCCACCTCCGATTTCGCCCGGGTCAGCTACACCGAGGCGGTGGAGATCCTGAAAAAGCACAACGACAGGTTCGAGTACCGGGTGGACTGGGGCACGGACCTGCAGACGGAGCATGAGCGGTATCTGACGGAGCAGATCTATCAGCGGCCGGTGTTCGTCACCGACTATCCCAAGGAGATCAAGGCGTTTTATATGCGCCTGAACGACGACGGCAAAACCGTGGCCGCGGCGGACTGCCTGGTGCCCGGCATCGGCGAGATCATCGGCGGCAGCCAGCGCGAGGAGCGGCTGGAGGTGCTGGAGGCCCGCATCCGGGAGCTGGGCATGAAGCCCGAGGACTACTGGTGGTACTGCGACCTGCGGCGCTACGGCAGCTGCCGCCATGCGGGCTTCGGCCTGGGCTTTGAACGCATGGTCATGTACCTGACGGGCGTCAGCAACATCCGGGATGTGGAGCTTCACCCCCGCACCGTGGGCAACGCCGAATTCTGAGAAATACACAAAAATAGAGGCTCCCCCAGCCGGGGGAGCCTCTATTTTAAACTGTCCAAAAAGGGTGAAACCCTTTTTGGACAAAAGGCTTGCAGTCTGCTGCGCGCATAATTGGTTCGCCGATGGCGAACCAATTCCACACTTGCAGCCTGAGCAGAATTTTCGGCCAGGTACACGCCCCGGCCGAAAATGATTTCATTTGCTTTGCCGCCTGCGGGCGGCAAACTCTGCGAGGCTTCTTTGGATTCTGTGAGGGCAGGTCACTGCTCCTCGGAGATGTCCATGCCGAAATACTTCACGGACAGCCGGGACAGGGTGCCGTCGGCGTCCATCTGGGCCAGGGCGTCGTTGATGGCGGAATAGTCCCGCTGCTCCGCCGGGGCCTCCAAAAAGCCCAGCACCTGCCGCAGCTGCTGCCGGTCTCCGCCGCCGACGACGGAGGAGCCCATGCCAATGACGCTGATCCTCTCCCCGCCGTGGGGCAGCGCGCGATATTCCGTGTGTATTCTCCTCGTTTTGTTATATTTCTCAGTCCAGGGCGTCCCGGCTTTCGAACACGTCCCGGATGGAGCCATTGCGGTCGATCTCCGGCTCCGGGGCCGGGGCCTTGGCCATCTTCAGCTCCTGCCATTTGGCCTTGTCGATCAGCAGCTGCCGGGGCTTGGAGCCCTCGAAGGGGCCCACATAGCCCCGCTCCTCCATCTGGTCCACCAGCCGGGCCGCCCGGGCATAGCCCAGCTTCAGCCGCCGCTGGAGCATGGACACAGAGGCCTGTCCCGTCTCCAGCACCACATCCACGGCGGCGGTGAGCAGTTCGTCGTCGGGATTGTCCCCGGCGGGCTCGGGCGCGCCGGCGGACTTGCCGCCCTTTTCCTTCTCCTTCACCGCCTGCTCGATCTTGTCCATGACGTCCTGGGAATACTCCGCCTCGCCGCTCTGCTTCACATAGTCCACCACCCGCTCGATCTCCTCCGGGGTGATGAAGCAGCCCTGGACCCGGGTGGGCTTTCCGGCCCCCAGAGGGGCATACAGCATGTCGCCCTTGCCCACCAGCTTCTCCGCGCCGGTGGTGTCCAGGATGATGCGGGACTCCAGAGACGAGGCCACGGCGAAGGCAATGCGGCTGGGGATATTGGCCTTCATCAGGCCGGTGATCACGTCGGAGGAGGGCCGCTGGGTGGCGATGACCAGGTGCATCCCGGCGGCGCGGCCCATCTGGGCCACCCGGCAGATGGATTCCTCCACCTCCTTGGCCGCCACCAGCATCAGGTCCGCCAGCTCGTCGATGACCACCACCACGGTGGGCATTTTCTTCAGCTCCTCATTGCGCTGGGCCAGGGCGTTGAACCCGGCCAGGTCCTTTACCCCGTTTTCCGAGAACAGCTTATAGCGCTTCATCATCTCATACACCGCCCACTGCAGGGCTCCGGCGGCCTTTTTGGGGTCCGTCACCACGGGGATCAGCAGGTGCGGGATGCCGTTGTAGGGGGCCAGCTCCACCATCTTCGGGTCCACCATGATGAAGCGGACCTCCTCCGGAGTGGACTTGTACAGCAGACTCACGATCAGCGAGTTGGTGCACACGGACTTACCGGAGCCGGTGGTGCCGGCGATCAGCACATGGGGCAGTCTGGCGATGTCCCCCACGATGCAGTTGCCGCCGATGTCCTTGCCCACGGCGAAGGCCACCCGGGACTTATGCTCGGCAAAGGCCCGGGAGTCGATGACGTCCCGGATGCGCACCGCCGTCACCACCCGGTTGGGCACCTCGATGCCCACCACGGAGCTTTTGTTGGGGATGGGCGCAATGCGCACGCCGCCGCTGCCCAGGGCCAGGGCAATATCGTCGGCCAGGTTGGTGAGCTTGGACAGCTTCACCCCCTGGTCCAGGGTAAATTCGTACCGGGTGACGCTGGGCCCGTGGACCACGTCCCCGGGCTTGGCGTCCACGCCGAAGCTGGTGATGGTCTGGGCCAGGCGGCGGGAGTTGTTCCGCAGCTCCGCCCCCACCTCGGTATAGTTGTCGTCGCTGTTCTGGTCCAGCAGGGTCACCGGGGGATACTGATACGCCTCCTCCGGCTCCGCCAGCTCCTCCTCGATGGCCTGGCTCACCTCCTGGGCGTGCTGCTCCACCTCCCGGGCGGCGGATTCCTGGCCCCGGCGGGACTTTTTCTCCGGCTGGGGGGCAGGCTCCGGTTCCGGCTGGGCCGCAGGCGGCACCTCCGGCGCAGGCTCCGGCTCCTGGGGCCGCAGCACCTGGTCCGGGGTCATCACGTCCTCCCCTCTGCGAGAGAAGAAGCCCTTCCCCTTCTTCCGGGGCAGAGGTTCATCGGGAATCTCCTGGGGCTCAGGTTTGGGCTCCGGCTTGGGTTCGGGCTTGGGCCGCACCGGCTCATCGTCCAGGGGCACGTCCACAGGCACACGCTGCCGCCGGGGCTTTTCCGGCCGGGCCGGGCGCTCCGGCTCCGGCTCATAGGGGACCCGGTCACGGGCCCGCTGCACCAGCTCCCGGGGGGATACCCGCAGCACCGCGAATACCGCCGCCGCCAGCAGCAGAAGCAGCACGATCACGGACACCACCGTGCCCACCAGCCGCTTCATGCCCATGGCCAGTCCACCGGCCAGTGCGCCGCCGCTTTGCAGCAGCAGGCCACTGGCCCACAGGCTCTTCATGGCCGGGGCCAGGCCGGTGACGGCCTCTCCCCTATACAAGAACAGGTGCAGGATGGCCCCCAGCAGCACCGGCAGCACCAGGGCGCAGACCGTCCGCAGCACCACCGGACGCCCCCGGTGGGCCAGCAGGTTCACCCCCGCCAGGGCCAGGGCCGGGGCCGCCAGCCAATAGCCGTAGCCCGCCAGGCCCTTCAGCAGGTTCCCCAGCAGGTTCAGCACAATGGCGTCCGCCTGGAAATAGCTGACCACCACGCACAAGGCCAGCAGCAGGCACACGCCGCCGCCTACCTCCCGCCGGATCGGCGGGAGGGCGGATTTCTGCGGAGCCGTCTTTTTGGTTGTGGTTTTTTTCTTCTGTCCGGACGCCATAGCGGTTCCTTTCTCTTATTTAATGAGCTGCACCACGATGGTCAGCAGACCCACGGCCCAGCAGTAATAGGCAAACGCGCCGAATTTTCCCTTGTTGGCAATGCGCCGCAGCAGGCCGATGCACAGATACCCGGACACCGCCGCCGTGGCCACGCCGATCAGATACACCGGCACCTGGCTCCAGTCGACTCCTGCCTCCACGGCGTCCTTCAGGCTCAGGATGTTGGCCCCCAGCACCGCCGGAATGGACAGCAGGAAGGAAAACCGCACCGCGAACTTCCGATCGAAGCCCACAAAGCACCCGGAGGTGATGGTCATGCCGGACCGGGAGATGCCCGGCACCGTGGCGACGGCCTGGCTCACGCCCACCGCCACCGCATCCAGCAGCGATGCCGTTCGCTCGTTCTTCCTCCCCTTCTTCACCCGGTCGCTGGCGAATAACAGGAAGCCCGTGACGATCAGGGCCCCGCCGATGAACAGCATGTTATTGCTCAGGCCCAGAACCTTGTCCTTGATGGGCAACACCGCAAACAGCGGCAGGGTGCCCAGGATGATCAGCAGGATCAGTCTCCGGGCCGGCGGCAGGGGCTTGGGGGTGGACCGGTGGGCCAGGTCACCGATGCCCCGGAAGAACTCGGCGATCATGTCCTTGATGTCCTTCCAATAGGCCACGAACACCGCCCCTAAGGTGCCCAGATGCAGCAGCACGTCAAAGAATTCCGGCACCTCCGCGTCGATGTGCAGCAGATTCTGCGCGATGGCCAGATGTCCGGAGCTGGAAATGGGCAAAAACTCCGCCACGCCCTGCACCAGGCCCAGCAGGAAGGAAGAAAAAGCGTTCATATTTCATATTCTCCTGTCTTTTCAGATTACAAGTTGTTTATTTTTGTCGGATTATTCCGATTTGTATTCGTTTCAAAAATACGGATACATTTGTACTATAGCACACTCCGGGGGAAATTACCAGTGTAATTTGCGCCCCGGGGAAAAGATTTCCCCGGGGCGCAAAAAAAGGGCGGACGCCGGCGCCCGCCCCGATCTTTATCCGAACAATAGGATGCACCACCAGATGGCGCCGATGACAGATACGACCAGCCCCAGCAGGAGCATGATGCCCCGGGCCAGGTCCGTGGCCTGGAGCTTTTCCGAGTTGTCATAGAAAAAGCCCAGCAGGAATTTGTCCAGGGCGATGGCGGGCTTCAGCAGCAGGGGGAGCACCAGGCCCAGCAGCAGGAACAGCCCCGCCGTGAGAAATTCCCCGGACCGCCCGGCAATGCGGGTCTGGTGATTGCCCAGGGCCATGCTGTACAGCGCGTTATCGGTCAGGCCCGGGCTGAACCCGGCCTTCTCCTGGACCAGGGTGCTGATGGACCAGCTGTCGCCCGCTGTCATGAACGTTCCGGTGGCGGTGTTGTAGGTGATGTTGCGGACCACGCCGTCCATGGCCATTTCCGCCGCCCGATAGGAGCCGTTTTCCGCCAGGGACAGGGTAAACTCCGCCGTCTGCCCCGTGGGGGACTGAATGCGCAGGCGGTTGTCCTCCGTCACCTCCACCGTGGAGCAGCCCGGGCGGGTATAGGTCCTGCTCTGTTCCCCGGCGGTCATGCGGTAAAAGCCGCCGTAGTTCCACACGCCGGGGCGCAGGCCCCACACCAGGGCCGAGACCGCCAGGAGCACTGCGGCGGCCAGTTCGATTTTCCAGATGATGCTTTTCATGATGGATTCCCTCACCTTTCCAGCGAATTTCCGTCTGTTGCAGCTGTGGTTTTCTGTACAGTTATGTTACTATATTTATGCAGAATTGTCAATGAGAAAAAGTGTTTTCGATTTAATATTCATTATTCTTTATGGCCGCCGATCTCCCGGTGAATGGCTTCCCGGGACAGTCTGCCGGGGTTGAAATAAACCTTGGAGGCGATTACGACCTTACCCCGGCTGACATTCTTTTTAGGGCCTTGCCAAAGCTCATGCAGCCCACGCAGACCTTGGAAATTTCCATATCGGTCTTGCCTAATTTCGTGTATTCCATGCGTCAGCGCTCCTCATTCTCACTTTCCGCTGAACACCGGGAAGAAGCTGAACTCGCCGCAGTCCTTGATGGGCGCGGTATGCATCAATTGCATTACGTCAGCGTCAACACCTTTTTCCGAAAAAATTACGGTGTCACCCTTTACCGGGCGGCACCGTGTTTTTTTCTCCGTTGCGATTTTTCAGGAGGCGTGGTAAAATGTATTTTGCAGGGCTGTGAGCATTTATTTTTCCTTGCAGTCAATGCCGCCTTGCTGGACACCACGCCGCTTATTACCCACCCCTTCCCGCTGAGCGAGATTGAGGAGGCCTACCGCATCTTTGAAAACCGTCTGGACGGCGTCATCAAGGTGGCCATCACGGCGCATCCCTCAAAAACATAACACGGAGAGAAAACCATGGCTTTTGATTTCAAGAAAGAATACAAGGAATTTTATATGCCGAAGAACCGGCCGGAGATCATCCAAGTCCCGAAGGCAAACTATATTGCTGTCAGAGGAAGCGGCGACCCCAACGAGGCGGGCGGCGCCTATCAGCAGGCCATCGGCGTGCTGTATGCGGTTGCGTACACACTGAAAATGAGCTGCAAGACCGATTACAAAATGGAGGGCTTCTTTGAATATGTTGTTCCGCCATTGGAGGGCTTCTGGTGGCAGGCCGGGAAAGACGGCATTGATTATGCCGACAAATCGGAATTTGTTTTATGGAAAGTGAATTTGAATTGACTCAACTATGGGAAACTGATATGATCGTCCAGTTTCCAAAGATATCAGCAATCTATTACGGGTTACTACAGGCTGGGTATGACTTTTATATCCCGGAACGTTCTGCTGAACACATCCGGCATATTATGAAGTATAGGAACCGGAAACATCAGGATACTTTCTTTTCCGGAGCCAAGCAGGACACCTGCGACGTATATCCTTACTGGCCACGTGCGTTCATGATGGAATCGGCGTCTTTTTTTCTCAACGACAACAATACCGGCTTTCAGGATTTTGAAACGCTACGCCGGAAGATCCTGACTGCGGGAAACATCTCGGAAAGCGAACGTGGCGAATCCCTTTGGTGCTGGCTGGAAGGTTTTCCCCGGGCGATTGTTGCGGTTCTATCAGGCAACTCTTTTGCAGGATACCTGGAATGGGAGGGAGAATGGATCGCTGGACAGGAAAAGATTTACCGGGAAGAGATGCACTTGATTCAGGAATGTCTAGAAATCTGTACCAGCCGGTATCATTCCCCGGTACGGGAGATCCGGATCTGCCTCAATCCTGTTAAATGCGTTTATGCATCGGACTACCATCTGACGGAAGACTGCTTTGTTTTCTCCTCCGGGGCATTCCGGACAGATTCCGTTATCCATGAATTCCTGCATCATGTGGTACATCCGACTGTGGCGGAACAGAAGGATATGATTCTAAAGCATCGGCAGGTCAACGACCAACTGGATCAATCGTACTATTTGGCAGGAAGCGATTCCGGAGTACTCAATGCTTTTGAGGAAACAGTTGTCAGATCACTGACTAAAGAGATTATGAATCATAAATTCCCCGACGATCTCTCCGTTTATATCGAACACTTTTTGAAACAGCAATGAACCGAAAAAACGGAAGTTAATCAGACAAATTCCAGTTTAACGAACAGGAGATGATGAACACATGAGAATCCTATATGAACTATCTTGGCTATGGGAAACGCTGGGCATTGCACTTGTGGCTGCGGCTGTCTGCATGGCTTGCGCCGCGCTGATTGGCAAGGCAGCGAAGAAGAAACTCAGCATAAGGGTGTTGGCAATCATAGGGGCTGCGGCATTTGTGGGCGCGATTCTGGCGGTTATTCTGATCGCCCAAACGCCGATGCCGCTTTGATAGGACGGAGCGTTTGCAGGAAGCGTATGCGTTTGGGAAAAGAATTTACTAAACAAATCGGGATTTATGGAGGTATGAATATATGGCAGATGCGTATTACAAACCTTGCAAGGAATTTGACATTTGCAATGAGCTGATTGAAAAATATTGGGAATCAAAACAATATGACAAATGCTTTGAAGGTCATTTGGTATTGGCAGAGCAGGGCTATCCCCTTGCTGAATGTCAAATAGGCTATTTCTATTACGAGGGACTTGGTGTTGAAAAGGACTTGGAAAAAGCACTATATTGGACTCGCCGTGCCGCAGAGCATGGTGATAGAGATGGACAATACAATTTGGCAGAGTTTTATGAAGATGCAATCGGAGTGGAACGAGATATCGAACAGGCTAAGCATTGGTATCGACTTGCTGCATTGCAAAACAATGATCTGGCAATCGAGAAGAGCTCGACTTTATCGAATATTATCTGGAATATCGTGATCAGATCAGAAGACCTAATATTTTAGTGTCGCTGACTTCAGCGTTCGACCGTTTATTAAGACACGACGCTCAACGCTATATCATCAGACGAGGTGTAACCTTAATTATCCTGTTATTGAACCGATTGGATACATTGCGAAAAAACACCCTGGAAAATGCTCCTTTACTATTGAAAGAATTAGCACAAAGCATTCAGGACACTATACATGGCAGCGAACTGAAAGAAGTTATCGGCCTCTATAAAGATAAAGAGAAATCTCCCTCCAACTATACCACCGACAAATACGATTACCTGTTTCGTTGTATCCATTTTGAACTGATCAGAGGGTTACTTTCTCAAATTTATATGCTGGACGTATGCCGCACAGCACAGCATGTAGCAATCAACAGAGGTTTCTGTTGCTGTCCGGAAATGACAGATACGATGGATTTATCTATTACTGGCTTTGTACACCCGTTCACCAAAGAGGGACGAAGTAACGACTGGAAGATGTCAAACGGCAATATATGCATTCTTACAGGCTCCAATATGGCCGGTAAATCAACAACCCTCAAAGCCATCACAATCGCTGTATGGCTGGCACACTGCGGATTACCGGTTCCAGCCCGTTCAATGATCTGTCCTGTTTTTGATGGAATCTATACTTCAATCAACCTCCCGGACTCCCTGCGCGATGGCAGAAGTCATTTTATGGCAGAAATTCTACGAATCAAAGAAGTTCTTCAAAAAGCGACATCCGGTAAGCGATGTCTGATAATACTGGATGAAATGTTTCGCGGAACAAACGCACAGGATGCCTTTGAAGCTTCTGTCGCAGTAAACGAATTACTCAAAAAGTATTTGCATTGCTCATTCCTTATATCGACCCACATTCTGGAATATGCCAAACATTTTGAGAAAGACAGTGCATGTTCTTTCTATTATATGGATTCAAGAATTCAGAACGATCAATTTATATGTCCTTATCAACTGATTGAAGGCATATCCGAAGCACAGGTTGGATACTGGTTGGTAAGAAAAGAATTGGAATCACTTCATTACTAAATCTTTTTTGTTAGCTTTGCGAAAACCAATATTAAACAAAGCAATATGAAAAGTATCAAATTGATGTTAGCAGGTGCCTGCCTGTTGCTGTGCTGCGGATGCGGCATGCAAGTAAAAGAGAGTACAACTGTGACTGAGAAAGCAAGCAATGAAAATGCAGTAATTGAGAATATGATGTCACGCCGCAGTATTCGTAAATACAAGCCGCAAGCAGTGAACCGCGATACTATGCAGATTATACTGAACTGCGGTATCAATGCCCCCAACGGTCAGAACAAGCAGTCCTGGGCAATCCGAGTAGTGGATAATCCGGATTTTATCAATGGTATCACCGAAGTTTACAAGAAACAGAATCCGAAAGCTGCCGAAGATCCTAACTTCAAGAATATGTTCCGCAATGCTCCTACAATAGTATTTATCGCCAATGACAAGTCTTATGATCTGTCACAGATAGACTGTGGTTTATTGGGTGAGAACATGATTCTCTCAGCTTGGTCTATGG